>JRHI01001089.1_pt1 | contig 24944 bp, 20 predicted proteins | sample 215371 | NCBI WGS metagenome assembly JRHI01 (sample SAMN02929681, study PRJNA255918) | sediment metagenome | biome: cave system; feature: Ice Cave; material: Sediment; isolation source: sediment from deep within a dark volcanic ice cave with no known source of... ...
GATTTCGCCGGCTCGATACCAGGTGTCGTTCATGATACAAGCGCCAGCGGGCAGACCCTGTTCATCGAGCCGCTCGCAGCCCTCGAGGTCAACAACCGCGTGCAAACCCTCCGACTCGAAGTCGAGCGTGAGATCGTCCGAATCCTCGCCAATCTGTCATCGCTGGTCGGCGAACATGCCGTCCAGATAGAGACGAATCTTGCGATTCTCGCATCGCTGGACTTGAGTCTAGCCCGGGTTCGATTGGCTGAAGCGATGCGAGCCACCGCGCCGACAATTGCAAGCGAACCGCGGGTCGTGATCCGTGACGGCCGTCATCCGCTGCTCGGCGAACGGGCGATCCCGCAGTCGCTCGCTCTCGAAGACGACGTGCACTTCATCGTCATCAGTGGGCCCAACATGGGCGGTAAGACCGTGACGCTCAAGATGCTCGGGCTATTCGTCGCGATGACCTATTGCGGGTTGCAACTACCGGCCGCCGACGGAACGACGATCGGCTGCTTCACCTGGCTCGGCTGCGACATCGGTGACGAGCAGTCGATCGCACAAAATGCTTCGACGTTTTCAGCGCATCTTGCGCGCCTGCGGACGATCGTCGATCGGACATCCAATACATCGACGCGGGCCTTGGTCCTCGTCGACGAAATTGCCAGCGGGACCGAACCGGCGGCGGGCGCGGCGCTTGGGATTGCCGTCCTAGAGCGGCTGCTGGCCAGCGGCACGTACGGGATCGTGACGACGCATGCGACTGAGTTGAAGTTATTCGCCCAGACGACCCCAGGAATTCGTAACGCCAACGTCCGCTTCGATCCGCAGACGCATGCGCCGACGTACGAACTCGACATTGGTGCACCCGGCCAATCGCTGGCCTTTCCGCTGGCCCGCGCGATGGGGCTCGACGATGCCGTCGTGGTGCGGGGTGAGAGCCTGCTATCGGCGAGCGAACGCAACTACGAGCAGGTCTTGGCCGAACTTACGCGGTTGCGCGCGCAGCTGACGACTGAACTAGAACAACTCGGTGCGCAGCGCCGGCACCTTACCAGCCTCGAAGCGAACGCCCGCCGGCGGACCGAAGCGCTGGAGCGCGAGCGCCGCGCGTTCGCGAAGGACGCGGCCGAGCGTTTGGGGCAGGCGTTGCGCGATTTCGCGCGGGAACTCGAACGACGCGGCGACGATCGCGTCGCCCGCGCTTCCCGCGTGACGCCCGGGCAAGCAGCGCTCCTGGGAAGAGTGCTGGACGATGTTCATCGCGACCTCGGCATCGATCCTCGGCCGGAAAAACGGCGTGAAGCTGCCGGGTTGGCGGTCGGTGATCGGGTTATGGTCGAGACGTTAGGCACCGCCGGAACGATTGCCGATGACTACGGTGATTCGGCGCTAGTGACGATCGGCGCCATGCGAACCGTCGTCGCCAAGACGCACTTACAGCTGATCGAGAAAGGTGCAGTTCGCGTTCCGCCGCGCGTACAACCGGGCGAGACGACGCTCGACGCCGCGGCCGGCGCGCGCCACGAACTCGATGTCCGGGGGAAGCGGTACGCGGAAGCCGAGCCGGTCGTCGACGCCTGGCTGGACGAAGCGCGGCTGCTCGGCGTCTCACCGCTACGCTTGATTCACGGGAAGGGAACCGGACTGCTCGGCCGCGGCCTGCAGCAATATCTCAAGACGCTCGACGGCGTGAGGGACGTGCGTTACGGCGACCCAACCGAAGGCGGCGCCGGCGTCACCGTCTTCGAATTGGAATGACGGGATGAACCTCCTGATCATCGGCGGTACCAAGTTTCTAGGACGTCTCCATCGCCCAAATCCTGCGAGCGGGACTTCCCGCGCCCTCCACGCCGCTTGCCGAGGCAACCATCGGCCCGCCCAACGCTGCGCAGGGCGGGCGGTTTTCGATCGACCCCTGCCGACCGTGACACGATGGCCTTGCGCGCGAACGGCGTCGAACAAATGACGTTTCCCATGAATCCGAAGCAGCAGGCCGATCTATTGGTTGAGGGGTGCGACCACGTTGAGACGCGCACCGATTTGGAGAACCGGATTGGGTCCAAGGGGTGCCTGACGGTCAAGTTCGGTATCGACCCGACCGGCAGTGAACTGCACCTCGGCCATGCGGTGACCCTGCACAAGATGCAGCAGTTCGTCGAGCTTGGACATCGCGTCATTTTGTTGATCGGCGATTTCACGGCAAAGATTGGCGATCCGACCGGCCGCAACGAATCGCGTCCGGACCTATCAGACGAACAGATTGCTGCCAACATGACGACCTATCGGGAGCAGGCCGGTCGGATCCTTGATTTAGGACGGATCGAAGTTATGTACAATTCAACCTGGCTTTCGAAACTTTCTCCGGCGGAGCTGATCCGGCTCATGTCGGCGACGACCGTCGCGCAGATGCTCGCGCGCAATGACTTCGCCGATCGCTATCGCGCTGGCACGCCGATCGGACTGCATGAGTTTCTGTACCCGGTCGCGCAAGCGTACGACAGCATCGCGATGCAAAGCGACGTCGAGTTGGGTGGATCGGAACAGCTGTTCAATCTGCTATTGGCACGAACATACCAACGGGAAGCCGGTCAACCTCCGCAGATTTGTATGACGGTACCGATCCTCGAAGGCACCGACGGCGTTATCCGCATGGGAAAATCGCTTGCGAATTACGTGGGAATCGCCGAACCCGCATCGGAGCAGTTCGGCAAGCTCATGAGCATCCCGGACGAGCTAATGCCGCGTTACGCGCTCTTGGCCGCGTTCCGGGCCAAGGCGGACGCCGACCGGCTGGCAGCCAGTCTTAAGAGCGGTCAAGCGAACCCGATGGAGGCGAAAAAAGTCCTCGCCGAAGAGATCGTTGCACGCTACCATGGTGGGACGGAAGCCCGAGTCGCTCGAGAGCGGTTCGAAATGTTGCATCAGCGCCGCGGAATTCCGTCCGACATCCCGGGCGTCCGCGTCTCCGGTCGCCGGCTCGATCACATTCTGGTGGAAGTTGGATTCGCCGGCAGCCGGCGAGAAGCCGAACGGCTAGTGGCGGGCGGCGGCGTGAAGCTCGACACCGTCGTTCAGACCGATCCCAAAGCGGTATGGAGCGGCACAGCACCGGCCGTGCTTCTCGTGGGAACCCGCCGCATCACTCGCATCCTCCCATAGCAAGGAACCACCGTGGCACACTCAAGCGAAGCTTCCCCACCGGCGCTAACGTACACGACCAAGAAGGCGCAGCCGGGTCCGACGTTTACGTGCAGCCGCTGCAAACGGGTCTATAAATACCCCGTTACCGGCGACCCGCCGATCCGGTGTGAGTGCGGGTGGTGGTATACCGTTCGCGACGGTTGGATCGTCGAGGAATTTCGACACCGCCTGGGGGCGTGACCAGGCTCGTCGGCGCCTATTGAACGTTTAGCCGGTCGACGAGCCCCCGGACTTCTTCGCTGGTCAGGTGGTACGGCTGGCGGCAAAATTCGCACACCGCTTCGGTGCGCGGTTCCTCGTCGGCAATTTTTAACAATTCGTCGCGACCTAGGCCCAACATTGCTATTGCGACCTTTTCGCGCGTGCAGCGGCAGGCGAATTCCAGTGTGAACGCTCCGTGCATCCGCAGGGCGACCGTACCGGCGATCGCTTGCGCGATGTCGCTCGGGCTCGCGCCAGCATCGATCTGGGTCGTCACCGGACTCATCGTGGCAGCTGCGGTCTCAAGCCGCGCAATCGTTGCTTCGTCGGCACCTGGCATAACTTGGGCAATTGCACCACCGGCAGCGCGAATGCCGCGCTGATCGGCCAGCACGCCGAGCGCGACAACGCTGGGAATCTGTTCGGAAGCCGCCAGATACGCAGCGATGTCCTCGCCGATTTCGCTGGTGACTAACGGCACGATGCCGACGTACGGCTGGCCGATCTCAAACGAGCGGGTGACCTGCAAGTGCCCGCGGCCGACGGCAGCGGCGACATCGAATTTTCCGCGAGCATTGAGTGCAATGTCGACCTGCGGCCCCCCAGTGTACGTGCGCGCGCCAATAGCGTCCGGCGCGAGCAGCGAGACATCGGCTACCAACCGTCGCAGTGGCCCATCGGCGGCGATTTGCAGCGAAAGCCGCTCGCGTCCCTTGAGCGTTGCTCCGAGCAGCGCTGCGCCGGTAACCAATCGGCCGAGCGCGGCGCTGGCAGTCGGGGCGAGCTCGTGGCGGCGCTGTGCCTCGCCGACTAGCGCGGTCGTGATGCCGGCTACGACGGAAACCGCTCCATCGGTCGACGTCGCGGTCACGATCCGGTCGGGCATTGGAGCGCTGTTTCCGAGGTCGTGGCGATTTCCTCTTCGAACCCACTATGAGTGCATGTACTCGTGATTCACGGACCCAATCTCGATCGGTTAGGCCGGCGCGAACCGGCAATATACGGCAACCTCACGCTAGCCGAGATCGATTCGCGGATCGTGGCCGAAGCCGCAGCGCTGGAAATGTCGGTGCGAACTGTACAGCACAACTCTGAAGGCGCGATGATCGACGAGTTGCATGGCGCCGATGGCACGGTGGACGGCGTGCTGCTCAATCCGGGAGCATTTACGCACTATGCCTACGCTGTCCGCGATGCGATTGCCGCGATCGCCACACCCGTCATTGAAGTGCATCTCAGCAACCCTCACGCGCGCGAAGCGTTCCGGCGGGAGAGCGTCGTCGCGCCGGTTTGTCGCGGCACCATCGCCGGTTTCGGGCCAGATTCCTACCTGCTGGCGCTGCGGGCGCTCCAACGAGCAACCGAGACTGAAACCCGCATGAACTCTTGATTTTTCGCCTGATCGGGCAGGAGGGCTAGGGCCGCCTGCAAATTACGGTCCGGTACGCCCGGGCGGTTCACCGCTCTACTCTCGTGTGGAGATGAAACATTGACTAAAGCCGATCTCGTCGATGTCTTAGCCGAAGACACCGACCTTTCAAAGCGTCAGGTTGGTGAAGTTGTCGACCTGATGCTCGACGCGATCAAAAACGCCTTGCACAAGGGACAAAAAGTGCAACTGATCCCATTTGGCAGCTTCGTCGTTCGCGAGCGAAAGCGTCGCGAAGGGCGCAACCCGAAAACCGGGGAGAAACTGATCATTGCCGCCCGTCGCGTCCCGGCGTTTCAAGCCGGCAAATCGCTGCGCGATGCAGTCGGAGGCGCGCGCCGGGCGGCTGCTAAGAAGAAGGGCAAGCGCTAACCCCTGCCGCGACTCGCCGGCAGCACGGCGCCGCCGGGCGATGCCCAAGGTGATCACCTGTAGCGTCATTCATCGAGCGTCGTCTAATACCGCCTCTGGCTGCGGCATGGAAAGGCTGCAGGTGGGGGCGGACGGAATCACCGTCAATGAAGCCGCGGGCAGTGGCGCAGCTTGGTAGCGCACCAGTCTGGGGGACTGGGGGTCGCAGGTTCAAATCCTGTCTGCCCGACCATTTCTGGTGGCTTTGTGGCACGGTGGTTGGTTAGCGCCGCCGATTGTCGTGAGTCAGGAGTTCGCGTCGTGATTTCCCTCCGCGCCTGGTCCGGCGCCTCATCGCAAATCGAACCCGGCCCGCGCGTCGGCGCTCCGCGACGCTAACGACGGAGTCTCGTGCAACCCAAAACTCCCACTGAACTCCCAAAAGCATACGATCCAGCGGCGGTCGAGGCCCGGCGTTACGCGCTGTGGGAAGCGACGGGAGTCTTTCACGACGAGCCGGAGCCGGGCCGGCCGCCGTTCGTCATCTCGATGCCGCCGCCCAACATCACCGGCCGGGCCCACATCGGTCAGGGATCCACGTACACACCGATGGATATTCTCGTGCGCTACCATCGCATGCGGGGCGAAAACGCGGTCTGGCTCCCGGGCCAAGACCATGCTGCGATCGCGACCGAGGTCGTCGTGCTGCGCGAACTGGCTCTTGAGGGGCAGACCCGCCAATCGCTGGGCCGAGCTCAATACCTCGAGCGGGTGTGGCGTTGGCGTGAGGAGTATGGCGGAGCGATCAACGACCAGTTCCGCCAGCTCGGATTTGGTCCGGATTGGCGGCGTGAGCGCTTTACAATGGACGACGGGCTTTCCGCCGCGGTCACCCGAGTCTTCGTCGAGCTTTATCGCGAGGGGTTGATCTACCGGGGCACGCGGCTGGTCAACTGGGATCCGAAGGCGCAGTCGACGTTGTCGGACGCCGAGGTGGAAGACGTCGAGCGCATGGGTTTTCTCTGGCATATTCGCTACCGGACGGAAGACGGAAATGGTGCGATCGAGGTCGCGACGACGCGACCCGAAACGATGCTTGGCGACACGGCCGTTGCGGTCCATCCCGACGACGAACGCTATCGTTCGTTCATCGGCCGGCGGGTTGTTTTGCCTTTGCTCAACCGGTCGATTCCGGTCGTTGCTGACGAGGCCGTCGATCGCGAATTCGGAACCGGGGCCGTCAAGGTCACGCCGGCGCATGATTTCCTCGACAACGAGATCGGTCAGCGGCACCATCTCCCAATGCCCAGCGTCATCGGCCCGGACGGCACGATGATCGGCGATGTCGGCCGGTACCACGGAATGGACAGGTTCGCAGCCCGCGAGGCGATCGTCGCCGACTTGACGGCGGCCGGCGCCTTAGTGAAGTCTAAACCGCATGCGTTTCGGGTGCCGATCAGCGATCGCTCGGGCGACGTTGTAGAGCCGCTGCTGTCGTTGCAATGGTTTTGCCGGATGAGCGGGCTCGCTGAGCCGGCGCTGCAAGCGTATCGCGATGGCCGCATTCGCTTCATTCCCGAGCGACACGGCCGGACGTATGCGGCGTGGCTAGAGAATATCCGCGACTGGAACATCTCGCGTCAGATCTGGTGGGGTCATCAACTTCCCGTTTGGTACACACCGGCCGATGACATCGTTGTCGCCGAAACGGAGGCCGACGCCCAGCGGGTCGCGCGCGAACGGTATGGCTCGAGCGAGTTGCGCCGCGATCCCGATACACTGGACACCTGGTTCTCGAGCGGACTCTGGCCGTTCTCCATTTTGGGCTGGCCGGCGGTGACGCCCGAGTTGCGCTACTGGTATCCAAACCAGGTGCTGGTGACCGGGCGTGAGATCATCTTCCTGTGGGTGGCCCGCATGGTCATGCTCGGGATGAAGTTCGTCGGCGACGTTCCGTTCCATGACGTCCTCATCACGCCGCTGGTCTTCGACCTGCACGGGCGCAAAATGAGCAAAAGCGTCGGGAACGTCATCGATCCGATCGAGTTGATCGCGAGCTATGGCGCCGATGCTTTCCGATTCGGCATTGTGCAGCAGATGCGCCTGGAATCGCAAGAACTGCGCTTCGATGAGCGCTTCTGCCAAAAAGGTCGCGACTTTGCCACGAAAATGTGGAATGCCCTGCGGTTCATCGTTGCCCTACCGGAGGGCCTGCCGCCAGCCGGAACGCTCCCGGCCGACGCTCAGTTGACGCTGGCCGACCGGTGGATTCTGACACGCCTGCACGATGTCGCCGAAGCCGTGACGGCCGCGCTCGACCGCTACGAATTCGGCGTGGCAGCCGACAGCTTGCTGGAGTTTATCTGGTACGAATTGTGCGATTGGTATATCGAGGCGAGCAAACGTGCGAGTTCCACACGCGCGCCGGTCCTGTCGTATGTGATGAATGCCGCGATGCGGCTGCTTCATCCGATTTGCCCCTTTGTAAGCGAAGAAATCTGGCAGGCGCTCCCGCACGACGGCGCCACGATCGTTAGGGCGAGCTGGCCAGAGATCAACGAGATTCCGGTCGACCGAGCGGCGGCCGGTCGATACGAAGCGCTCATGCGCACCGTGACGAGTGCGCGGAACACGCGCTCCGAACTCAAGCTGCCGCCGCGAGAACGTCTGACGTTGGAAGTTCCCGCGATCCTCGATGCCGAAGCTCGGGCGCTTCTTGCGCTCCATGCTAACGCTGATATTGTGGAAACCGCCCGCGCCGGCAACGGTTCAGCGGCCGATCCGCTGCTAGCGGTAACGGTTCGTACTGCGCCGGATCTCCTGCGTCGGCGGCTTCTGGGCGATCTGCAACGTTTGGATAATGAGGTCGAGCGGCTCGAGGCGAAACTCTCCAACGCCGCGTTCGTGAACAAGGCGTCACCGGACGTCGTTGCGAAAGAACGAGCAAAGCTGATCAATTACAGCAGCGAGCGCGCGTCCTTGCGGAGCCGGTTCGATGAACTACAGGAGGATAGCGGCCGATGAAGTCGTCGCTTGATGTGCCGCGAACGCGGACGCTCATGTCAGCCGATCAGATCGATCGGATCGTCGCGCGGCTCGCTCACCAGATCGTCGAACCCGAAGATGCGCAAACGGGCGTCGTTCTGCTCGGCATACGCCGAGGCGGTGAAACGCTGGCACGACGGATCGCGACCAAAATCGAGGAGATCTCGGGCACGAAGCCGGCCGTTGGCTATCTCAACATCAACCTTTATCGTGACGACGACGTTGCCCGCGCGCTGCCGGACTCCGAAATTCACGAGGATCTGACGGGGAAGGTCGTCGTCATCGTCGACGACGTTCTGTACACCGGGCGGACCGTTCGCTCGGCGCTAGACGCGGTGACGGATCTCGGCCGGCCAAAAGTCATTCGGTTGGCCGTGTTAGTGGACCGGGGATTACGCGAACTGCCGATTCAGAGCGATTATGTCGGCCGCGTCATTCCGACCAGCCGGCGCGAGCGTATCGACGTTCACCTGTCGAAAGTGCTTTCGCCGGCAGATCGCGTCTCGATCTCGGACGACGACGACGATGCGGGAGCGTAGTCTTCTCGATCTGGACGATCTTTCGTGCGAGGAGCTGGATCAGGTCCTATCGCGCGCTGGTTCGTTCGCCAGCGACGGTTCGGCTCGAGATCTCCTGCGCGATGTCACGGTCGTCAACGTTTTCTTCGAAGCGAGCACGCGCACGTACACGTCATTCGCGATTGCCGAACAGCGGCTCGGCGCCAACGTCGTGGTGCTGCCGCCCGAGGTGTCGAGCTTGGGGAAGGGCGAGACAATCGTTGACACAGCGCTCACTTTGGCCGCAATGGGTGTGCGGGTGATCGTGACGCGGCATCCGGAGTCCGGTTTTCCGTACCGGTTGGCCGACGCGTTCGCAGGCCACGTCGTCAACGCCGGCGACGGCCGGCACGCGCATCCGACCCAAGCGATGCTCGATTTGCTGACATTGCGCGAGGAATTCGGCCGCATCGCCGGCCTGCACGTGGCCATTGTAGGGGACGTCGTACACAGCCGGGTGGCCCGCTCGAACATGATCGGCTTGGGCGCGCTGGGTGCCGATGTCACGCTGGTCGGGCCGGCCACACTGGTGCCGGATTCGATGGCCCGCCCAGGTGTGCGGGTGGCGCGCGATCTGGATGCGATCCTGCCTGAGGTCGACGCGGTGATGCTGTTGCGCATCCAGCGGGAACGCGTTTCCGCCGGCATCATTCCGTCGCTCGACGACTACGCGCGTGGCTTTCGGCTCGACCGTGCGCGGCTGCGGTTATTGCGCCCGAAGGCGATCATCATGCATCCGGGACCCTATAATCGAGGCGTTGAGTTGACCGACGATGTATTGGCCGCCCCGACCTGGCGTTACGCGCGCCAGGTGGCGTTTGGCGTACCGGTGCGCATGGCTGTTTTGGATTTCGTCGTCAACGGTCTTCCAGCGCTGGCTGGCCGATGAGCCTGCTGATCGTGGGCGGCCGAATGATCGATCCGGCGTTGGGAATCGACGCAGTGCGCGATCTGCGCATCGACGACGGCGTCATCACCGAAATTGGTGAGCACCTCGATGCCCAGGACGCCGATGAAATTTTCGACGCGCGCGGCACGGTTGTCGCGCCGGGGTTCATCGACATGCACGTTCATCTGCGCGAACCGGGACAGACGCACAAGGAAACGATTGCGACTGGCTTGGCAGCCGCGGTTGCCGGCGGGTTCACAGCGGTCGCCTGCATGCCGAACACCGAGCCGGCAATCGATGCACCGGCGCTGGTGGCGGACGTGCTGCGTCGCGCCAGCATGGTCGGCTTGGCGCGCCTGTATCCGATCGCTGCGATCACGCGGGCGCGGGCCGGCCGCGAGCTGGCGCCGTTCCGACTCTTGCGGGAAGCCGGCGCGGTGGCGTTCAGCGACGACGGTAGCACGGTGGAAGATCCGCAGATTTTGCGTCAGGCGGCTCTGTACGCCCGCGATGTCGCCGGCGCGTTCATCTCGCACTGCGAGGATCCGCGGCTGGTGGGCGACGCCGTGATGAACGACGGCGCACCGGCGTCACGGCTGGGTTTACCGGGCAGCCCAAAGCTCGCCGAAGAGGTGATCGTCGCGCGCGACGTGCTCATCGCCAATGCGACCTCAAAGCCGTTTCACATCGCGCATCTGTCCAGCGCGATGAGCGTCGAGTTGATGCGGTTCGCCCGCGCCCAAGGATTTCCGGTGACCTGCGAGGTAACTCCGCACCATCTGCTGCTCACCGACGGTCGCTTCGATGGCTTCGGCGCCGGCAGCAAAGTCAATCCGCCGCTGCGTTCGGAAAACGACTGCAGCGCCCTCCGTGCCGGCGTGCGCGATGGGACCATCGACGCATTCGCGAGCGACCACGCCCCGCACACTGGGGCCGAGAAGACCGGCCTGCTCAGCGTTGCGCCGGTCGGCTTCTCTGGGCTAGAGATCGCGGTCGGCGCGTATGCGCACGCGCTGCCGGACCTTGGGCTGCAACGATTCATCGAGCTGCTGTCACTCAATCCGGCGCGGATTTTGGGGGTCGCCGGCGGATCGCTGGCTCGCGGCGCACCCGCCGACGTGACGATCTTTGCCGAGCGGCCGTGGCGCGTCGATCCGGATCGCTTCCAGTCGCTGGGGACCAATAGCCCCTTCGGCGGCATGCAGTTTTCGCGGCGGCCGGTCGCGACGATCGTCGGCGGCGAGCTGATGATGCGCGATGGACGCGTACTGGGACCGGTCTCGGTCGGATGATACGCGCGTCGTTACTGCTCGCTGATGGGACGCGCTTCGACGGCGAAGGATTGGACACTGAAGGGCTCGCGCTGGGCGAAGCCGTGTTCTACACCGGCATGACGGGCTATGAAGAAGCGTTGACCGATCCTTCCTATGCGGGCCAGCTGTTGACGTTCACGTACCCGATGATCGGTAACTACGGCGTCTCCGGAACGGCTGCGCAATATCGGCGCGCCTGCGTGGCGGGCGCCGCGATGAAGCGAATCGCGCGCCATCCGTCGCACCATGCCATGATGACCGATCTGGGCTCATGGCTGGAGGCACAGCAGGTTCTGACCGTGGTCGGCATCGACACGCGCACCCTGACGATCGCGCTCCGCGAGCACGGCACGATCGCTGGCGCAATCGCCGTCGGCGACGCCGCAATTGCGTCGATGGAAGCGAAGTTGTCCGCGTATGCGCGGTCGGCGACCACGGTTGGGCTCGTTGGACAAGTCGCTGCCCAAGACGACCATCGTTTGGGCGCAACCGGCTTGCCGCACGTCGTGCTCGTCGACTGCGGCGTCAAGCGCGCGATCGTTCGGGACCTTCAAGCGCTGGGCGCCCGCGTGACGATCGTGTCCTACGAGGCCAGCGTCGATGAAATTGTCGCCTGCGGCGCGGACGCGGTCCTGATTTCACCCGGCCCGGGCGATCCGACCGATCTGCCGCAGACGATCGCGACCTTGCACGGCCTGGTGGGCAAGATGCCGCTATTCGGCATTTGTTTGGGGCATCAACTTCTAGCGCTGGCCTGCGGTGCGCGGACATATAAATTGCCATACGGACATCGCGGCGGCAATCAGCCGGTCATGGACTTGCGGCATGATACGGTTCTGGTAACGGCCCACAATCATGGCTATGCGGTGGATGGCGGATCGCTGCCGGCCGAACTCGAGGCGACTATGGTGAATTTGAACGATCAGACCAACGAGGGATTTCGCCATCGCAGCTTGCCGATCGCGGGGGTCCAGTTCCATCCCGAAGCGTCGCCCGGACCGTTCGACGCGCGCTTTTTGTTTGCGGAGTGGCTCGCGACCTTGGCACGTGCGGCGGTATGATCGCCTGGCGTCCCGGCGCCCTCGCTGTGACCTTGGCGGGCTGTTTGCTCGGCGCCGCTTCGCAGCACAGCGGCGCCGCCGACCTTCCGCGTTTACACGTGCGCTCGTTCGTCCTCGCCGCCGATCGCAACGCGGTCAAACTCGGCGAACGCTTTCATCTCATGCTCACGATCGTAGTTGACGAGCGAATCGATGCGCTCGACCGGGTAGTCTTGCCGGACCTCGGTGGCTTCGATGTGTACGGCGACGAGCGCCAAATCGGCGAAGTGAAAGGCCGCTCGCGTTACGTCGAAACGCTCACGTTGGCATCTAACATCGGGAGAAAGCGCTTGATCCAACCGGCCCATTTCGACGCCATTAACGCGAGCAACAATCGCGCCAGCCGTTTCTTTTCCAACACGTTAGTGCTTGCCGCCGGTGCCTACGAGCCGCACTATGGAAAGCTCCCCAACGCGACCGACGCCGCCTTCAGTGCCGCGGTCACTGCCGCCGTCGTATTGGCGCTCGCGGGCCTCGTCTTCATCGCCTCTCGGCGCTGGTGGCGCAAGCCCCACCAGCACATCATCGATCAACAGCCGCTTTTGGCGCAGATGCCCCGCACGGCCCAGGCTGGGCCGCGCACGTCCACCGTCGAGACCGGGACGCTCGATTCGGGGCCGTCGTCGGCTCCGAATGATTCAATGGTTCGGGTCGGGCCGGGGGCGCCGCAACCGGTCGTGCCGATGCGCGGCCCGGCGCTTACGCGTCCGGCGCGCTCGGTCGTTCCGACTGTTACCTCGGCAATCAATGATCCCGCACGCTGGCGCACGATCCTCGACCATTTGGCGGAACGACCGACCCGGGCGCGCGTTTTCACGGTGCGAGCGGTCATTCGGGAACGTGCCGGCGCGCGTGACGACGAGACCTTCGGCGACCTTGTCGCTCGGCACGCGGGCAGCGGGCAAACTTCGCTGGTGCAAGCGTTGCGAGCGATCGAGCGGGCAGCGTTCATCGACGACCAAAATTTGCCGACGGCCGTTCACGATGCCATCCCCGCCCTCGAACGCTTGGCCGAGTTCAGTGGCCGTTAATGGCCTACGAACACGCGATGAACGCGCCACTACCCGGGGCTGAACCCGCGGCGCTGCTTGCCGCGCTGCGGACCACGATCGTTGGGCAATTGCAGATCAGCGAAACACTGGTGCATGCCTTGGTGGCCGACGGCCACGTGCTGCTCGAAGGACCGCCGGGACTGGCGAAGACTCTCGCCTGTCGCGCGCTGGCCAGCGCCGTCGGCGGCGACTTCAAGCGGATTCAGTTCACGCCCGATCTGTTGCCGAGCGACATCGTCGGGACTCGCGTCTTCGACCAGCGGCGCGGCGAGTTCACGACCGTGCTCGGACCGATCTTCGCCAACGTCGTGCTGGCCGACGAAATCAACCGAGCGCCGGCGAAAGTGCAGTCTGCACTGCTGGAGGGAATGCAAGAGCGACAGGTGACGATCGGCCTGGAATCTCACCGATTGCCCGATCCGTTCATCGTAACGGCGACGATGAACCCGCTCGACGACGACGGCACGTACCCGCTGCCGCTCGCGCAAGTGGACCGCTTTTTGGTAAAGGTGCTGGTCGAGTATCCGTCGGCTGACGATGAAGCAAAGATCGTTGCACGGTTCGGCGGCGAGCCGCCGCGGCTGCCGCAGTCGGTCGTCACGACTGGCGATATCCTGCGCTGGCGACGCGCGGCGCGCGCCATTTTCGTCGAGCAACGTGCAGTCGAATACGCCATTGCGCTGGTGGGGGCGACCCGCCGCAAGCACGAGCATCTTGAGCGCGGCGCGAGCCCGCGCGCCACCCTGGCGCTGATTGCGCTAGCCCGTGCGAGGGCGCTCGTAGATGGCCGGTCGTTCGTTGTGCCGGATGACGTTCGCGCCGGAGCCGCAAGCGTGCTGCGGCATCGGGTGGCGTTCGCATACCGGATTGCGGCCGACGGCGTGGATCCGGAACGTGTGCTCCGTGACCTTATCGCAAGCGTCTCGACGCCCTGATCTGCGAACGATCGTGCTCGCGCGCCGGCTGCGCGGCGGCGCCAGGCGTGGCGAGGGTGCGCGGTCCAAACGGCGCGCTGACGGCTATGAATTCGCCGAACTGCGCGGTTATGTGGCGGGCGATGACCCGCGGCGCATCGACTGGGCGGCGAGCGCGCGCGCCGGCGGCCTACAAACGCGTCTATTTTTCGAAGATCATTCGCTGTTCTGGGCAACGGCGCTGGATCCGTCGGCGTCGATGGAAGTGGGCCGAGTTCAGAGCGGTGCCAGCGTAGCGCGGCAAGCGGCGCAGGTCTGGTTCGCCGCCGCCGCGGCGGGTGATAAGTGTGCGTGGGCCGGAAGCAAACGGCTCGTCAAGCCGGCGGCCCGTGGGCGAATCGCGGGCCGCATTTGCGCCGAACAACGCGAACCAGCAGCCGCGTCCTACGAATTGGTGTTGCGGTGTGCACTCCATACCTTGCCGCGTGGAACCGTGCTACTTCTGGTGTCGGACTTCTACGACTTGGACGCGCTGCACCCACTCTTGCAAGCGTGTGGCTCGCGGTTCGATACGATGGCGCTGGTCATCCGCGATCCGTGGCACGATGGGCTCCAGCTCCGTGGGTTCGTCACTTTGCGCGATGCGGAAACCGGTCGCACCGCGCGGCTATTCCTTGGACGGCGAGAGCGACAACGTTTCACGATTGCCGTACACGAACGCGAAGTCCACACGATCGCGGCGCTCGATCGCTGCGGGATCTCGTCGGCCGGCGTCGCGCCGAACGCAGTCGAGGAAGCCGTGATTGCCGCTGCCCTAGACGGCGTCCGCACACGCGGACATCGATGACGTTCTCCCATCCGTGGTTGCTGGTGGTTAGCATCGTGGGAACGGTGGCCTTCGCGCTGGCATACAGCGTTTCCGAACGGCGTCGAGCGGCGCAAGCGCTGGCCTACTCGAACCTGGATTTCGTCATCGCCGCCACCCGGGCTTCCGAAGTACCGATGCGAATTGTGAGCGGGGCCGCGCTCATGGCCGTCGTCCTGTTGGGAATTGCGCTCGCCGGCCCACGATTTACCACGCCCGTCCCGGTTCGTGACGCCGTCGTCATGCTGTGCATCGATACCTCCGGCTCAATGGCGGCTGGCGACCTGGCGCCATCGCGGGCGCGCGCGACGCAAGTTGCCGTGGCCAGCTTCATCGATAACGTTCCCCGCGGCACGCGCATCGGGATCGTGACATTCGCGTCGGCCGCGCGGCTGGTTCTGTCGCCAGTCGACGACGTCGACGCGCTACGCGATGCGCTATCACGCATTCCGCCGCCCAATGGTGCGACCGCGATCGGCGATGCGCTGGCATTGGCCGGCGAGCAGCTGCCAAGCCAGGGCGGGCGGGTGATCGTGCTGCTCACCGACGGGGTGAATAATCGTGGCGTCGACCCGCTCGAAACTGCCCAAAAGCTGCACGATCGCGGGATCATGGTGAGCGCCGTCGGTATCGGCTCGACCGGAAGCCGCGAACTCATCCCAGGAACCAGCGAACTTGCCGATCTCGACGAGCTCGGGCTGCGCACGATCGCCGAAACGACCGGCGGCATCTATGCAACCGCTTCCGACGCCGCCGCATTACGTTCGGCTTTTCGTGATCTCGCAGGCAAGACGGTCTGGGAACGCCGGCGCGTCGACGCCAGTTTTGGGTTCGCGTTCGTGGGCGGAGCGCTTTTGGCCACCACGATCGTCGCCGCCGCCGCCGCCGGCCGATTCCCGTGAGCGATGACGCGCGGCATCACCTCCAGGCAGATCGCATCGATTACGATCGCGATGCGCTCGACGAACGCACGGTAGCGAGCGATCCCTGCGTGCAATTCGAGCGGTGGTTCGAAGCCGCGCGGGCTTCCGCGATCCTCGATCCCGGCGCGATGACCCTCGCCACCGTCGACGCCGACGGACGCCCGTCGGCGCGCATCGTGCTCTTACGTGGATTCGATGCCCGCGGTTTCGTGTTCTATTCGAATTACCAAAGCCGCAAAGGTCGCGCGCTAGTTGCCACGCCGGAAGCCGCACTGGTCTGGTTTTGGCCGCCGCTCGAACGACAAATTCGCATTGAAGGCGGCGTCGAACGCATTTCGGCCGTCGAGTCCGATGCGTACTTTAGCGCCCGGCCGCGCGGACACCGACTGGCCGCGTGGGCTTCCTCCCAAAGCGCGATCGTGCCAGATCGCGCGGCGCTTGAGCGCGAATTTGCGTCAGCGGAGACGCGCTTTGCCGAGCGCGAGGTGGAACGTCCGCCGCACTGGGGCGGCTATCGCGTGCGTCCACGCCGATTCGAATTCTGGCAAGGTCGGCCCAACCGTATCCACGATCGCATCGCTTATGAGGAAGCGCCCAATGGCTGGCGCATCGAACGGCTTGCACCCTAAGTGTCGGTGTTTGGCAATGCCGAACGCTTGGCGGTACTCTCGGCGTTCTAGTCATTCGCGAGATCGTACGTTAACGTCAATGGCGCGTGATCGGAAAAGCGCCGATCGCGGAAGATCTCTGCCGCTCGCACCCGTGGAGTAAGTTGCGGCGTTACGAGCTGATAATCCAAGCGCCAGCCGAGATTGCGTTCGAAGGCGCCGGGCCAGTTCGACCACCAGGTAAACTGTTTTCCGCGGGATTCGATCGTCCGAAACGCGTCAGTCCAGCCGAGTTTATTGATGACCGTGTCGAGCCAGCGGCGTTCTTCGGGCAAGAATCCGGTGACGCCCGCGCAGCGAACGGGATCGAAGACGTCGATATCTCGGTGAGCGATGTTGTAATCACCGCAGATGATGTACCGGCGCCCGTCGCCGCGCATCAACGCTAAGTGTGGCAGTAAGCGTTCGAGAAAACTCTGCTTGACCGCTTGGCGCGCAGGGCCGCTCGTTCCTGAGGGGACGTAGATCGACGCGATGCTAAGGTCACCGAAATCGGCTTGCACGAAGCGACCTTCAGGATCGAGATCGGCGAATCCAAGTCCGCGAACGATTCGGTCTGGCCGCCGCCGGGAATAGACAGCGACGCCGCTATAACCGCGCCGGGCGGCATCAACAAAAACCGTATGATAGCCGTTCAGATCGAGCGCCTCGGGTGGCAGCTGATGCTCCTGCGCTTTGGTCTCCTGCATGCAGAGCAGGTCGGGGCCCGCGCTGCGCAGCCAGTCGAAGAAGCCTTTGCGAGCAGCGGCTCGGATTCCATTGGCGTTGAACGTCGTCACGCGCAGCACAACGGCGCTTTCCGCATGCCGGCGCACAAGCCTACAGACGGCGTCTCCGAGGACTCGCCGCAGATGCGGCCAACACAGAAGGTCGATGTCCCGCTGGAGCGTTTTGGTGATCGGCTCGGGTCCGATTGTGATCGGGCAAGCTGCCGAATTCGATTACGCTGGGGTTCAGGCATGCCGCGCATTGCGCGAGGACGGCCATCGGGTGGTCTTAGTCAATTCGAATCCCGCCACCATCATGACCGACCCCGAAATTGCCGATGCGGTCTATTTAGAGCCGCTGACGGCGGAGTCGCTCGAAGCGATTATCGATCGCGAACGGCCCGACGCACTCCTGCCGACGCTCGGGGGCCAAACTGGGCTGAATTTGGCGGTCGAACTGGCCGAACGTGGGACGCTGGATCGTTATCAGATCGATCTGCTCGGCACGCCGATTGCGACGATCAAGCTCGCCGAAGACCGAGCGCAATTCAAGGACGCGATGCTCGCGATCGGCGAGCCCGTACCGGCCTCGATCGTCGTCACCGACATCGAACGCGCGGTCGCCTTCGCCCGCGAGCACGATTACCCGCTGGTCGTGCGGCCGGCCTACACGTTGGGCGGAACCGGCGGAGGCCTGGTGTACGACGAGGCGGAGCTGCGGGCCACCTTAACTGTCGGGCTTGCGGCGTCGCGCATCCATCAAGCGCTCGTCGAGACGTCGTTGCTCGGCTGGAAGGAGATCGAGTACGAAGTCCTGCGCGATCGGGCCGACAACTGCATTATCGTTTGCAACATGGAAAACGTCGACCCGGTGGGCGTCCACACCGGCGACTCCATCGTGGTTGCGCCATCGCAGACGTTGTCCGACGTCGAATACCAGCTGCTCAGGACGGCGAGTCTGAACGTGATTCGGGCGCTTAAGGTTCAGGGCGGCTGCAACATCCAGTTCGCATTGCATCCCCAGCGCACCGAGTACAACATCATCGAAGTCAATCCGCGCGTTTCGCGCAGTTCAGCGCTGGCCTCCAAGGCAACTGGTTATCCGATCGCCAAGATCTCAACGAAAATTGCGCTTGGACAAACGCTCGACCAAATAGAGAATCCGGTCACGGGCAAAACGAAGGCGGCGTACGAACCAACGCTGGACTACTGCGTTGTCAAGATTCCGCGCTGGCCCTTCGACAAGTTCCCGCTCGCCGACACCCATTTGGGAACGCAAATGAAGTCGACCGGCGAGGCCATGGGCATCGGCCGCACGTTCGGTGCGGCGCTGATCAAAGCCGTCCGCGGCCTGGACCTGGGTCGTGAAACGTTGACCGGAATGCTCGATGACTGGGACGATGGCGAGCTCGACGCCGTTATCAGCAACCCAACCCACGAGCGGCTGTTCGCGATTGCCGAGTCGCTGCGCCGCGGGCGGGCCGTCGCCGAGATCGCCGCCCACTCGCAGATCGATCGATTTTGGCTGCACGAGATTGCCGAACTGGTTGGGCTCGAGGCGCGAGTGCGCGCGAACGCAACGGCGGAAAGCGTGCAGACCGCACGCGAACTGGGCTATGCCCGGCGGGGGATTGCGCAACTGAATCCGGCCGCGCCTTCAGCTGCCCCCTTAAACGGGCGCGCGAGCTTTCGGATGGTCGATACGGCGGCGGCCGAATTTCCGGCTCGCTCGCCGTACTATTACCTCGCGCGCGGTGAGAGCGATGAAATGCGGGTGCCGACCAAAGAGTCGGTCGTCGTGGTCGGTAGTGGCCCGATCCGGATTGGCCAAGGGATCGAGTTCGACTATTCGTGCGTTCATGCTGCCTGGGCGCTGCGCGCTGCGGGCCGGGCCGCGGTCGTCATCAACAACAACCCCGAAACCGTTTCGACCGATTTCGACATTTCTGATGTGTTGGTGTTCGAGCCGCCAGGCGCCGATGAGGTCGAATCCGCGTACCTCGCGACCCAATCGCGCGGCGTGATGCTCGCATTTGGCGGGCAGACAGCGATAAACTTGGCCGAAGAACTCGCCAATCGCGGCGTTCGGATCATCGGCAGCGATCGCAAGAGCGTCGACATGGCCGAAGATCGCGACAAGTTCGATGAAGCGCTCGGGCGCCTTGGCGTTGCGCGCCCACGCGGCCGCGCCGCGATCTCGTTCCGTCAAGCCCGAACAATCGCGCGCGAACTGGGATTCCCGGTGCTGGTTCGGCCGTCGTACGTACTCGGCGGCCGCGGTATGGAGATCGTCTACAACGAGGGACAGTTGGCGTCGTACGCGGAGTCGGCGCCGCCGATCATCCCGACGGCTCCGCTGCTCGTCGATGAGTACCTCCCGGGGCTCGAGCTAGAAGTCGACGCGGTGTTCGACGGCGAGGACATCCTGATTCCGGGAATCTTCGAGCATATAGAGCGCGCCGGCATCCACTCCGGCGACTCGATCAGCGTCTATCCGACTCAAACGATCGACGCTGAGATGGAACGCCGAATCGTCGAGATCACCCGCGCGATTGCCAACGAGCTCAAAACGCGGGGCCTGATCAATATCCAGTTCGTCATCCACGATGGTGAATTGTACATTATCGAAGCCAACCCGCGCGCCAGCCGGACCGTCCCGATCATCTCAAAAGCAACCGGCATCAACCTGGTCGCCGCGGCGACCCGCATCGCCCTCGGCGAGCGTCTGCGCGACATGAAATATGGTACGGGCCTCGCCCCCCGGGCGCCGTTTGTGATCGTGAAAATCCCGGTTTTCTCGTTCGGCAAAATGCTGGGTGTTGAAACAATTTTGGGCCCGGAAATGAAATCGACCGGGGAGGTCCTGGGCATCGATGAAACCTTTGCCGGCGCGCTTCGCAAGGGCTTTTTGGCAGCTGGCTTACGAGTGCCCAGCGCCAGCGACGGGGGCCGGCGCGAGCGCATTTTGCTTTCGATCTCACGCGAGGAGCGCGCCGGCGCCGCCGATGTCCTCACGCGCTATGCGAATCTAGGCTACGACCTCATCGCGACCGAAGGAACACACCGATTTCTGGAGGATGCCGGAATTCGATCGCAACCGATCAATAAAATTTCTGACGGTTCGCCCCACGTCATCGACGCGATCGTCTCTCGTTCGGTCGATCTGGTGATCAATAACGCTGCCGGGCCGCGCGAACTCAGCGACGGCTACAGAATACGCCGCGCCGCAGTCGAGGCCAGCATCGCCTGTTTGACCAGCCTGGACACTGCGCGCGCTTTGGCACAAGCCTTAGAGTCGAGCGCCGGTCCACCTCGCTCCCTCCAGGACTACCGCCACTCCGTCACCACCGGCTCACTGTCGATGACCCCACCGATCGCGGCGCGGGTCCCGTCAATCGGATTCGGAGGAGCGGCTAAGACTGACCTTGATGCGTAAACCAATCGACGTTGATGCGGTCAACCTCTGGGAGTGTAAGCGCATGCCGGTTACACGACAGCTTACAACAACCTGCTGTATCGCCGGTGGTGGGCCCGCCGGCATGATGCTCGGTTATTTGCTCGCCCGCGCTGGCGTGGACGTGATCGTCGTTGAGAAGCACGCCGACTTCTTTCGCGATTTTCGGGGCGATACTGTCCATCCATCGACGCTGGAAGTGATGTACGAACTCGGTATCCTCGATGCGTTCTTGGCGCTCAAGCATACTGAGATGAAGAGCATCAGTGGCGACCTCGGGGGCGAGAATATCACAATGGCCGATTTCTCTCACTTACCGACACACTGCAAGTTTTTGGCGATCATGCCGCAGTGGGACTTCCTCAATTTCATAGCCGAGCGCGCGCGGCGTTACCCGGGATTTCGCCTCATGATGAACGCCGCCGCCACCGGCGTCATCGAGGAACGCGAACGCATCGCAGGTGTGCGGGTAACTGCCCTCGATGGCGACGTCGAGATACGCGCGTCGCTCACAGTTGCGGCCGACGGACGCCACTCGATCTTACGCGCGGCAGCCAAACTCGTTGTCGACGATCTGGGGGCGCCGATGGACGTGCTCTGGTTTGCGTTGAGCAAACATGCCGACGAGGCGGCGCCGGCGCTCGGACATCTTCGCAACGGCAAGATCATGGTAACGCTCAATCGCGATACCTACTGGCAATGCGGAATGGTGATTCCCAAAGGTACGTTTGGCGAATTTCAAGCGCGTGGGATCGAAGCGCTGCGCGCAGATATAACGGCGACAGCCCCGGAACTGCGCGATCGTGTCGGGGAGCTTACCTCGTGGGACGCGCTCAGTCTCCTGAGCGTGCGCGTCGATCGCCTGCGCACGTGGTACCGGCCCGGACTTCTCTGCATTGGCGACGCCGCACACGCGATGTCACCGATCGGCGGCGTGGGTATCAATCTCGCCATCCAAGATGCCGTCGCGGCCGCAAACGCACTCGCCGCGCCGCTGCTTCGCGGCGTTATAGGCGAAGATGTGCTCGCGCGAGTCCAGCGTCGACGCATGTTGCCCACGCGGATGACGCAAGCGATGCAAGTCTTCATTCAAAATCGTGTGATCAGATCGGTGCTCGGGAGGACCTCGACGCCAAAGCTCCCTTTGCCGGTGCGCCTGTTGCAGCGCTTTCCATACTTGCAGCGCATCCCCGCACGGCTGCTCGGCGTTGGAATTCGACCCGAGCACGTCAAAACACCCGCGATCTCAGTTTAGGCACGACGCCGATCGCGACCATGGGCTCCTTGGTAAGGTTTTAGACGCCGGGTCCTTGACTACGCGGCGGCCGCGGCCGTATAAATCCGCGATGAAAAAAAAGGCGCTCGATCGCGGACGGCCGACGCCCTCAATCGCGTCAATGGCTCCGCTAAGCGGGCGGAATGTCAACGATCGACGTTATAGGTCCCCACACGCGACATATGCTTTCAAGTTAGCCGCGGATTTATGGACGTTGATAGCGTAGTGGGCTTTCTTAATCATGGCGAACGTAAAGTTGTGAACGGTGCTGACGGATTTGCCGTCTTTAACATCGTTGAGCGGAAAGGCCGGTGTCGGATCGAGATTGGCGCAGGTGCCTTTATGAATGTGAGCCGGTTCCGCCGTTTTTGGTGCGTGACCAACGGTCAAAGTAACTTGCGTGTCGTTTCGTACCTGCTTGAGAGACGCATGTCCGGTTTGACCTGAGTTGTTCTGCTGTCCAATTGCGATTTTCCGAGCGTGAAGACCAACGACCGCACCATGAGCGGGTTGGCCCACTGCTACCGACGTCGCAAGAAACATGAGCACACCTACGCTCATCACGAAGCGGGATAATTGCATCTATAGGTTTCCCCCCACAAGGCCTGGATTGGCAAATCGCCTCACCAGTAATTTGTCGCTAATTATTCGTATGCAGGCGATGGTTCTAACCGGAAGGGGTGGTTTACTGCTTGAAATGTGGGCGGCCGCGATCCACCGTGTCGAGTCTTCGTTCGGGAGCGACGGCGGGGTGCGGCGGCACGTTTTTTCCCTCTGGCGTGCGCCCCGGAAGGCCTAGCCGCACTCGCCTGTTTGCCGCCGGTAACTTGCGTCGCGCTGGTCCGCCGGCAGCCAGTCCGCAGCTAGCGGCCGTTGCTGGTTTCTTCTTAAGGTGCGCGGTCGATCGCGCGTCGCGTCCGCGGTGCAACGTTCCGCAAGCGCCGCGTAGTCTAACGCGCCGTATGAAGAAAAGACGGCTTGGGGCGAGCGGCCCGCTCGTTTCGCAAATCGGCCTCGGGACGATGGGGATGTCGGAGTTTTACGGGTCGACGGACGAAGCGGAGTCGATCCGCACGATCCATCGTGCCTTGGAACTCGGCGTCACTCTGCTAGACACTGCCGACATCTACGGTCCGTTCACGAACGAAGAACTGGTCGGCCGCGCGATCGCCGGCCGGCGCGACCGGGTCTTCCTGTGTACGCAGTTTGGTATAATGCGCGATCCGAGCCGTCCGCGGCTTCGCGGTTTCAACGGGAAGCCCGACTACGTGCGGCGCTCGATCGAAGCGTCGCTTGCGCGTCTTCGCGTGGACTATGTCGATCTGTACTATCAGCATCGTATCGATACGGATACGCCTATCGAAGAGACAGTGGGTGCGATGGCGGAGCTCGTCGCGGCCGGCACGGTGCGCCATATTGGCCTCTCGGAAGCGGCAGCGGCCACGATCCGGCGCGCGGCCAAGGTTCACCCGCTCGCAGCCGTGCAGAGCGAGTATTCCTTATTCAGCCGCGATCCAGAAGACAACGGCGTGCAGGCAGCACTGCGCGAACTCGGAATTTCGCTGGTTGCTTACAGCCCGCTGGGCCGTGGCTTCCTGAGCGGAACGATTCGCTCCGTCGACGACCTCGATTCCGATGACTTCCGCCGTACTCAGCCGCGGTTTCAAGGCGAAAATTTCGCCAAGAACCTGAAAGTCGTCGACCGGGTGTGCGAGATCGCGCGCGAGCTCGGTGCGACGCCATCCCAAGTTGCGTTGGCGTGGGTACTAGCTCAGGGCGACGACATTGTGCCGATCCCCGGCACCAAGCACGTCAAGCGTCTTCAGGAGAACGTCGGCGCGGCCGAGCTCGACTTGTCACCAGAGCAGTTGCGGCGCATTGAGGACGTGGCGCCCAAAGGCATCGCTGCCGGTGACCGTTACCCGGATATGTCTTTCGTGAACCGTTAGACCGTCAACGTATTTCCCGACGCCACGCCTCAATTCGCAGGCAACTCGTAGCGCTGCTCGCCTAGCTGCACGGGCGTCAGCAGGGCGCTCGCGACGAGGGCATGAGATTCGTCATCGTCGGCACGGCAGGGCTCCTCGATCCATCGCAATTTGAACGGTTCAAGCGCCGTTCCTCGTCGCACGGCTTCGGCGCGGTCTAGCGATTGATTGTAGTCCACCATCAATTCGATGGATGCGCCTAGTGCGCCGCGCGCCGCTTCGACGAACTCGACGTCCGCTGCGACATTTGGTCCTGAGATCTTGTACTTGATCGCAGGGAAACCGGCGCTCATACTGCGCTTGCCCGCTTCCACAGCCTCTTCTGCGCCCATCATGCTTAGGCTGTCGTAGACCGCAAGGGCGCGACGCTCAGCTCCCAGAGCGGCGTACAGCGGCAGCCCGGACGCGATGCAGGTCGCGTCCCACGCCGCCATGTCGATGCCGGCTATAGCCATCCCGGTCAGGCCCTCCGCTCCGACGAGACGCACGCGTCCGCGTAACGTAGCGGTGATCGTTCTGGGAGCCAGTGGTAAACCGACGACGACTTCAGCGAGGTCGCTCACCAGAGCGCGGAGGGCTCGGAGCGTCAGAGTCGTGTAGCAGAACAAGTACGATCGTCCGACGACACCCGCCGTCGACTCGAGATCGATAAGGACTAGCGGCGCGCTGGTGACGCTTCCGGCGCCGGTCCGAATCGGCTTGGGTAGCGGCGCGTTGACGCCACGTGCACGAAGCGCCGCGATGCGGTGGGTTGGCGTCAGGACCGGTAGTATCACGTCGTTACCTCCAAGTGCGGCGCTTAAGCCGGCGACGTGGCCCGCAACCGCTTGAGAACCTGTTGCGCATCCGTCGCTTGATCATGCTTGACAACCGATTCGCTCCCTGCGCGCGCCGAACAGAGGCACTCCGGGGCCGAGTTCCCGGCGGCTGCGAGCTGGGAGTCGCTGGGTTGAGTGTGTTTCTCATCACTGACGTGAACGACTAAGCTTCTTGTCTTGCAGTTTGGGCAAATTGATTCACCGT
>JRHI01001090.1_pt1 | contig 24878 bp, 21 predicted proteins | sample 215371 | NCBI WGS metagenome assembly JRHI01 (sample SAMN02929681, study PRJNA255918) | sediment metagenome | biome: cave system; feature: Ice Cave; material: Sediment; isolation source: sediment from deep within a dark volcanic ice cave with no known source of... ...
GCGCCACGCCTATCCGCCGCTCCGCTGCGAGCAGGCGGAATAACGTCGCTTTTTCCATGTGATCGGGCTGCGCCGGATAGCCTGGCGCCGGGCGAATGCCGCGGTAGGCCTCGGCGAGCCTTTCTTCGCTGCTCAAGGATTCATCTGGCGCATAGGCCCAGAACTCGCGGCGCACGCGTTCATGCATGCGTTCGGCAAGAGCCTCGGCAAGGCGGTCGGCGAGCGCCTTCACCATGATCGACCCATAGTCGTCGTTCGCCTTGGCGAAACGGTCGGCGATCTTGCCTTCCCGCGCGCCCGAGGTGACGACGAAAGTGCCGATATAATCCGCCTTGCCGCTTCCGGCCGGGGCAATAAAATCAGCCAGCGCGAGATTGGGACGCCCGTCGCGGCGCAACAATTGCTGGCGCAAGGTGAACAACGTCGCAAGCTCGCTTGTTCGCGACTCGCCCGTGTAGAGCTTGATGTCATCGCCTACGCTGTTGGCCGGCCAGAAGCCGATGACGGCCTTCGGGTCGAACCAGTGTCCGTCGACGACGCGTGTCAGCATTTGCTGGGCATCGTCGAATAGTTGCCGCGCGGCTTCGCCCTTTTCCGGATCGTCCAAAATCGCGGGATAGCGGCCGCGCATTTCCCAGGTCTGGAAAAACGGCGTCCAATCGATGTAGGGGACAAGCTCGGCGACCGGATAGGAGCGAAATACCCTTGTCCCGCAAAATAGCGGGCGCGGCGGCTCATAGCTCGCCCAGTCTGGCCTGAAGGCGTTCGCGCGCGCTTTCGCGAGCGGCAGCCGTTGCTTATCGGCCTCCCCCCGGCGATGCGCCTCCGCGACCTTGGCGTATTCGGCCCTGAGCGTCGCGATGGTGAGGGCGCGGGACTGCGCCGAAAAAAGCGATTGCACGACTCCGACCGCGCGGCTCGCGTCGGTGACATAGACGGTCTGGCCCCTGCCGTAATTTGGATGAATCTTGACCGCGGTATGAACCCGGCTCGTCGTCGCGCCGCCAATCAGAAGCGGCAAATCGAATCCTTCGCGCTCCATCTCGGCGGCGACAAAGCACATCTCGTCGAGCGAGGGCGTAATCAGTCCCGACAGGCCAATGGCATCGACCTTTTCTGCCCGCGCGGTGGCGAGGATTTTCGCGGCCGGAACCATGACGCCGAGGTCGATGATCTCGTAATTGTTGCAGGCGAGCACCACGCCGACGATGTTCTTGCCGATGTCGTGCACGTCGCCCTTGACCGTGGCCATGACGATGGTGCCTTTTGGTTTGCCGGCCACGCCGGATCTCGCCTTCTCGGCCTCGATGTAGGGAATGAGGTGCGCGACCGCCTGCTTCATCACCCGTGCGCTCTTTACCACCTGCGGCAGAAACATCTTGCCCGCGCCGAATAGGTCGCCGACGACGTTCATGCCCGCCATCAAAGGTCCCTCGATCACCTGGATTGGCTTGCCGCCGCGCTGCTCGATCTTTTGCCGCGCTTCCTCGGTATCCTGGACGATGAAGGTGGTGATGCCCCTGACCAGCGCATGCGAGAGCCGTTCTTCGACGCTTTCGCTGCGCCACACAAGGTCTTCGGTGACCTGCTTTGCCTTCGATTTGTACGTCTCCGCGAACGTCACCAGGTGCTCGGTGGGATTCTCGCCGTCCGCGCGCCTGCGATTGAGGACCACATCCTCCACCCGCTCCTTCAGCTCCGGGTTGAGCTCGTCGTAGACGCCGAGTTGCCCGGCGTTGACGATGCCCATGGTCATCCCGGCCTTGATCGCGTGGTACAGGAACACGGTGTGGATCGCCTCGCGCACCGCGTCGTTGCCGCGAAACGAAAAGCTGACATTCGATACGCCGCCCGAAATCTTGGCGTGCGGCAGATGCTGCTTGATCCAGCGCGTCGCGTTGATGAAGTCGACGGCGTAGTTGTTGTGCTCGTCGATGCCTGTGGCGATGGCGAAAATGTTCGGGTCGAAGATGATGTCCTCCGCCGGAAATCCAACCTGGCGCGTGAGGATCTCGTAGGCGCGCCGGCAGATCTCGATCTTGCGCTCGAACGTATCGGCCTGTCCCTTTTCGTCGAACGCCATCACGATCGCCGCAGCGCCGTAGCGCTTGACCAATTTCGCCTGATGCAGGAACTGCGCTTCGCCTTCCTTCATCGAAATCGAGTTCACGACCGGCTTGCCCTGGACGCACTTCAATCCCGCCTCGATCACCTCCCATTTGGAGGAATCGATCATGACCGGCACGCGCGCGATGTCGGGCTCGCCGGCGATCAGGTGCAGGAACCTGACCATCGCCGCCTTCGAATCGAGCATCGCCTCGTCCATGTTGACGTCGATCATTTGCGCGCCGCTTTGCACCTGCTGGCGCGCGACCTCGACCGCGCCCGCGAAATCACCGGCGAGAACGAGCTTGGCGAAAGCGCGCGAGCCGGTGACGTTGGTCCGCTCGCCGACGTTGACGAACAGCGCGTCGTCGTCAATGTTGAGCGGCTCGAGACCGGCGAGCTTGAGGGGATGCGACATTTGTAAGTGGTAATTCACGCCCCACCGAGAGCCGTCGGCGTGCGACGCGACGAAAGATCAGGCGATGGCCGGCTCCGTGGCTTGTTCGCTCGGCACCTTCCTCGGCGGCAGCTTCGCGACCGCGTCGGCGATGGCGCGGATATGCGCCGGCGTGGTGCCGCAGCAGCCGCCGACAATATTCACGAAGCCGTTCCGCGCGAAATCCTCGATCAGCCTCGCCGTGGTCTCGGGCGTTTCGTCGTAACCGGTGTCGCTCATCGGGTTGGGCAGGCCCGCGTTGGGATAGCATGAGACGAAGGTGTCGGCGACGCGCGAGATCTCCTCGATGTACGGACGCATCAGCGCCGCGCCGAGCGCGCAGTTGAGACCCACGGCCAGCGGTCTTGCGTGCCGCACCGAGTCCCAGAAGGCTTCCGGCGTCTGGCCGGAAAGCGTTCGGCCCGAGGCATCGGTGATCGTGCCCGAGACGATGAGCGGCAGCCGCAAAGCGTGCTCCTCGAAGTAGGTTTCGATCGCAAACAGCGCCGCCTTGGCGTTGAGCGTGTCGAATACCGTCTCGACCAGCAGCAGATCGGCGCCACCTTCGACCAATCCGTCAATCGCCTCGGTGTACGCGGCGACCAGCTCGTCGTAGCTCACGTTGCGGAAGCCCGGGTCGTTGACGTCGGGCGAGATCGTCGCCGTTCGGTTGGTCGGCCCCAGCGCCCCCGCGACGAAGCGGGGCTTGTCGGGCGTCTTCGCCGTCCAGACATCGGCACAATCGCGCGCGATTCTCGCCGCTGAGAAGTTGATTTCGCGCACCCTGCTTTCGAGCTTGTAGTCGGCTTGCGCGATGCGCGTCGCGTTGAAAGTATTGGTCTCGATGATATCCGCGCCAGCTTCCAGAAACTCGTTATGGATCTCGCGCACGATTTCGGGCCGGGTGAGCACCAGCAGGTCGTTGTCGCCTTTCAGGTCGTGCGTATGATTGTGCAACCCGCACGCCACCGGGCCGCGATAGCCGTCCTCGGAGAGCTTGTAGGCCTGGATCATGGTGCCCATGGCACCGTCCAGAATCAGGATGCGCTGCTTCAAGAGGCTCTCGAGTAGCGCGGTCTTGTCGGTAATCTTGTTCATCTCCTGCTCCAAAAACAAAAACCCGTTCAGCTGCCGCCGAGCGGGTTTCCGTCGAAAGCCGCTTTAGCTGCATTTGTAGAGCGCCCGCAAGCTAGGGTCAAATCGGCGCTATGGTCGGAAGTTAAGGGCTGGCGCGCGGATTGTCAACCCGCAGACTCTCCAACGGCAGAGGCGGCTGCAACGGTTACCGTGGTTTCCAACGACGGAAAGATAAACTCAGCCCTCGTTGCCCTCGAAGGCGATCGTCAGCGTGACTTCGTCGCCGACGCTGGGTACCCCTGTCTTCATCCCGAAATCGGTGCGCTTGAACTTACCGGTCGCGTCGCCGCCGCATCTCGCACCGGACGCGGCCGCGAGGGAAACGCCGGCGAGCAGGAAGCCGATCGACGCCGACAGGATCGCGGCGACGCCGGTCGCGAGACCGAGACCGAGACCGACCGCACCGGCGCGCGATCCATCGTGGCGGACTGCCAGCACCAGCGCCGTGAGCAGCGTGACGAACACTGCAATCCCCGCGGCGTCAAGGTAGAACGCGGCGCCTTGCCGCTGCACGAGCACCGACGCGAAAACCCAGATCGATGCCAAGCCGGCCGCAAGAGCAAGTCCAGCGACGATTGCGCGGGAGCCGCGCGGCAGCAGGTCCGCGGCGATGCCGATCACCGACGCGATGAGTCCTGCCAGCAGGATCTTGCGCGACGCCGTGAGCGGCGAGAATTGGAAGCCGGCGGTCAGGCAATGGTGGTCGCATACCCCCCGATGATCGCCAGCCATGCAAACCGGGTTCGCGCGAGCGCAGGGGCAATGACGAGCGCCACCACCAGCGGCGCGACGCCGCCCTGCACGGCAGGATGATTGAGGAGATCCATTTAAGTTGCTACGATCGGGCCGGTCAGTTCTCGCATGCGTACGCGCCATCGAACTCCACTGGCCTTGCGCATCCGATGGTTAAGCGACCGTCCGTGCGGCATTCCCGCTGGCGACTTTCGAGCTGGCACTGGGCGGTTTGTAGCCGACGGGGAATCGGCGTCGCGGCCGAGAAAGCTCGCCGTTGCTCCAGCGTCTGCTGGCGCGGCAGCGGTGCGGCCGAATCTAGATCCTCCTTGTTTCGCTGGAACCATGCGAAGCGGTGCGAATCGTCAAAGTCGGTGCTCTCGAGGAAATCCTGCCATGACGTATGAAACGCCCGCGCTCTATATCGATGGTACTTGGCTAAGCGGTGAGGGTCGGCGGGAACAGGAAGTCTTGAACCCTGCCACGGACGAAGTCCTCGGCCGATTGCCGCACGCGACAACCGCGGACCTCGATCGGGCCTTGACCAGCGCGCAGCGCGCATTCGAGTCTTGGCGCAAAAGCTCGCCCATGGAGCGCAGCCGGATCTTGCGCAAGGTCGGCGAGCTCACGCGCGAGCGCGCGGCGATGATCGCCCGGAACCTGACGCTCGACCAGGGTAAGCCTCTCGCGGAGGCGTTAGCCGAAGTGAAAGCCTGCGCCGATCACGCCGACTGGCACGCCGAGGAGTGCCGCCGCATCTATGGCCGGGTCATTCCGGCACGATTGCCCAATGTCCGGCAACTGGTGGTCTACGAGCCGGTCGGCGTTTGCGCCGCATTCACGCCGTGGAATTTTCCGTTCAATCAAGCCATTCGCAAGATCTGTGCGGCGATCGGCGCCGGCTGCACGATCATACTCAAGGGTCCCGAGGACGCTCCCTCGGCGATCCTGGCGCTCGGCCACTTGTTCGAGGACGCCGGCCTACCTCGAGGATGCCTCAACCTCGTCTGGGGCGTTCCGAGCGAGGTCTCCGAATATTTGATTCGATCACCCATCGTGCGCAAGATCTCTTTCACCGGCTCGGTTCCCGTCGGCAAGCAGTTGGCGGCTCTGGCGGGGCAGCACATGAAGCGCGCAACGATGGAGCTCGGCGGACACGCGCCGGTCATCATCTTCGACGATGCCGACATCGAACGTGCCGCGGACATGCTCGCCGCCTACAAGATGCGCAATGCCGGCCAGGTCTGTATCTCGCCCACCCGGTTTTACGTTCAGCGAGACGCCCATGATTCGTACGTGGAGCGCTTCACTCGCGCCATCGGCAGCATCCAAGTCGGCGCAGGCTTGGATGAAGCTACGCAGATGGGCCCCTTGTGTCATTCGCGAAGGGTCGAGGCGATGGAGCTCTTCGTTGCGGACGCGCTCACGCACGGAGGAAAGATCGCCACGGGCGGCAAGCGCATCGGCACCAAGGGCAACTTTTTCGCGCCGACAGTCGTCACCGGTCTTCCAGACCATTCTCGCTTGATGACCGATGAGCCATTCGGGCCCATCGCCGCGGTGACGCCGTTCAAGGATTTCGACGAGGTCGTGCGCCGCGCCAACAGTTTGAACTACGGGCTGGCCGCTTTCGCATTCACGACCTCATCGAAAACTGCGCATGCAATATCGGACGCGCTCGCTGCCGGGATGGTCAATATCAATCACTTCGGAATGACTTTCCCGGAGACGCCTTTCGGCGGAATCAACGACAGCGGCTATGGCAGAGAAGGCGGGAAGGAGACGTTCGACGGGTACCTCAATACCAAGTTCATCACTCAGATGGACTGACCGGCTTCAACGTCGTCCTCCACCGATGCGAAGATCCTTGAACGATCACCATCCTGTGTGATCGCATCCCGTTCAGCGCGGCTCACGGCGCCTTGCTTCCCGCGCCGTCGACGAGGCGTGCAGCACGTTCGCTGAGATACGCCTGTAGCTTGTCCTCGGTTGCGAACTCGGGTGTGGTATCCGGCACGCCAAGAAAGAACACGACCAGCGCGGGGACATCCTGCTGCGCCGCCGCCGCGGATTCATAGAGGCGGAGCTCCGTGCGGGGAAAGTCGGCGAAGTGGGCTCGAGGCGTCCGCACATCGATGACACCGGCACTGCGTGTCGCCGCCAGCAACGGCAGCTTGCGCTGCGTGAAAGGATCGCCGCCGGTGACGGCGAGCCATGGATAGGACGCCGGGCGCGTGACAATGCGCACCACGACGACAGTTGCCGCTTCGTCGGCTCCCCGCACGACGCCCCAGGCCATCGCCACTCCGGGCGCGGCAAAGGCGTCAGCCATGCCGTGTACTTCGCGTGGTGCTTCCCCGCCGCGCACCGCAGCTCCCGCGAGCGAGAGCGCTACTAGCAGAAGCAGTAGCAAGGCAGGCAACCTGGAGCGCCTGACCGGGGAAAGGACGGCGACATCAGCCGCCGGCTCACTCACTCGCGACCCTCCACACTATTCTCCCCAAGCACGGTCACCGCGTCCGGGGCAAAGCGAAGCAAGACCGTTGCACCCTCGGCGATGAGCGCGTCGGGCCCCTCGTTGTAACGGACGATCTGCAGCATTTCTCCCTCACAGCGGACTGAGTATTCGATTTTTTCCCCGAGAAATGTGCGCGACACGATGGTCGCAGGCAACAGCTCCGGCCCTGTCTTTTCGCCGCGGACGACATCGATGGCTTCGGGACGGACGATGAGCCGAACCGTATCGCCCGGTGCGAGACCATGGGGCGGCAAGCGGGCGCTGATCAGCGTCCCGAGCGCCGCGATCTTCAATGTCTCCCCCGCGATCGCCGTCACCCGTCCCGCGATGAGATTCATGCGGCCGACGAATTGGGCCACGAACTGCGACGCCGGGCGATGGTAGAGGTCCTCGGCCGTTCCTTCCTGCACCACGCTGCCCTGGTGCATCACGGCGATCCGGTCGGATACCGCCATGGCCTCTTCCTGATCGTGCGTCACGTACACGGTCGTGATTGCGAGCCGGCGCTGCAAGTCCCGAATTTCCTGTCGCATCTGCACCCGCAGCTTCGCATCGAGGTTGGACAGCGGTTCATCGAACAACAGCACGCGCGGCTGGATGACGATCGCTCGCGCCAGCGCGACGCGCTGCTGCTCGCCGCCCGACAGCTGAGCCGAAAACTGCTGCTCGTATCCGGCAAGGCCGACCAGCGCGAGCACGTCGCCGACGCTCTTTCCGATCACGTCGTCGCTCCGTCCGCGCACCCGCAGGCCGTAGGCAACGTTCTCGAACACCGAAAGGTGCGGAAAAAGCGCGTAATTCTGGAACACGAAGCCAATGTTGCGCTGGTTCGCCGGCAGGTCGGTCACGTCCTGCCCGCCGAAGCATATGCGTCCTGAATCCGGCTTTTCGTATCCGGCAATCATTCGCAGCGTTGTCGTCTTGCCGCAGCCCGAGGGTCCCAGCAGGGTCAGGAACTCGCCCGGCCGGACGTCGAGCCTGACGTCGCGGGCGGCATAGATCTCACCCTTCACGCGATGCGCGTAGCGCTTCGATACGCCGTCGACATGGACGCCGATGGTCTCCACGGTCATCCTCCGAGCAGGCTCGTCATGGGCATCGCTCCGGGCGCCCGGAAGAGGCGCAGCACGCGGCCGATGATCGCGATCACCGCGAACACGATCGCGACGACGAGCACCGAAAACGCCGCCGCCGGACCCAGCGACAGCTCGGTGATGTTCTCCAGTATCTTCACCGTGATGAGCGTCCAGCTGATCGAAACCAGGAAGATCGTCGCGCTGATCGCCGTCATCGAGCGGATGAACACGACGCCGAGTCCGGCAAAGAACGCGGGCATGATCAGCGGCAGGGTGACGCGGCGAAACGTAACGCCGCTGCCGGCACCGAGTCCCTGCGAGGCTTCCTCCAGGCTCTTGTCGATCTGCTGCAGCAGAGCCACGGTGGCCCGAATCCCGGTGGGGCCGTAGCGGAAGATGTAGCAGGCGATGATGATGAGCGCCGTGCCCGTCAATTCCAACGGTGGCTCATTGAACGCGATCAAATAGGCGATGCCGACGATCGTCCCGGGCAACGCGTAGTTGATCATCGAGACGAGCTCCATCGTACGGCGCCCCACGAACGACTTCTTCGTGACCAGATACCCGAGCAGGATCCCGTAGAGGCCGCCGAGCGGCATCGCCAGGGCCGCGATGATCAAGGTGTCGCGGATGGCCTTCAGCCCGTCGGTAAAGATCGTGCGGTAGTGTTGCAGCGTGAAGGCGTGATTGGCGCCCAATGCAACGACGAGCGAGGCGTACAGCAGCAGCAGGTAGAAGTAGACGACGACCAGCGCGACCGCCGCGCAGGCAGCCAGCAGAACCGCGCGCATGGCCGGGCCGATGCTGTCGAACGGCGTCTGGCCCGCGCCCTTGCCGGTGATCGTCACGTAATAGCGTCGGCTCACCCAGTAGCGCTGCAACAGGAAGACCGCGAGGGCAGGCAGAAGCAGCGCGAAGGACAATGCGGCGCCGCCGCGCAGATCGAAGAGCCCCGTGATCTGCAAGTACGCCTGCGTCGGCAGCACGGGGAACTGGTTGCCGGCGAGGATCAAAGGCGTCGCAAAGTCGGCGAGCGACGCCGCGAACAGCAGCAGGAAGGCATTGGCGAGCCCCGGAATGGTGAGCGGCAGCGTCACCGTGCGAAAGACCCGCCATCGGGACGCCCCGAGCGAAAAAGCCATGCCTTCGACGTTCGAATCGATCGCGGCAAGGAGCGGCCGCAGTGTCAGATAGGCGATCGGAAAAAAGGTGAGTACCTCGGAAAAAAACGTGCTCGTGAGGCCATAGACGGTGACTCCCTTGAGTCCGAGCAGATCGTAAGTGATGAGCCCGCGCGGTCCGAACGAAAAAATCATCGCGATCGCAGTCGTGAACGGCGGCGACACCAGCGGCAGCAGCACCGCGACGTCGATGGTGGTGAGGAGCCAGCGCGGCAGGCGGCCGCGCGCTGCGGTGAACGCGAACAGAAAGCCGAGCGCGGTTCCGGCGCTCCCGACCAGCAGGGCGAGCAGCAGGCTGTTGCCGAACGCGCGGATCTGGTGTCGGTCGGACAGCACCGCCGCCAGGCCAGCGGTGGTAAACGCCCCGTTATCGGTCAACACCCGGACCAGCAACATCGCCAGCGGGTAGACCACGAACAGCGCCAACAGCGCCCACAGCACGAACACTGCGGCTGCGACGGCCGGGTCGTTGCGCATGCCCGTCGTCGCGGCCTTCCAGCGGCCGGTCGCGCTCATTACGGCGCCAGCGACCAGGCGTCTAGGGATTCAACACTTCCGCGATCCAGCGGTCGACAATGCGCTTGCGGTTGGCGCCTGCGTAATCGGCATCGATCGGGAAGATCTTCGCGCCCTTCAATACCGCGGCGAGGCTGGGCTCGAGCGCGACATCCGGGTGCGCGGGGACGAAGTTGATCTTGTACTTCGCGAAGAGTCCCTGCATCGCCGGCGAAGTGGCCCAGTCGATCAGCTTCTTCCCGAGCGCGGGATTCTTGGCACCTTTGAGCAGCGCAATCCCTTCGGCCGCCGTGCCGATACCTTCCTGCGGGAAGCTTATCGTCACCTCGTAGCCTTTCGCCTTGGTATCGAGCGCGTCGACGATAAAGAAAATGCCGGCGCCGGCCTGACCCAGGCCGACCGGCAGCGTTCCCCCGCCACCGCTCTTGGTATACAGCTGCACGTTGGGCCGCAACTTTTTCATATAGTCGAACGCCTTGTTCTCATCGCGGCCGTTGACCTCGAGCACGGAGAAAATGCGCGTGACCGCCGTTCCGGAAGTCCGCGCGTCGGCCATCTGCAGCATGTTCTTGTACGCGGGCGCGAGCAGATCGTTCCACGAGGCCGGCGCCTTGAGGCCGTTCTCCTTGATGAACTTGTCGTTGGACATGAACACCAGCGGATCATCGGCGATGGCGATCCATTGTCCATCGGCGTGCCGAAAACGGGTGGGAAGCGCCGCGAAGGAGGGCGGCTTGTACGGCTCGAACAGTCCCTCGTTGATCCCGGCGGCGAAAGTTTCCACCGGCCCGCCAAAGAGCACATCCACACGCGGATTGCTCTTTTCGGCAATGATGCGGGCGAGCGCCTCGCCTGACGAGAAGCGGACGAAGTTGACCTTGATGCCGGTCGCCTTCTCGAATTCCTCGAACATGGGCCGCGCCCAGTTCTCGGGCCAGATCGAATAGACATTCAGCGAGTCGGCCGCGATGGCGGGCGCGGGAACAAGCTGCACGCACAGTGCGAGCCCCAATAACGGAAGGGCCGCGATGGCGCGCGCGGCCCGGTGCAGCAAACGTCGGGTGATGATCATCGGGAATCCTCCATTGGACGTTCGCGCTGCGAGTCTGTTTTGGAGCAAAACGCAGTCTGGTGGAACGCAGTTATCGCACGGTACCGACTCGTGTGGGCTGCGTCAAATCGCGTTGATCCTAGACCGCCAAACACGAGGTACGCATCTGCGGTCTCTGCTGGAGGGACCATGGCGGTTGCGACGTTTTACAGCGCGCACTTGCCCACGTAGCCTTCCGACACGGGCGCCTCCGAGTCGGCCGGTGCGACGCCGCGCCCGTCGAACAAAACGGGAATCTGGTTGCCGGTTCCAAACTTGCTGTCAGCGCGGCGCCGCTCGTTGATGAGGCGAAAAATGTTCCACTCGTCGTGTGCGCCACGGCTGACCGACGCCGATGCGCGCAACGCATAGTATTTGCGAAAGGCGGTCTTGGTGAGCCCGTTCTGCACGGCCGTCGCGAATTCGGGGTCGGCCTTGACCCGCTTATCGAAATACGCGTCGAGCTTTGCCATGTCAGCGTTGCCGTCAAAGCCGAAATAACGGGCAAAATCCTGCGGCCCGGCGAAATACACGAAGTCGAAATCGCCGAAACCGTCGTTGCCCTCGATTAGGCTCACCCACATCAGCATGTAATCCGTCCCGGTACCTTTGGGCAGATCGGCATCCAGCGTTCCCGGATTGAGAACCCAGACGAAATCCGCCCCGAAGCGCTTTTCGATCGCAGCCTTGGCGCTTTCCGCCACTTCCTTGTTCACGTTGAAATTGCCGCCGCCGGCCGACGTCAGCGGAACGCTTAAGTAGCCGACGGCCTTGCCGGTCTTGCGCTGGTCGGCAATCGTCTGCCGGAAGCGCTCGACCTTCGATCCGATCGTCGGCTTCAAATCTTCGTTCACGCAGTAGCAAGTGCCGATCTTCGCGCATTCGGTGATTTTCGCGGCGTGCGCTGGCGTGTGCCAGGTCGAGCAAACCGTTGCGGCAACAAGAATGGATGCCGGGAGACAAGAAAAACGCCGACTATTCGATATCACCATACCGACCTCCTCTTAGCTACAAAAATGCTGTCATTGCTCCCGGGCTCACGCCGAGAACAAAATGCGACGTTGCCGCCGCGCGCATGGATTGTCAACCGGCGACAGCACACCGGCTACGATGCGCAGCTGACGCGGCGACTGAAATGCGCGAAAATTCGCGGAAACGCACGGAAATTCGATGCTCGATTCCAATATCCGACATCTCCTCGACACGGTGTTCAAGGTGCCGCCGGGCACGGCGCAACCCAACATAGCCGCGCTGCGGAAAGCGGCCGAGGAAGCGCCGAAGCTTCTGGGCGGCTCGCCGGAAACCCTCGCCTCGGTGAGCGACGCGAGCGAATTCGGCGAACGATGCGCGATTCCGTTACGCATCTACCGGCCTGTGACTCTCTCGGCGCTGCCGCTCTTGCTCTACGCGCACGGCGGCGGCTGGGTCACCGGCTCGCTCGATTCGCACGATCGCCTGTGCCGGATGCTCGCCAATCGTCTGCCCGCAGTGGTCGTCGCGGTGGATTACCGGTGTGCCCCGGAGCATGCCTATCCCGCGGCGCTCGACGACGTCGAAACCGCGTGGCACTGGGCCCGCGCGCACGCCGGTCAGCTCGGCGCCGACGGCGCGCGCTATGTCGTCGCAGGCGACAGCTCGGGTGGCAATCTTGCTGCCGCGCTGACGCTGCGACTTCGCGCCATGGGCTCGCCGCGGCCGGATCTGCAGTTGCTGCTCTATCCGGCCCTCGACGCGACGTGCGCACGCGCGTCGTATCGCGAATTCGCCGCCGGGTACAACCTCACCGGAGCGCAAATGGCATGGTATTGGGAAACCTACCGCGCAGGCGCGGCTGTCGACGCGGCGGAGCTCTCGCCGCTCGCTGCCGCCGATCTGTCCGGCCTGCCGGTCGCCGTCATTGCGGCCGCCGAATACGACGTGCTGCGCGATGACGCCGTCGACTACGCGCGCGCTCTCGCCGCGGCTGGTGTGCCGGTTCGAGTCGTGCGCTGTGACGGCATGATCCACGGTTTCCTGCGCTGGGCTGGGTCGGTCCCTGCCGCGCGAACCTGGATCGACGCGATCGCGGCTGCCGGCCGCAATGCGCTCGCCGGCCATGTTTGAAGCGCCCGCGCCAGCGTGCTAGTGTGCTGAAGATCAATGCTAGATCCGCGCCTCGGCATGACAGGGAGTCCCCTTCCGTCAACATCGCATTGCGGGCCGCTGGCCGCGCTTTTCCACGATGCAGACAGGCCGCGGGCCAGGGACGAGGAAGTCGCCTGGTATGTCGCGAGACTACCGCGCGATGCCGGTACGGTACTCGAGCCGATGTCGGGGTCGGGGCGGATGCTGGTCCCGCTTCTCGAAGCTGGCTTCAGCGTGCATGGCGTCGACGTTTCCGAGCCCATGATCGCGAGCTGCGCCGCGCGCCTTGCTTCGGCGGGTCGCGACACGCAGCTCTTTCGGCAGGACATCACCGCGCTCAACCTGCCCTTTCGCTATTGCGCGGCATTTATCGCGGGAGGCTCGTTTCAGTTGCTGACCGGAAGGCACGCCGCGATCGATGCCTTGCTGCGCATACGCGCGCATTTGATCGAGCCGGGACTGCTGTTGCTGGGCCTGTCGATTCCCGATCAGGCCGAGCATCCGCCTGGCGCCGCAGTGATCGAAGTTCGCCACGCGATGCTTGCCGATGGCACGCAGCTAGCGTGCCGCTCGGAACGGGTGGTCGATATCCAGAAACGCCGGATTCGCACCCAAAGCCGCTACGAACGGCGCGATCGCAGCCGGATTGTCGCGCGCGAGGACGAAACGATGATGATGACCTGGTACGACGAGGAGCAGATCAGAACGCTGCTCAGCGATACCGGGTACCGCAACGTGCGCATCGAGCCGCTGCCGACGACGGGGCCTACCGCGCGCCACTTCGCAGTGAGCGCACGCGTTTCGGACTGACCTCGCGATTTTCCCTCGTTTCGAGGCCCGGCAGGCGTCGCAGCCCCCGCATCACTTCAACTCGAGTTTCATATAGACAACGCCGGCGAGCGGGTTGTCGTAGTACGCGCCGCATTCACGAAAACCGAGGCTCGCATAAAGCGCACGCGCCGGCGTCATCCATTCCAGCGTGTCGAGCTTGAGCTCGCGATAGCCAAGCGCGCGCGCCTCGGCGATCAGCTCCTCCGCGAGGCGATACCCCCAGCGCTCGCCGCGATGCGCGGGCCGCACGTACAAGCGCTTGACCTCGGCCAGCCCCGCACCCTCCAGCGGCCGCAACGCGATGCAGGCGAACGCATCATGCGCCGTTCCCGCGAGCAGCAGCCTGCCGCGAGGCGGCGCGTACGCGCCGGGCAGCGCGGCCAGCTCCTCGGCGAATCCTTGAAAGCAGAGATCGACCTTGAGCCATTGCGCGTATTCGACAAAGAGCGCGCGGGCACGCTCGATGTCATCAGTCGTCGTCGCCTGCCGGATACCCGCCGCAGGCGACACGGCGGAAACGTCGCCTAAGCTGGCCGTTCGCACGACCCGACCCTGATTTCGCTGCCCTGAAAATCGCTTTGCATTTCCTTGAGCCGCGCCATGGCCTGAGCCGGCGGGTCGCGCACGACCAGCACGGTCTGCTGCACCGACTGGGCGCGGGGCCCAACCTTTGCCGTCTTGACGCCCTGGGCCTTGAGCGCCTCCAGCCGCGCCTGCGCGGCTTCCTCGGTGCGAAAGACCCCGAGCGAAATGGCCAGCCGCTGCGGGCCGAGCTCGACCGGAAGAATATCGCGCACTCCCTGGGTTTTAAGCTCGGCGACCCGACTGTCGACCGCGGCCTTGTTCGCCAACGGCGGGATGAACACCCAATAGTTGGCAATTACTTCGACTTTTCTCTGCGTCACCAGCTTGCCCAGATCGAGCGGCTCGAGCCGCGCTTGGGCCCGCGCCCGGTCGGCGTCGGACATCGGTCCCCACTCGACGCACACATCGGCCAGCGAGGCCACCTTTGCCGGACCGAGCGCTGCTACCTGCTGCGGCGTGAGGAGCTTGATCTTGTCCGGCTGCACCTGATGTGAAAGGCGCGCGCCCTCGCCGACACCGGCGCTGTCGAGCCTGATGTAGCCGAACAGCGTGAGATTGGCTAGCAGCAGGAGGTAGACGAGCGTTCTCATGTTTGAATGGCCAAGGCCAGGACGCCCTCGAGCACCAGATTATCCACGACGTCGACCGGCTCTGTCAGGTGCGGCGCGATGTCCGCCGCGGCGCCGCCGCTCAAGAAACACTTCGTCGGCGCATCGGCGGTGGCAAGCCGTGCGCGCATTTGCTCGACTGCGCCGCAGATCGACTGTATGACGCCGGAAAACATAGCGTCCGCGTTGTTCACCGGAAAATCATGGTAGCGCCCCGGCGGCATCTTCAGATTGGGTGTGTTCGCAGCCAGCGCCTGCAGCATCAGATTGGGTCCGGGAAGAATCACCCCGCCGCGAAAAACGCCGTCACCGTCGAGCGCATCGATGGACAATGCGGTGCGGGCGGTGACCACCACGCATGGCGAGGGAAAGAGCTCCGCGGCCACGCGTTGACGGGCTGCGACCATCGCCGCCCAGCGATCCGCTCCGAGCTGCGACGGAAGCGCGTAACGGTTGGTCACGCCGGCCGCGTATTCGGAAGCGATCAGCCAGTCCGGCATCGTTCGCCAGCGCAGCAGTTGCGCTTCGACGCGAACGCGTGTGGCCTCGCCTGCAACGTTGACGCCGATCACCCGCGCCGGCCGCGGCAGGTTCTGCCACTCGCGCAAGGCCAGCGTCCCGATATCCTGGTTGCGTACTTCGCCCTGCGCGACCCAGCCGTGCTCGCTCGCGAGCCCCCAGGCCAGCCGGCTGTGCCCGGAATCGAGGAGCAATAGCATGCCGCTTCGGCGTCAGCCACGCCTGAGCGACACTTCGCCGCTGACGAACCTTATGCGCCGACCCCGCTGATCGAGCACCAACGCGCCGCTTGCGTCAACGCCGACGACCTCTCCGGCGGCGACGCTTCCGTCAGGCAGCACGACCCGCACCGGCTTTTTCTGCAGCGCATGCCGGCGCTGCCACTCGACGACAAAGGGCGCAAGGCCTTCGCGCGCGTAGCGTTCTAGAACCGCGGTGAGCTCGGCGAGAATGAAGGCCAAGAGGCGATTGCGGTCGAGCGCACGTTCGCGGTCGATGGCCGCCAGATCGGTGACCGGCTGCGCGATATCATGGCGCGCCTTCTTGGGTAGGCGCGCATTCAAGCCGACCCCGATGATCGCCAGCGCGGGCCCGAGCGCGTCACCGGATATCTCGATCAGAATGCCGCCGATTTTGCAGTGACGATGGACAAGGTCGTTGGGCCATTTGAGTTGTACATCCTTGAACCCGGCCGCGTCCAGCGCACGCCCAAGCGCGACGCCGACCGCAAGCGACAGCCCGGCGAGATACCCGGCGCCCTGCTCGAAGCGCCAGCCAAGGGAAAAAGTGAGACTGCCGCCGGGGACCGCGGTCCATCCACGGCCGCGACGACCACGGCCGGCGGTCTGCCACTCGGCGACCAGCACTTGGGCGTCTACATCCTGGCGTGCGGCGCGGCGCAGTAACTCGCTGCTGGTCGAATCGACGCTGTCGGCGACCTCGATCCTCAGCCGGCTGCCTGCCGTTCCCAGCGCGGCGACGATCGCGTCGCGATCGAGGAAAGGCACCGGATCGACCAGGCGATAGCCGACGCCGCGAACGCGCTCGAGGGTGAAGCCCGCCGTTTCCGAAGCCCGGAGGATTTGCGACACGCGCGCACGCGTCACGCCGGTCGCCGCGGCAAGCGCTTCGCCCGAATGGAGCTGTCCGTCGGAAAGCCGCCGCAGCAGGGCGAACCCGAGGGGAGAGAGCACTGAAGTGGTGGCCACGAACAGGCGAATTCTATTGGGTAGAGCGGTAGCGCGGTGCAAGGCGCCTGGCGCCGGCGCATTGTGCCGCGATTGCCGCGTTATTCCGCGGGTCTCTTATCCGGCTTGTCCTCGAGCACGCCGCGACGAATCTGGTCCAACTCGATCGATTCGAACAGCGCTCGAAAGTTTCCCTCACCGAAGCCTTCGTTTCCCTTGCGCTGAATGATTTCGAAAAAGATCGGGCCGATCACCGTCGACGTGAAAATCTGCAACAGCATTTCATCCTTGGCCGGCGCGCCATCGAGCAGTATGCGCTGCGCCTTGAGTCTTTGCGGGTCTTCCTTGTGACCGGGAAGGCGGTTGCCAAGCGCCTCGTAGTAGGTGTCCGGCGTGTCCTGGAACGCGACTTTGCGCTCGCGCAGCATGGCGACCGTAGCGTAAATGTCACGCGCGGCGAGCGCGATATGCTGGATGCCTTCGCCGCGATAGGCGACCAGGTATTCCTGGATCTGGCTCTTGTCGTCCGAGCTTTCGTTGATGGGGATGCGGATCTTGCCGCAGGGGCTGGTCATCGCCTTGCTCTTCAAACCGGTCAGCTTGCCTTCGATGTCGAAGTAGCGAACCTCGCGGAAATTGAACAGGCGCTCGTAGAAGCTCGCCCATTCTTCCATCCTGCCGCGATGGACATTGTGCGTCAGGTGATCGATAGCGACCAGCCCCGCGCCTTGGGGATGCTGATCGACCCCGGGAAAAGGGATGAAGTCGATGTCGTAAATGGAAACGCCGCTGCCTTTGCCTGGATAGCGGTCGACGAGATAGATCAGCGAATCGCCGATGCCCTTGATCGCCGGAATGTTGAGCTCCATCGGCCCCGGATGCGCTTCCACTCCCCATGCGCCCTGCTCGATGAGCGTGTTGTAGGCGTGTGCGGCATCCTTGACCCGAAACGCCATCGCGCAGATCGACGGGCCGTGCACGCGCGCGAAGCCCTGGGCAAAGCTGTCCTTCTCGGCGTTGACGATGAAGTTGATGTCGCCCTGGCGGTACAGCAGCACATTTTTCGAGCGGTGCTTGGCGATCGCGCTGAAGCCCATTTGCTCGAACAGCACGCCGAGCGCCGCGGGGTCGGGCGCTGCGTATTCGACGAACTCAAAACCGTCGGTTTGAAGCGGATTTTCCCAGAGCGAGGGGCCAGCCGTCGCCATCGATCGTTCTCCCGCGAATTGCTGTTGGCGCGCCATCGGTGAAGCCGTTCGTGCGGCGCTATTGCCGGACGATGTTCACGCCGCCAAGTTTTTCCTGCGCCTCGAGCAGCGACGCAACGTACTTGTCGCCGAAGCCCAGAAGATTGGCGTTGACCATGCTTTGATGGACGGCCTCGCCGATGATCGCCGGCGACGGCAGCGCCTCGACGAAGTGCGTGTAATAGCGCAGATCCTTCATCGCATTCGAAAGCGTGAACTTGAGCCCGCTCAAGTCCCCGCTCTCGAGCATCTTGCCGACCATCATCTGAAAAATTCCGGAATTGACGCCGCCGGCGGAAACGACCTCGTGCAGCTTCCTAATCGACACGCCAGCCTTGGCGCACGCCGCGCATGCCTCGGCGGTCGCGGTCGCGATCGACATGGCGATGAAATTGTTGACCAGCTTGACCATGTGGCCGTGACCCGGTCCACCGACGTGGACGACGTTTTCACAGTACGCGGAGAGAACCGGCTTCAACTGAGCAAAAGTCGCCTCGTCGGCCCCGACCATGGTGTTGAGCCGGCCTTCCTCGGCTTCCTTGGGTGTCCGGGCGAGCGGCGCGTCGACGTACTTGGTTCCCTTTTTGGCCAGATCGTCGCGAACTTTCGCCGTCGACGAGGGCTCGGCGGTCGACGTATCGACCACTACCAGTCCCTCTCGCGCCGCACTCAGGATTCCACCCTCGCCGTAGACGATCTCCTCGATCTGCGGCGACCCGGTCACGCAAAGAATCACGATATCCGATGCGCGCACCAGCTCGGCGTAGGTCTTCACTTCCTTCGCGCCCGCGGCAAGAATGTCTTCCGCGGGCTTGCGATTCTTGTGCAAGCGCACCGTCAGCGGAAACCCTTTGGCGACCATGTTCTTGGCCATGCCATGGCCCATCAGTCCCAGGCCAACGAAGCCAATTCGCGGCTTGTCCGTACTCATGATCATCCTTTCGGGAAACGCTTTCGGCGCCTCGCGAGTCCGCGGCCAGGCACCGACCGCGAACGAAAAGGCGCTATCTTGATCGCCGATCCGGGCGGCAGTTTTTCTCGGTCTTGTCTTTAGGAAACCGTTTGCATTCTACCTCAGTCGACCGCCGTCGGCTCCGAGGCCGGCAAGCTGGCCCGCCAGCGTTCGTACCATGTCAGCACCACTCCGCTACCGGCAATGGTGACGATTCCGGCGAGTGCCCACGCGTCCGGAAACGTCCCGAACACCAGCCATCCTGCCAGCGTCGACCACAGCAGTTGCATGTAGGTGAAGGGGGCGATTGCCGAAACCGACGCGCGTTGAAAGGCGAGGATGAAAAGAAAATGCCCCACCGTGCCGATCGCGCCGATGACCACGAACATCGCGACGTCGGCGACCGGGAACCAGCTGTCGTAATGCAAGAACGGGACCAGCGCCGACATGAGCAGCGTACCCACCAGTGCCGGGAAAAAAAGCAGCACCATCGAGTTTTCGCCCGCCAGCTTGCGCGTCAGTATCTGGAACGTCGCGTACAGCGCCGCGGAGGCGAGCGCCAGCAGCGACGCGGGCGTCAGCATCTCGCTACCGGGACGAACGATCAACAGCATGCCGATGAAGCCCGCGATCACGAACGCCCAGCGCGGGACCGTAATGCGCTCCTGAAGGAACGTCGCCGCCATCAGGGTGACGATCATCGGCGTCGAATAGTTGAGCGCGGTCGCCTCGGCAAGGGGCAGAAATTTAAGCGCCGAAAAGAAGCTGAGCGACGACGCGATCAACACGATACCGCGCGCCATGTGCATCTTCCGCCGCGCGGTGCGCACCAGACCCCACCGCATGGTGGGGCCGAGAACCGCGGCCATCACCAGCACCTGCATGCCCCAGCGCGCCCACACCAGCAGCGGCACCGGATAGCGCTGGCTCAGGTACTTGACGCTGACATCCAGCGTCGTGAAGCACGCCGTCGCGGCGACGATCATCAGGATCGCCGAAAGCGGCATGTGTGCCGGTCGCGACATCAGCGGCCTGGTAGCGCCGCGAGCGCGAACGGGACGGCTGAGATCGAATACCGGATGAAAAACTGAACGGGTAACTGATTGGGAAACTGCATCTTTGGAGTATCGTACGCCGGTTGCAAGACCTAAGTGCCTATCGATAATAGCGGCAAGGCGACAAAGATCGCGGCAGACAATCGGAAGCCCGAAGCACGGATGGGCAGGTGGGGATCCCATGAACGATAAAAAGCAGTGGATGATCTACGGCGCCAACGGCTTCACCGGCCGCCTCATCGCGGAGGGTGCAAAGCGACAAGACCTGGCGCCGGTCCTCGGCGGCCGCAGCGCGCGGACGATCGAGGCCTTGGCGCGTGAGCTGGCCTTGCCCTACCGCGTGTTCGACCTGGCCGACGGTTTGACGGCGCGAGCGGCGCTTGTCGACGTGGCGGTGGTCGCCAATTGTGCCGGGCCGTTCTCCGCCACCAGCGAGCGAATGATCGACGCGTGTCTGACGACGCGCACGCATTATGCGGACATCACCGGCGAAATCGCCGTGTTCGTCGACGCACAGCTGCGGCACGACGTCGCGCGTGCGGCCGGAATTGTGATTTGCCCGGGCGTGGGATTCGACGTCATTCCAACCGATTGTGTCGCCGCGTGCCTCAAGGAAGCGCTGCCTGACGCGACAGAACTCGCGCTCGGATTCGCCGGCACCGGCGCGATCAGTCCGGGCACCGCGAGAACGTCGATCGAAGGCCTCAAGCTCGGCGGCAGAGTGCGTACGGCCGGACATATCGTTCAAGTACCGCTCGCGTATCGGGCGCGGATGATCGACTTCGGAACGGGCGACCGGCTGGCCGTGACTTTTCCATGGGGCGACGTCGCGACGGCGTATTTCAGCACCGGCATTCCCAATATCGAGGTCTACATCGCGAGCTCGCCGGCGGCGCTGTTGCGCTTGCGCAGGCTCAATCGCATCCGCAAGCTGCTCGCGGTAGCACCGATCGAGGCGGTGGCGAAGCGCATCGCGGGCCGCGTGAATACCGGGCCATCACCGGAGCGTTTTGCGTCCGATACGACCTACGTCTGGGGCGAGGCGCGCAACAGCGGTGGCTCGATCCGCACGGCGCGGCTTACCACCAGCAACGGTTATCGGTTGACCGTGGATGGCGTCCTGCTGGCCGTTCAGACTTTGCTCAAGAGCGCGCCCGGCGGCGGCTATTACACGCCCTCGCAGTTGATGGGCCCGCGCTGCGTCGAGCAGCTGCCGGGGTCGAGCGCGATCGCGATCGACTAGTCATCGCCGGATCCCTGGCACCGCAGCGCGCATGAACCGGCGATAATGGGCCTCCTGCGGCCGCGTTGCGATGCTGGCGGCGTCACCGTCGATTAGGAGCCATCATGATTGCAAGACGAATCAGGGCACTCGCCATCGCCGCGCTAGCCGTGGCCGGCATTTTTTCCACCACTGCGTTGCACGCTCAGGCACAACAAGCGACGCCGCAGCGGGCAAGAGTGGTCATTCAGGTCAGCGATGCCGATCAAGGCAAGTGGAATCTCGCGCTCAACAATGCCAAGAACATTCAGACCGACTTGGGCGCGGCCAACGTCGACATCGAGATCGTCGCCTACGGCCCCGGTATCGGCATGCTCAAGCTGATTCGCCGATGGGTGGAAGGATCGACGAAGCGACAACCGCCGGCGTCAAGGTCATCGCTTGCGAGAACACCATGCGAGGCCAGAAGCTGACCCGAGCCGACATGTTGAACGGCATCGGCTACGTCCCTGCCGGCGTGATCGAGCTGATTTCCAGGCAGCAGCAGGGATGGGCGTATATCCGGCCTTAGACGGACTCCGGCCGGTCTGGTGCGGCGACTCGCGCGGCGGCGCCCGCGGGCGTACCCGATGCGCCGAGATCCCAGAACAGCCCGGTCATGATCTGCAGGCCTTCGCGAGCGATTCGCGCCAGCAGGTGCTCGTTGGGCGCGTGTTGCGAACATGCCGGATAAGAGTGCGGCACCCAGATCGTCGGTAAGCCGAGCACGTCCGCGAAACAATCGTTGGGCAAGGATCCGCCGAGGTTGGGCAGGATTGCGGGAGGCGTACCGGTGGTCGCCGCGATCGACGCGCTCGCCCACTGCACCCACGGGTTTTCCGGATCCAGCCGCGTCGCCGCCATCGGCTCCATGCTCGCCTGACGCACCGCCACCACGGAAAACCCACGCCCGTCGAGATGCGCGCGCAGGGCCGGAATGAACGTGCGCCAATCGCATCCGGCGACGAACCGTAGCTGCATGTGCGCGCTGGCGCGCGGCGGAATGGCGTTGACCGGATGCTCGGGATTGCCGGTGCGAAACGCGAGCACTTCCAGCGCGTTCCAGCCGAAGACGCGCTCGGCCGGCGTCAGTGCGGGTTCGCCCCAGCCGGCGTCGATCGCGGGGCCGCCGGGCTCGCCGGGCTCGATATCGGCAAGCGAGCGCCGAACCGAATCGGGAATCGGCGGCGGGCGCAGCGCGTCGACCAGGATGCGCCCGCGCGCATCGACCATGGACGCGATGGCGCCGGCGAGGATGGTTCCGGGATTGGCGAGCAGCCCGCCCCAGTTGCCCGAATGGTGCGCGCCCTCGCGCAGAATGACGTCGAGGTCGAAGTTGAACGCTCCGCGCGAGCCGAGAAAGATGGTCGACCGATCCGATGACAGGCGCGGGCCGTCGGAGGCGATCAGTACGTCGGCGCTCAAGCGTTCGGCGCGTTGCTCGCACGCCGTGCGCAGGCCCGGCGAGCCGACTTCCTCTCCCATCTCGAGCAGCAGCTTGGCGTTGAATCCGAGCCGCCCGCGTTGCTCGAGCACGCGTCCCAGCGCTGCGAGATTGATGGTGTGCTGGCCCTTGTTGTCGGCGGTTCCGCGGCCGAACCACTTGCCGTCAATCGCTTGCAGCTCCCACGGCGAGCGGCCGGCGCTCCACTGCGCGTCATAGCCCGCAACGACGTCGCCATGACCGTAGATCAGCACGGTGGGTAAGGCCGCGTCCTCGTGTCGCTCGGCAAACAGCATCGGCGGCGCGTCCGTCGCCGGATTGGGCCAAAGCTGCCACTGAAACCCGAGCCGCTCGACACTGGGACCGATCTCGTCCATCAGATAAGCGACCAGCGTCTGCGCACGCTCGGGGTTTTGGCTTTCCGTCGGAAAGGCGACGCGGCGCTTGAGCTCGGCCTGAAGCGAGCCGGCATCGAAGAAAGCCGCGGCGTCGGCGATTGCCGCAGTGCGGGAGGCGGTCATGACATCCATGGAGCGGGTGAAGGGAATCGAACCCTCGTCGTAAGCTTGGGAAGCTTCTGCTCTACCATTGAGCTACACCCGCGCTGCCAACAATTATAGCGAACGGCTTTTACGTGCCGTAGGCTACATCGCATAGACCCCCGCAACTTGGGCTTTTCGCCCGCGGCGAGAGCGGCTGTAACCGGGGTATTTCGCCAACGCGACGTCCCGTCCCAATTGAGCGACAATAGCCGACCGGCGGATGCCGGGCGTGAGCGGAATTCTCGGCTGCCCGCGGATCAATGGCTTGCGCGGGCGCACGACGATGGTCACGGCCGATCCGCCGGCGCAACGTTGAAGCGACATTAGGCATCCATGGCGAAAAGGAAAAAACTGTTCACGATACTGGCCGGGCTCGCCGGCCTCGTGGTCGTCGTCGTCGGCACGCCGGCACCACCTCGATCGCGAGCCTTCTTCGTGCCGTGCTGCCGAAGCTCCGCGCAGCAACGGCGGGCCGCCGCGTAAAACCGATTGTGCTGGTGCTTGCAAGCGATGTCGTCGAGGCGGAGTCCAAGCCCGGCTTCTTGCAAGGTTCTCTTGCTGAAGCCATCGGCGAGCCCGTCGCGGTGCTCGCGCAGACTGGCGGTGCCCATGAAGGAACCTACCTTCGCGAGATTGCCGAATTGATCGGTAGAGAAGAAAAGTCGATCTTCCACATGCGGCCAAAGGCCGGCTCCAAAGGGGTCGCGTTGGGTTGGCTGCTTTCGGACGCAACCCGTTGCGAAATGGATCGAATGGTGAACGACGTCGTCAACGAGTCGGATGGATCGAAAGCCATCGCCCGCGACTTGCGCGCGAGCGAATCAGGAAAGCTCATTTGGCAATCGTGCGCGCCCGACAATAAGTAGCCGAAGGGGGCGAAGCGGCTGAGGTCTCATGGCTCGGACTCTTGCCCCGACCCGCCGAATAGCGTAAGTTCTTCATCGACGCTAGGGGTCCTTTTCGCGAGAGCGGAAGGGTGAGATCAGACCCTTGGTACCTGTACGGATAATGCCGGTGCAGGGAAGCGTGCTTCGTCCTCCCGCTCCCCGCGCGCATCGGCTGCATGGCAGAGGAGCTCATGAACGCACCCGACAAGTTTTTCGCCCGCGACGCGCACGTCGACGAAGCGGCGGTCCAGCCGCTGCCGAACTCGCGCAAGATCTATGTCGAGGGCTCACGCGCCGACGTCCGTGTCCCGATGCGCGAGATCGCGCAGAGCGATACGCCGGCATCCTTCGGCCTGGAGAAGAATCCGCCGCTGGTCGTGTACGACACGTCGGGACCCTATACCGATCCGGAGGCGAAGATCGATATCCGCTCCGGGCTCGCGCCGCTGCGTGCAGCATGGATCGAGGAGCGCGGCGACACCGTGGCTTTGCCCGAGCCCTCGTCGGCGTACGGCCGGGCGCGACTTGTCGACATCGAGCTCGCCGGGATGCGCTTCGACCTGCATCGCAAGCCACGCCGTGCCAGGCCGGGATGCAACGTATCGCAAATGCACTATGCGCGGCGCGGCGTCGTCACGCCGGAGATGGAGTTCATCGCCATCCGCGAGAACCTCAAGCGCGAAGAGGCGCTGCGTACACTGCCTGAGCTCGTGACGCGCCAGCACGCCGGGCAGAGCTTCGGCGCGTCGCTTCCGAATCTCGTTACCCCCGAGTTCGTGCGCGACGAAGTCGCCCGCGGACGCGCGATCATTCCGGCGAACATCAACCATCCCGAGTCCGAGCC
>JRHI01001091.1_pt1 | contig 24870 bp, 21 predicted proteins | sample 215371 | NCBI WGS metagenome assembly JRHI01 (sample SAMN02929681, study PRJNA255918) | sediment metagenome | biome: cave system; feature: Ice Cave; material: Sediment; isolation source: sediment from deep within a dark volcanic ice cave with no known source of... ...
ATTGATAGTTCCACTAAATACAAAGCACTGCACTAGGTAGAGGACGGGCGTGATCAGCTCCTCGAATATGCCTCTGAGGCTACGGGCGCCGGTCTTGTATTCGACCGCGATCTCCGCGATCTGCTCGAACACCTTGGGCTCGACCGTCAGCTCGACGCCTTCGTTCTGGAAGATCTGGCGGAACTGCTCGTAAATCGAGTTCCTCGGCTCGGTCATGATCCGCACCAGGGTCTGTTTGCTGAGCTCCTGAAAACGGGTGATGACGGGGAGCCTGCCGGTGAATTCCGGGATCAGTCCGAACGTAAACAGGTCGGTCGGCTTCACGCGCGAGTTGAGCCGCTGCAGCATCTTCTGGCTTTCACCCTTCAAGATCGAGATATAACGGTAGGCATTCGACTGCGACATGATCTCGTCGAGCCCGACGAATGCCCCGCCGCAAATGAACAGAATATTGGTCGTATCGATGTATCGTCCGTTGACCAGTTTGACCGCGGCGCCTTCCATGATCTTGAGCAGCGCGTGCTGAACGCTTTCGCCGGAGACGCTGCGCGGCTGGCCGTCGATTGCCTTGAGCTTGTCGATTTCGTCAATGAACACGATTCCGTGTTGAGATGTGGCGACGTCGCCGCCTGCCTTGTCGACCAGCCGCTGCAGCACCGCCTCGATTTCTTCGTTGACGTATCGGGATTGCGCCAGCGCGGTAGCCTCGGCGGTGACGAAAGGCACGCCTAAAACCTGCGACAGGGTTTCGCACAGGAGAGTCTTGCCCGTGCCCGAGGGGCCGATGAGCAGGACGTTGCTCTTGGTGATGGGCGTGCCGTCCTGCTGCGATTTGGTTATTTTCTTGAAATGCGAGTAGACCGTCACCGCCACCGTTTTCTTGGCGTCGTCCTGTCCGATCACGTACTGATCGAGATACTTGACGATGAAGCTGGGTGTGATTGCTGTGTTGAGCAAGTTGTTGTCCCTCGGCAGAAATCCGGCTTCCCGAAGTATGACTGTTTCTTTTCTTCTTCGCCGAGATCACGGGCATGCCGCTATGCGGTCCAGGCCGAGTCCAGCTGGCGCATAATGGATTGGAAATTCGATACTGACCAAGAGTCATACCGATTGTTGATCTGCGCCATGACTCCAATCCGGTCCAACGGTCGAGCCGCCATAGAGTGTCTGCTTGCGCTTATGTTTGCCGGCACTGTCGTCATCCATGCGTCTGCCGCATTGGCAGCGGAGGTGCTGCTGCGCGGCGAAGCGCGCCAAGACCATTCCCGGCGCCCGGCCCTGGACGAGGATCGCCGATTACGGGACGAGCGCGCAGCCATGGTGCGCATGCAGATCGCGTCTCGCGGAATCCGGAACGAGGCTGTGCTTGCGAGCTTAAGCCGCGTGCCGCGCCATGAATTCGTGCCGACGGACGAACTTCGCTGGGCCTACGATGACGGTCCCTTGCCGATCGGCCACGGCCAGACCATTTCCCAGCCCTACATCGTCGCCTACATGACCGAGATGCTGCGCGTCGAGCCTGACGACCGCGTGCTCGAAGTCGGCACGGGCTCCGGCTATCAGGCGGCGATTCTCGCCGAACTCACCAAGGAAGTCGTCACTATCGAAATCATCAAGCCGCTCGCGCAGAGCGCTGCCAAACGGCTCGAACGACTCGGCTACCGCAACATCACCGTGCTGCACGGCGACGGCTATTTCGGCTTGGAAAGCGTCGCGCCGTATGACGCTATTGTTGTCACGGCCGCTGCGACTCACGTGCCGCCGCCGTTGGTCGCGCAGCTTAAAGCTGGCGGCCGGATGGCGATACCGGTCGGCGAGACGGCATGGACGCAAAATCTCCTGCTGATCGAAAAGGACAAGGACGGCAAGCTCACCACCCGCAACTTGCTACCGGTGCGCTTCGTGCCCTTGACGCGTGAACATTGACCGGCGGATGCCTTCCGCCGCCGACAGACCCTCCTGGTTGCATCTGGCGGCGTTGTTCGGCTTGTCGGCCGCAACGCTTGCATTCGAAATCCTGCTGCTGCGGCTGTTCGAGTTCAGCCACTGGCACTACTTTGCCGGCTTTGCCATTGCGCTGGCGCTGCTGGGCCTCGGCGCCGCCGGCACCACGCTCGCGTTGCTGGGCGCTGGACCGCAGCGCTGGGGCGACGGATGGTTTCTTGGTGGCCTGCTGACGGCCGCGCTCGGCCTGTACCTGGTCCTCGGCTTGCACGCGTATGTCGCTCTGCGCCCGGTGTTTGCAGCCTGGGATGCGCGCGAGCTCGTTAAGCTGCTGCTCGTGGACGTCGCGGCGTTCGTGCCGTTCTACGGCGCCGGGCTCGCGATCGGCCAGGTGTTCATTCGCTGGCCGCGCCATGCCCGCAAGCTTTACGCCGTCAACCTTCTCGGCTCCGGCGCCGGCAGTGTCGCCGCCAGCGTGCTGCTCACCTTCGGGTCGATTGCCGCCGCGCTCGCTCTGATCGCGTTGCTGCTCCTGTTAGTGGGCGCCGGTGTCGCCCTAGCGCAACGGCAACGACTGGCCGCAGGCTTGTGCGTCACTGCCTTGCTGCTGGCGGCGCCATTGAACTGGCGGCCGCCGGCGCCCGCGGTGTCCGACTTCAAGGCGCTCGCGCGCGTACAGGACCTGCCGGATGCCCAGGTGCTGGCCGTGCAAGCCGGACTGATCGGACAGCTCACCTTGCTGCGCTCGGAGAGCCTGCGCTACGCGCCGGGCTTGAGCCTGGCTTGGCCGCAGGCAGTTCCGGTGATGGATGTCGCCATCATCGGCAGCGACGCCGAAGTGCCACTCCCCCGTGCGTTTCCGTTCGACGCGCAGCATGCGCCGGCCTCGCTCGCCGGCGTTCCCTTTGCGCTGCGCCCGCACGGTGCGGCACTCGTGCTTGGCGCAAGCGCGTGGCAGTCACCGGCACTCGCGGGCGCGGGGAATACTATCACCTGGATAGAGCCGGATCAGCGGGTGCTCGACATCGCACGCCAACGCGGCGCAGGGTCGCCGCGCTTTACGCTCATTTCCGACCAGCCGTATCGCCACCTGGCCATTACCCCGGCGCGTTACGACCTCATCGTGGCGGATCAAGCCTACAACGGCGGCGATGCCGCCACGGAGGAATACGTGGTCACCGTGGAAGGCATCGCGCTCGCTCTGCAACGCCTCGCGCCGGACGGCCTGCTCGCCATCCCGCTGCGGCTGGAGCTGCCGCCGCGCCATCTGACGCGTATGCTCGCCACGATCAAAGAGGGGCTCGTACGGCACGGCGTAGCAGCACCGCGGGCGCATGTGGCCGCACTGCGCGGCCTGCAGGCACATCTGCTGTTGGTGTCATCAGCGCCGCTGACCCAAGCGGACAGCACGGCGCTGCGAGCATTCGCACAGCAATGGCAATTCGATTTCGACTGGCTGCCGGATGTAACGGACGAGGAAGTCAATCGCTATCACAAGCTCGAAGCGCCGATCTTTTTCGCAACCGCACGCGCGATCCTGACCGGTGAGGTCACGCTGCCCGACGACGCAAGCTGGTTCGCCACCGATTCGGCGCGCCTGGATCGTCCATATCTCTGGCGCTCGCTGCTGTGGCAACGGGCGCCGCATCTCGTCGCAACCATGGGGCCGCGCGCCATGGCCTACCTCGACTGGTCGCTCATTTTTGCCGCGGCCACCGTGGCTTTGGTGATGGTGCTTGCCTTCCTTCTTATTCTCGCGCCGCTCGGCCGGCTGCCCGCTATCCTGCCGCCGCTGTCGCGTCTAAGCCTCGCCGCTTACTTCACCATGCTGGGCCTCGGTTACCTGTTGATCGAGATCGCCGTGCTCCAGCGCGTAATCCTGTTCACCGGCCAACCGGTGCTCGCGGCGTCCATCGTGTTCGCGATCTTTCTCATCGGGTCCGGCGTCGGCAGCGCCATGTCGCCGGAAGCGAGGACACGGCGTGCGGCGCTGCAGATGTTTGCCATGATCGGAACGGGCTTCGTCATTGCCACGACGGCGTTGTGGCTCGCCACCGACGTACTGCTCGAACCACCGATGACGCCGCGGCTCACGCTTGTAATCATGCTGACCCTTCCGCTCGCCTGGGCCATGGGCCGTCCGTTTCCGTGGGCTTTGCGGCAGCTCGCCGACCAGCCGCGATGGCTACCCTGGGCGTGGGCGATCAACGGATTCGCCTCCGTCGCCGCCGCGTCACTCGCGCCGCTCATCTCAGTTCACCACGGCCAACCGGCTACGCTCGCCGGCGGCCTTCTCTGCTATCTCGTCGCCGTGACGGTCGCCCTGCACTGGACAACTGCAGGCACCTTGTTCATGGGTCAACGAAACCGGCGCGGATACTTTGGGTGATCTCTGCGGAGAACTGCGGGTTGACTTCGAAGCTTATGTGGCTAGCTTCCAAAGAAAATCTGATGCTCATGGGCGCTCGTGACTCGCTGTAATCGATTCGATTGAACACGGCGATGCTCTTCGGCAAGTGCACCAGAGCCACATGGCAGGTGAATGTTGCTTCGAGTCCCGGCCAGGAAATGCCGGTCGCGTGCGCCGCATCGACAGTGCCGCCGAAGGGTGAAATGACGTGCTGATGCTCTTCTACGATCGGTGGGTCGGTGTTGATTTCCCCCGGGCGCAGTAGCAATACATGCAGCAGCAGGGATTCACCGGCGTAGTCCTGCTTCAGGACGAACCAGGGGCCGCTTAGCGCCACCTTTCCATCGGTCACATGGGCCATCCAGAATACAAATGCTATATCGCCCACCTTCGCAAACTTGTCGCCGATAAATGTCGCAATTTCGTAGCCCCCGCCGAAGTAGTGGAGGAGACTGCTTTGGCTCGACAGGTCGGCCTGAAGCAAAAGCGAAGTAGCCGATAGCATCGAAGATATGGCTCGCTCGAGACCCGTCAGCGCGAGACCCGGAGCGTTCCACGTACCGCCGGAAATTTCAGCGGCAAGCTTGACGAAATCTATTGCGCCGCTGCCGCCTGCGCTTACTTGGCCAAACATCGCGCTTTTGGCAATGGCGGCTCGGTACCAGAACTGATGAAAAAGCTCGCCATCCCGCACCCAGCCAATGAAACTGACTTCATCGCGCAGTGTCGGGTCGAGCTGTGCCAGGTAGTTCTCGATGACGGGCAGCGACAGCGGCGCATTCGACGCCATTGCCCGCAACGCTCTGATTACCGTGCGCGCAAATTCAATGTTGCCGGCCCATGCAATCACGCAATTGTCGCCCAGCAGCACGACCTTTTGGTTTAGTCCGAGAATAGACCCGTCCGATCCGGCGGGGGAGACGTTCGTGACCTCACCCACGAGAGGAATGTTCGGCACCGCACCCGGCCGCTCAGGACCTGAAATAAGCAGGTCGCCGAAAACGACGGGGTATGTGTCAAGCCCGACCGCGGCGATGAGTGTCATGCGTGTTTTCGGTTAAGTTGCCGAACGAATGGAGATGGTACGTCGGGCAGTGGAGGCAGGCGCACGCGTCGATTCTCTACCGCATCGCACGCACAAGCTAGTACGACAGCTTGAGGCCGAACGCACCGCAAACCACGAGCTCGTTGGAATCAGGGAGGAAGCTTGGTGCCAATTATCGGCTTGCGCGTGTTCGAGGGGGAACGGCTAGAATCGGCATGTGGACCTCTTCTTCTATGCAATACCCCTGCTTGGACTGCTCGCCGTTGCGTGGCTAGCTGCACGTCGCGTGGCAGAAAAGCGCAAGCGTGAGGCTCGACGGCGCCGAAAACGGCAGTCCCGCGCGAGACAGCTCGTCGGACCTGTCACCGCGTCGCCGAGGTCAGATATGCGAGCTACCGACTCCCCGACAACCGTAATCGACACCATACGAAAGCGACCCAAGGGACCGTAGCAGGTGAACGGCTTGAGCCGACCTCATCCCGGCCATCCGCCTTTCTGGAAAGCAGACGCTCAACACATCCGCGGTGCGGTCGATAAAGGGCGCTACAAGACTTACCAGTGGGGAACACCGGACAACCAGGAGGACCACCATGCAACTGTTCAGACTGGCGCTCTGTGCGCTCATGTTGCTCGGCTCGACGGCGATCCAGGCCCAAGGCACTGTGTGGCCGGTCAAGTCGATCCGATGGATCGTTCCGTATACGCCCGGCGGCATCACCGACAACGCGACGCGGATGGTCCTGCAAAAGGTTCAGGAGCAGACGGGGTGGACCATCGTCGTCGAGAACAAGCCGGGCGCCAACTCCATTCTGGGCGCCGACCTCGTCGCCAAGGCAGCCCCTGACGGGTACACCTTCCTCACCGTGATCGCCGCGCACGCGGCCAACGCCACCCTCTATGCCGGCAAGCTGCCGTTCGACCCAGTGAAAAGCTTCGCTCCGATGTCGCTGGTGGGCATCGCGCCACTGATCATGACGGCGAACAACGATCTCCCGGCGAAAGATATCAAGGAATTGATCGCCTACGCCAAGGCCAACCCGGGCAAGATTTCCTTCGGCTCCTCAGGCGTCGGTGCCGCGGCACATCTGACCACCGAGCTGTTCAAGCAGACCGCGGGCGTGGATATGGTGCATGTGCCCTACAAGGGAACGGCGCCGGCGCTGCAGGACCTGATGGGCGGCAGCATCCAGATTCTGGTCGATGTCCCGAGCACGCTGATGCCGCAGGTGCGCGGGGGCAAGATCAAGGCGCTCGGCATGTTTTCCGCCAAGCGCGTGGCCGGTGCGGCCGAAGTGCCAACCATCGCCGAGGCCGGTGGCCCGCCGCTCGAAGGCTCAACCTGGGTCCTGTTCCTCGCCCCCGCCGGCACCCCGAAAGACATCGTCAACCGGATGGCTGCCGAAACCGCCAAGGCCGTCGCCTCCAGCGACATCAAGGGTCGCTTCGAGACCGTCGGCATCGAGCCGGTCGGCAACACTCCCGAGGAGGCGGGCAAATTCCTCGATGACGAAATCGCCAAATGGGCGAAGGTGATTTCCGCAGCCGGAGTGAAGGCGGAGCAGTAGGTGTGAGCTCCAGACTCAACGGGTCGTCGCCCTGGGCAGTGTGTTGGCTACTGCAGGTTAAAGCGCTCGCGCATCTGCGGTACTACGTCCCACCAACTGGTGTCGCTTGAGCCGTCGCCACGCACGCGCTCGATCCGCGCATTCCAATTGGAGCCTGTCGCATCGGGTTCTTGGCGCCAAAGCACGACCTTAAAGTCTTTGAGGCTCGAATGCCTAGCAAGCTGTTCCTCCAGTTGCAAATCAAGCGCGACTATGTCGATCAGCGAACGTGCCACGATTGTCCCGATGGCGATTGACGCAGGATGGACGCACCGAGAATACAGTACTGTTTTTTGCGGACTCTTGGTATCAGCGCGAAGCGAATGCGCGCGTCAGCGACACGCCTACGTTAGCTGCCACACAGAGCGCTGTAGTGTACGGACAGTCTCCCGCACAGAGTAAGATGTGCCTCGCCGCGGGGGCGAGATCAAAATGACTGACCGGTCCAAATCGCAGCCGACGCCGGTCCGCGTCGAGACCAGCATCGGCACGCTGTCGCTGTTGCCGCAACGCTTCGAAGACATCGGAGCTTTTTCAAAGCTCCCACCCGATGAGCCATCGTCGAGCCGGCTCCGGTGCTATCTGCCGTACATTGCAGCGCGCTCCGACGCGCTCATCGAGGGTGGCGAGTGGCCCAGAATCGACGAGGCCTCCAGCCAGCGGCTCCCCGAAGAAGACCTCGAACGCATTGCCGAGGCGTATCTATCGATGCCGGAAAGGCGGCGGATCGCGGAAGGCGCCGGGCCTCTGTCGGGTCCGATCGTGCGCGCAGACGGCGAATCCGCGACCGCGTATCTCGATCGCCTACTGACTGCGGATCATGAGCGGCAGATGGTAGATCTCAAGGGAACCTATGAGTCCCTGCGCGACTCGTCCGGGCAACCCCTTGCGATCGCGCTCGCTGATGTCGACAGGCAGGCTTCGTCCCTGAGAGACGTGGCGACGAGCTTCATGCAAGGACAGGATCTCGCCGAGAAGGAGCTCCGACACGAGCTCGATCCAAACGCGATTCCGAACCCGCTCGAGGGCAACCATCCGCTGTTGAGCTCCGATGCCGGGATTTCGGAGAACGATCGTCTCAAAAGCGCACACGACGAAGAGATGGTGTTGACGCGAAGCATCGGCATGGTGACGACGCAATCGGCTATCCTCGTTGCGAGCCTGAGTGAAACCACAACCCGGTTTCTTCGACAGTTTTCCGAAACGACTGAAAAGTCGGCAGAGGCTGCACGCACATCTTTGCGGACGGTGCTGGTCACAGTTCTGATAATGGGAATCCTCGCTGCAATCGCAGCCGCTGCTGCGATCGTCAGCTATTTCGAGGAGCGAGAGAACAGGCAGACAACGAACCAACGGCACGAATCGGTGCTGCGATCGATGAAAGAGAGTGCGGCCGCGCAAGAGGCGCAGATCAAGTCTCTGGACGACAAGGTTCGCGAACTGGGCGCTCGGCAGAACGAGCTGGCCGCGCCGCTGCCGGCGCCGGCAACGGACGGCGCGGCACAGAGAGCTGCCAGCGAAGCTGAAGCGCCGATTCAACGCTCGCCAAAACCCGGCTCAACCAAGCGAGCAAGCAAACGCAAAACCAGCCGCTGATCCATTTATCGTGCCGCGACCTCGCGCGATGCCCGAGCGTCAGGACGACGTCGGATGTGCCTAGTGTTGCCTGGCGCGGGACGCGAGGGCATGAAATCGGGGCGCCTGATTCCCCCCGGCAGCGTCCAATCGGAGTAGCGCGCGGTCCAACAAATGAGGAGCGATCGTCATGTCAGCATTCAACGTCGTGCGGTTCCGGGTCAAGCCCGGGCGCGAAGCCGAGTTTATCGACGCGCAACGCAAATCCCGACCTGACTTCGCCGGCTTCAAGCGCTTTGTAATTATCAAGACAGGTGACCGGACCTTCTGCGTCATCGCGGAATGGGACAGCTTCCAGAGCATCGTCACGGCGCGGCCAAAGATGATCGCGATGCTCGATAGCTTCCGCGACACGTTGGACGACCTGGGCGGCGGGCTCGGCGTAACCGACCCGGTGTCAGGCGAGGTCGTTCTCGAAATGTAGCCGCCGGGTTGAATCGCACTACGCGGATCTCGACAAGCACCACGAATTCTAGCCGTAGTCCCTGTGGCCGCCTTCCCGACGACGAGAGTTACTTCTTGAACTGAGAGGACGCTTTATCCAGAGCGGTCTTCATCGACGCCCATGCGGAGTCCATCCCGGCCTGCATGTTCTGCCACGCTGCTTCACTGGCCGTGCGCATTTCCTGCAATTTCTTCTGTGCGGCGTCGCGGTTCGCGCGCATTGCCTTAAGCTGCCCGTCGTATTTGACGCGCGCGTCGGCGCTGATCTGGTCACTCCTGGCCCTCAGCTTGTCGACCTCGGCGTCCCATTTCCTGATTTGCGATTCCATCATGTCGAAGTATTCGTCTTTCTTGCTCATAAGCGAGACTCCTTTGTTGGGTGGAACATAATGGGTTGGGGCCGATGGTCAAGGGGCGACAGGGCAGAACAATTGTCAGCAAAGGTAGTTGGGGCTTCGGTGGATAATGGCGCTAGATGGTGCTGTTGAGTGGAGTCGAACCACCGACCTACTGATTACGAATCAGTTGCTCTACCAACTGAGCTACAACAGCCCGGATGCCATCCGACATGAGATTCCATCGCCGGCAAATCGAGGAACCGTGAATTATACCGAACCTGGGCCATCGCTGCGAGATGTGAATACGACTGCAGCATCGACGATTCTCGAGTGAGCGCCCCTCGCTATCTCATCGGATTCCATGCCGTGGCAGCACGCCTGCGCCAGCGCGCCGAAGGTGTGAAGGCGATCTACATGACTGCAGCGCGCCAGGACCGCCGCGCCCGCGAGATCGTCGAGCTCGCGCAATCGCTCGGCATCGACGTTCATGTGGTCGACGACGCGCGTCTTGCTCAACTGGCGGACGGCGAAGCCCATCAAGGCGTTGTGGCACAGGTTCAAGGCAACCTGTTGCGACAAACCATCGAAGAGATTCTCGACGCGCAGACCACCCCGCCGTTGTTGTTGCTTCTCGACGGCGTGACCGACCCGCACAACCTCGGCGCGTGTTTGCGCAGCGCCGACGCGTTCGGCGTCGACGCGGTGATCATTCCGAAGGATCGGGCGGTCGGCGTGAACGCGACGGTGGCCAAGGTGGCGTCCGGTGCCGTCGAGACGGTGCCCGTCATCACCGTCACCAACCTCGCGCGCACCATGCGCGACTTGAAGGAGCGCGGCGTCTGGCTGGTGGGCGCCGACGCCGAAGGCAAGGAAAGCCTGTTCGATGCCGACCTTTCCGGACCGATCGCCTGGGTGCTCGGCGGCGAGGGCAGCGGATTGCGGCGGCTGACGCGGGAGCTTTGCGATCGGAGCGTCAGTATTCCTCTCATGGGCAGCGTCGCTTCGCTCAATGTCTCGGTCGCCGCGGGCGTCTGTCTGTACGCAACTCGGCAGCAGCGCAGCCGCGCCAGCGGCTAGCACCCTAGGATTTGCCTAGTCCGCGGCGCGCGGCTAGCATGGGCGCGTTCAGGGTGCCGCGTGGCGCCCGACGTTCCCTGAGGATCCATCATGCTCCAGCTATCGTCCACCGCACTCTCTCGCGTCCCGGCCATTGCGCTGGGATTAGCGTTTGCCTTGCTACCGCTCGGCGCGGCAGCGAAAGGCAACCTCGTGTTTTGCTCGGAAGGCAGTCCCGAGGGTTTCCAGCCGCAGTTCTTCACCACGGGAACCACTTTCGATGCGGCGTCGGTGCCGATGTTCAACCGGCTGGTGGAATTCGAGCTCGGCACCACCAACATCGTCCCCGGGCTCGCTGAATCGTGGACCGTCTCGGCCGACGGCAAGACTTATACGTTCAAGCTGCGCAAGGGTGTCAAGTTCCACAGCAACGCAAATTTCACCCCGAGCCGCGACTTCAACGCCGACGACGTGCTGTTCTCGTGGAACCGCATGGCCGATGACAATCATCCGTTTCACAAGATGACCGCCGGCCAGACCTTCGCGTACTACGAAGACATGGGCATGAAGAACATCGTCGACACCGTCCAGAAGATCGACGACTCGACCGTGCGTTTCAACCTCAAGCGACCCGAGGCACCGTTCCTTGCCGACATGGCGATGGACTTCGCGTCGATCCTGTCGAAGGAGTATTTCGAGACGATGCAAAAGAAGGGCACGCCCAACGCCGCGGATGTCTACCCGATCGGCACCGGGCCGTTCGAGTTCGGCTCCTACCAGAAGGACGCGGTGATCCGCTACAAGGCGTTCGACCGCCATTGGAAGGGCCGTCCGAAGATCGACAACCTGATCTACTCGATCACCCGCGACGCGACCGCGCGCTATGCCAAGCTCAAGACCGGCGAATGTCAGGTGATGGCGTTCCCGAAGCCCGCGGACCTGGACGAGATGAAAAAAGATCCGCAGCTCACCGTGCTGCAAAAGGAAGGGCTCAACATCGGCTACATCGCGTTCAACACCGAGAAGAAGCCCTTCGACAACAAGCTCGTGCGGCAGGCGCTGAACCTTGCCACCAACAAGGATGCGATCCTCAAGGCCGTCTACCTCGGCAACGGGCAAGCGGCGAAGAACCCGATCCCGCCCATACTGTGGAGCTATAACAACGCGGTGCAGGACTACCCGTACGATCCGGCGAAGGCCAAGCAGCTGCTCACGCAGGCCGGATTTCCCAACGGCTTCGATGTCGACCTGTGGTACCTGCCGGTCACCCGGCCCTACAACCCCGACGGAAAACGCATGGCGGAGATGATCCAGGCCGACTGGGCGAAGGTTGGGGTCAAGGCAACACTCACAACCTACGAATGGGCCGAGTATCGCAAGCGCGCCAAAGGCGGCGAGCATCAGGTCGTGATGTTCGGCTGGTCCGGCGACAACGGTGATCCCGACAACTTCTTCGTGCCGCTACTGGGGTGCGAGGCGGTCAAGGGCGGCGGCAACAACGCACGCTGGTGTCACAAGCCGTTCGAAGACCTGATCATCAAGGCCGCGCAAACACCCAAGCAAGCCGACCGCGCCAAGCTCTACGAGCAGGCGCAGGTCATCGTCAAGGAAGAAGCGCCGTGGATCACGGTTGCCCACTCGATCCGCTTCGAACCCTTGCGCAAGGAAGTCAAAGGCTACAAGATGGACGCGACGGCGCATCACTACTTCAACGGCGTCGATATGGTGACGCAACCGGCACCTTGAGTCGCCGTTAGGGCGGATTGATCCACTTAAAGTCCCGGCCTCGCGCCGGGACGACTTTTTCTGCCGTGCCGAATTCATTCGCGCTGGCCGCCGATCCGATAGCGCGCGCTAATATCGCGTCTATGGCATCCAAGCCGTCCCTCTCATGCTGACGTTCATCCTCCGCCGCGTCGCGCTGATTATCCCGACTTTTTTCGGGGTGACGCTGCTCGCGTTCGCGTTGATTCACCTCATCCCCGGCGACCCGGTGGAGAATCTTTCGGGCGAGCGCGGCATGGATGCGACGCGGCGCGAGCGGCTGCTGCATGAGTTCGGGCTGGACCGCCCCCTGGCGGTGCAATACGCCTCATACGTCGGCCAGGTGCTCAAAGGCGATCTGGGCATCTCGCTGACCACGCACGAGCCGGTGCTCGGCGAATTCCTGACACTTTTTCCGGCGACGATCGAGCTCGCGTTCTTTGCGATGCTGCTGGCGGTCTTTATCGGACTGCCCGCCGGAATTCTGGCGGCGCTCAAGCGCAACACCGTCGCCGATTATGCGGTCATGGGCGTGTCGCTGACCGGCTATTCGATGCCCATCTTCTGGTGGGCGCTGCTTCTCATCCTCTTTTTCTCGGTGCAACTGGGTTGGACGCCGGTGTCGGGAAGGATTGCGGTCGAGTTCGACGTGCCGGCGTCGACCGGGTTGATGTTGTTCGACAGCTTGCGCAGCGGCGAGACGGGTGCCTTCCGCTCGGCGCTATCGCATTTGATCCTGCCATCGATCGCGTTGGGCACTATTCCGCTGGCGGTCATCGCCAGGATGACGCGCTCGTCGATGCTCGAGGTGCTGCGCGAGGATTACGTTCGCACTGCCCGCGCCAAGGGGCTGCCGTATTGGCGAGTGGTGCTGATTCACGCGCTGCGTAACGCGCTGATTCCGGTGATCACGGTGATCGGTCTGCAGGTCGGCCTGCTGCTGTCAGGCGCCATCCTGACCGAGACCATCTTTTCCTGGCCGGGGGTGGGCAACTGGCTGATCCACGGCGTTCAGTCACGCGACTATCCGGTCGTGCAGGGAGGCATATTGCTGGTGGCGTCGATCGTGATCAGCGTCAATCTGATCGTCGATCTGCTCTACGGCGTCATCAACCCGAGGATCCGGCATGCTTGAGGCCGTCGTCGCGGAACGCATCCCGCCGGAACGGGAAGCAAGCGCCTGGCGTGAATTCTGGCAGGCGTACACGCAGAGCCGCGGCGCATTGATCGGGCTGGCGCTGGTGATCGCGCTCATCCTCCTGGCGATCTTTGCCGACGTCGTGTCGCCGCACCCGCCCAACGAGCAGTATCGCGACTTCACGCTGACGCCGCCGGCGTGGCATGAGGGCGGGACGGCGAATTTCATTCTCGGCACCGATCCGGTCGGCCGCGACATGCTGTCTCGGCTGATTCACGGCACGCGCCTGTCGCTGCTGATCGGGCTCATCTCGGTGTCGATTTCGCTGTCGCTCGGCGTCGTGCTGGGCTTGCTCGCGGGCTATTTCCGCGGTCTGGTCGAAACGACCATCATGCGCTTGATGGACGTGATGCTCGCCTTGCCGAGCCTCTTGCTCGCCATCGCCGTCGTGGCAATTCTCGGACCGGGCCTCATCAATGCGATGTACGCGATCGCCATCGTGCTGCTGCCTCACTACGTACGCCTGACGCGGGCGGCGGTGCTGGCCGAGGCCGGCAAGGAATATGTCGCCTCGTCGCGGATCGCCGGCGCCGGCGCGATCCGGCTCATGTTCGCGACCATCCTTCCCAACTGCGTGGCGCCGCTGATCGTTCAGGCGACGCTCGGCTTTTCGAGCGCGATCCTCGACGCCGCCGCGCTGGGATTCCTCGGCCTGGGCGCGCAGCCGCCGACACCCGAATGGGGGTCGATGCTCGCCGGCGCGCTCGAATTCATCCAGCGCGCATCGTGGGTGGTGACCTTTCCCGGGCTCGCGATCCTGATCACCGTGCTTGCGTTCAATCTGATGGGCGACGGCTTGCGGGATGCGCTCGATCCGAAGCTCAAACGCTGATGGCGCTGCTCGAAATCGAAGGACTCACCGTGGAATTCGGCAGCGTCGCGGCGCCGCTTATCGCCGTCGACGACGTCGATCTGACGATGGAGGCCGGCGAGATCGTCGGATGCGTCGGAGAGTCGGGCTCGGGCAAGAGCGTTACCGCGCTGGCGTTGATGGGGCTGGTCGATTTTCCGGGGCGGGTGCGCGCCAAACGCATGAGCTTCGACGGGCGCGATCTTCTCGGTCTGTCGGACGCAGGGCGGCGCGCGCTGGTGGGCAAGGACATCGCCATGATCTTTCAGGATCCGCTGGCGAGCCTGAATCCCTGCTTCACGGTCGCGTTCCAATTGACCGAGACCATGAGGATCCACGGAGCCGACGCGGAGCGACGAAGTGCCAAGCGCCGCCGCGAGCGCGCGCTGGAGCTTTTGCAGCAGGTCGAAATACCGGACGCCGCGGCGAGGCTGGACGCGTTCCCGCATCAGCTCTCAGGTGGCATGGCGCAACGGGTCATGATCGCGATGGCGATCGCGTGCAACCCGCGCCTCCTGATCGCCGACGAGCCGACCACGGCGCTCGACGTTACCGTACAGGCGCAGGTACTCGATCTGCTGGTGCGTCTGCAGCACGAGCGCGGCATGGCGCTGCTGCTCATTACCCACGACCTCGCGGTCGTCGCCGAAACCGTGCAGCGCGTGATGGTGATGTACGCCGGCCAGCAGGTCGAGACCGGGCCGGTGCCTGCCATTTTCGAGGCGCCCGAGCATCCTTACACGCAAGCGTTGCTGGCGGCGCTGCCCGAGCACAACCTTGAACGCTCGAGGCTGAAGGCGATTCCCGGGATCGTGCCGGGGCAGTTCGATCGTCCCGTCGGATGTCTGCTGTCGCCACGCTGCGACTACGCGCTCGAGCGCTGCCATCGCGATCAGCCATTGCTCGAGGGACCGCAAGGGCGCAAGGTGCGCTGTCACTTTCCGCTCGACGCCGCGGGACATCCCACCGGCGGCTGGAAGGCCGAGGCGCCCGCTCAGTTACCTGCTCAGTTGCCGACTCAGTTGCCAACTCAGTTTCCAACTGACGCGCCGGCGAGTGCCTCATGACCATCCCCGCTCCACTGCTCGAAGCGCGTGAGCTGGCCCGCCATTACACCGTCTCGCGCGGCCCGTTCAAAGCGAAGGGCCTGGTGCGGGCCCTCGACGGCGTGTCCTTCAGCGTACGCGAAGGCGAGACGCTGGCGATCGTCGGAGAATCCGGCTGCGGCAAGTCGACGCTTGCGCGACAGGTGACCATGATCGAACGCCCGACGTCCGGTGAGCTCAGGCTCCACGGCGAGGATGTCGCGCACGCCGACCGCGAGACGCTCAAGCGGCTCCGGCCGCAGGTGCAGATGGTATTCCAGAATCCGTACGCTTCGCTCAATCCGCGCAAGCAGGTCGTGACCTTGCTCGACGAGCCGTTGGCGATCAACACCGATCTCAGCGTGACGGCGCGGCGCGACGCGGCGCGGGCGATGATGGCGCGCGTCGGCCTTCGTCCCGAGCATGAGCGTCGTTATCCCCACATGTTCTCGGGAGGACAACGCCAGCGCATCGCGGTGGCGCGCGCGCTGATGTTGCAGCCGCGGCTCCTGGTTGCAGACGAGCCGGTGTCCGCGCTCGATGTTTCGATTCAGGCGCAGGTGCTGAATCTGCTGATGGACCTGCAGCAGGACATGGGCATCGCCTACCTTTTCATTTCGCACAACCTGCAGGTCGTGCGCCATATCGCCGAGACGGTCGCGGTGCTCTATCTGGGAAAGATCGTCGAGTCGGGATCGAAGGCGCTGGTGTTCCGGCGCCCGGCGCATCCGTACACGCGGGCGCTTCTCGCCAGCACGCCGTCGCTGCGAAGCGCGAGCCGACGCGCAGCGGCGTCATCCATCTTGCCTGGCACGGGGGGCGAGCGAGAAGGCGAGAAGGGCGCGGGCCGCACGGGTGCCGTGCTCAAGGGTGAGCCGCCGTCGCCGCTCAACCCTCCCTCAGGGTGCGCGTTTCACGGGCGCTGTCCCTACGCCATCGAGCGGTGCCGGATCGAAATGCCGGTGCTCGAGTCCTTCGACGGAGCGCTGGTCGCGTGCCACCGCGTGGCGGAGATCAATATGTAAGGCGAATGCAGCCCGGCGTTCCCACGCGTCCGCTGGCTTAGATACGTCTGCGGCGCCGCGATACAAATCCGGCGGCGGCAAGGCCCAGTACGAGCAGCATTGCGGTCGTCGGCTCTGGAGCTGCGACGAAGCCTCGGATTTCACCCCCCGGGAATACGTTCGTATGAATGTTCAAGTAGGTTTCACCGGCAATTAGCGCGGCGATAAACGCTGCCTCGGCATTCGCCAGTCCGCCCTGCGCTGTAACGAATGCCGGGTTGTAAGCAGAAGCCGAGTCCAAATGCAGCAAAAAATTATCGGTGCCGCTCGTGACCCCAATCGGGAAACCGGGAAAGGCTGGCACGAGTGTCGCCACTCCGACGTTTCCCGCTAAGAACGGAGAAGGCAAGCAACAGTGAATGTGCGCGGCAGTCGTGTTCCCGGTCAAGCCGGAGAACACGATGTTTCCAGCCAAAGTCTGAGCCGTTGTGTCGAGGTCGAGATCGACAACGCCTGTCCCCAAAGACGGGGTCGCGGGAACCTCGTTCGCGCTGCTTAGATTAAAGTGGAAGTAAGTGGAAGTGTATTAACGTCGCGTAAGCCAACGGAGCGGCAACAAGCAGCGCCGCGGTCAGCGCCAGGGAAAACAGAGACCTTTTCATCTAACTCTCCTCTGCTTGCAATCAATCGTTATGCCCCACTCGAGTAACGATCCAGGAGCAGATTTGCGCTCTGAAGCCTACAATATGAACGCAATAATCGCACCGAAAGGTGACAAATCAATACAATCAGACAGTTGTAAAGGTGAAGCGGGGGCCGCACAAAGCGAAATGTAAAAACGCCCGACACGGGTACCCGCGATGACCCGGCCGATCATCACCCCTTTACGATTGGCACGTCTTGCTGTGTACGTTCGAGCCTGGCAACGCTTTTTTTGAGATGCACGATCATGTCCGAGGCGCGACGGTTGCCGAGTCAAGCCAAGCCCGAGGTAAGTCCCATTGCTTCGCGGCTTCGCCAGTTTTCACCAGCATCGAGTCGGACAGTGTTAAGGATGGGAATTTCAATTCCACCAAGCGCAAGCGCATCACGGCAGCACCGGGTTCGCACCTAAAGGCTGCTTGCCGTCCGCGACATTGACGCTGCGGAGCGCTTTGTGCATGATCGGCAGCGTCACGCGGCTGTCACGAACGGCTGAAGTGACCTCTGTACCGTCACCCTGTGCTCGCCTTCATTCTCCGTCGCATCCTGCAATCGGTCGCGGTCATGACCGCCGTGGCGTTTATCGCATTCGCCTTGTTCACCTACACCGGCGATCCGGTCACGTTCATGGTCGGCCAGGACGCGACCCAGGAAGACCGCGCGCGGCTGCGCGCGGATCTCGGCCTCGACCAGCCGTTCTACATCCAGTTCGGCCGCTTTGTCGGTCGAGCGGTCCAGGGTGACTTCGGGCTGTCGCTGCGCCAGGGACGTCCAGTCTCGACGCTGCTCAAGGAGCGTCTGCCCGCGACGCTCGAGCTTGCCTTCACCGCGGCGATGCTCGCGCTTTTGCTCGGCGTCCCAGCCGGCGTCTATACCGCGCTCAGGCGCAACTCATGGCTGTCGCACATCCTTCTTGCCGTCTCGCTCGTCGGCGTGTCGCTGCCGACATTCCTGATCGGCATCTTGCTGATCCTCGTGTTCGCGGTGATTCTGGGATGGCTGCCGTCGTTCGGGCGCGGTGACACCATCGCCCTGGGTTGGTGGACGACGGGCTTCCTGACCAAGGGTGGCCTCAAGGCGCTGATCCTGCCCTCGATCACGCTCATGCTTTTCCAGATGACGCTGATCATGCGGCTGGTGCGCGCCGAGATGCTGGAAGTGCTGCGCACCGACTACATCAAGTTCGCCCGTGCACGGGGCCTGACCGACCGCGCGATTCATTTCGGCCATGCGCTGAAGAACACGCTGGTGCCGGTGATCACGATTACCGGCCTGCAGCTCGGCGCGATCATCGCGTTCGCCATCATCACCGAGACCGTATTCCAATGGCCGGGCATGGGCCTGCTCTTCATACAGGCAGTTGGATTTGCGGACGTGCCGGTGATGGCCGCGTATCTGTGCTTTATCGGCTTGGTTTTTGTGCTGATCAATCTGATCGTCGATCTGCTGTACTATGCCGTCGATCCGCGGCTGCGCATCGAACGGCTTGCGGCCGCGCATTGATCAATAAATGATTTCATGAACGATTTCACGAGTCCCATCGAGCACATCCGCGCCGACCACGTCGAGCTGACTGCACTGCGCCGCGATCTTCACGCGCATCCCGAGCTCGGTTTCGAGGAGCACCGGACGGCGGAAATCGTGGTGCGCGAGCTCACCGCGTTAGGCATCGAGCATCACACCGGCATCGGCAAGACCGGTGTCGTCGGCGTGATCCGCGGCGAGCGCCAGGACAGCGGCCGGGCAATCGGCCTGCGCGCCGATATGGACGCGCTGCCGATGCACGAGGAAAACGCCTTTGCCCATGTGTCGCGATTCAAGGGGCGGATGCACGGCTGTGGACACGACGGTCACACCACCATGCTGCTCGGCGCCGCGCGCTACCTGTCCCGCACCCGTCGCTTCGACGGCACGGTATATCTCATCTTCCAACCCGGCGAAGAAGGATTTGGCGGCGGCAAGGCGATGATCGACGACGGACTGTTCGAGCGCTTTCCCGCCGACGAGATCTACGCGCTGCATAACTGGCCGTCGCTGCCGCCGGGAAAAATCGGCGTCCGGCCGGGGCCGGCGATGGCGGCGGCGGACCGGATCGAAATTCACATCGAGGGCCGCGGCGGACACGGGGCGCATCCCTACCTGGCGATCGACCCGGTGCTGGTCGCGGGCCACATCATCACCGCCGTGCAGTCGATCGTGTCGCGCAACGTGAGTCCGATCGACACCGCGGTGGTCAGTCTATGCGCGATGCACGCCGGCAATATGGCGGCCATGAGTGTGATTCCGAGCGAGGCTCGGCTGGTCGGCACCGTGCGTACCTTCCGGCCAACGACGCAGATCGCGATCGAAAAGCGATTGACCGAGCTCGTCCATTCCATCGCCGCGGCCTTCGGCGCGACGGCAACGCTCAAGTACGAACGCGTTTATCCGGCGACGATCAACAGCGACCTGCAGGCTGTATTTGCGGCTGATGTCGCGGACACGCTGGTCGGCGCCGAGAACGTAGTGCGTGACCTGGAGCCTTCGATGGGATCGGAGGATTTCTCCTTCATGCTGCAGCAGCGGCCCGGCGCCTACGCGCGCCTGGGACAGGGCGGCGCCGAGGGCGGATGCTTTCTGCACAACGCCCGCTACGACTTCAACGACGAGGTGATTCCGCTCGGTGCGGGCTATCTCGCCGCGCTGGCGGAGGCGGCGATGCCGATTTCCCGATGAATGCGGTTCCGCATTTTTCTCAGAGCTATGTCGAGGCGCGGGATAAATTCGTGGTCGCGGCCCGGATGCGCGGCGCGCACCTGATGCATCATGTGCATCCCTCTGCGCGAGGCGCCGCGGGCGAAGAGCTGTCGATGGACTTCGCACTGCTCGGCAACGTCGATTCGCCTGGACTGCTGCTCCTGATTTCTGGAACCCACGGCGTCGAGGGCTTTTGCGGCTCGGGATGCCAGGTTGCCCTGTTGCACGATCAGACGTTCATGGACGAGGTCGAGCGTTCGGGCATCGCGGTGCTCATGTTGCATGCGCTGAATCCCTATGGCTTCTCGCATCTGCGGCGCGTCAACGAGGACAACGCCGACCTCAATCGCAACTTCGTCGACTTCGCCGCGCCGCTGCCGGTCCATCGCGCCTACGCGGAAATCCATTCCATGCTCCTGCCCGCGACCTGGCCGCCACCGGCTGACAACGAGACCAGGCTCAACGCGTGGATCGCGCAGCATGGCCGCAAGGCCTATCAGGCAGCGGTGAGCGGGGGCCAGTATCAATATTCCGACGGATTGTTCTACGGCGGGAGCAAGCCCGCGTGGAGCAATCAGGTCCTGCGGGGAGTTCTGCACAAGTACGCCTCGCAGCGGGCGCTGCTGGGATGGATCGATATCCACACCGGGCTCGGACCTCGAGGCCACGGTGAAAAGATCTACGCCGGACTCGACTATGCCGCGGACGTCGCGCGCACCAAGGCGTGGTGGGGCGACGATGTGACGTCGTTCCTGGATGGGACATCGACCTCCGCGCCCCTCACCGGCATCAACGGTACCGCAGCGCATGACGAATGCCCCAACGCCGCATTTGCGGGCATCGCGCTCGAATATGGTACTTACCCTGTCGAGCAGATACTGGAAGCATTCCGGGCCGAGCACTGGATCCACAATCACCCGAAGGCGCCCAAGGCGCAGCGAAAAGAGATCAAGCGTAATCTGCGCGACATGTTCTACGTCGATGCCGACGATTGGAAGCAGATGGTGTACACGCAGGCGGTCGACGGCTGCAGGCGAGCCATCGATCATCTCGGCGAGATGCGGATGTACGCCTAACGAGCCGTCGAAACCGAAGGAGTGCAACAATGAATACCATTCAACAACTGCTGGCGCGTGCGTCGGTCGTCCTGGTCGCGGCCACGTTGACGGCGCTCGGCGCATCGGCGGCGCCGTTCCGGTTTGCCAATCAGGGCGACGCCCTTTCGATGGATCCCCATTCGCTCAACGAGTCCCTGCAGCTCACCATCACCGCCAACCTTTTCGAGCCGCTGGTGGGGCGCGGCAAGAAGCTCGAGCTCGTTCCTCTACTGGCGACGTCATGGAAGCAGACCGCGCCCACGGTGTGGCGCTTCACCTTGCGTCAGAACGTCAAATTCCACGACGGCACGCCGTTCAATGCCGACGACGTCATATTCTCATACGAACGCTCCAAGGCCGACGGGTCCGACATGAAGACCAAGATCGGTACCATCAAGGAGATCAGGAAGATCGACGACTACACCGTCGACTTCGTAACCAACGAGCCGTTTCCCATCCTGCCCGACACCATCAACACCTGGTTCATCATGAGCAAGGTGTGGTGCGAAAAGAACAATTCCACGACGCCGGTCGACGTGCGCAAGGGCAAGGAGAACGCGGCAACGCTGCGCGCCAACGGGACCGGTCCGTTCATGCTGAAGACGCGCGAACCGGGCGTACGCATCGTGTTCGCGCCGTTTCCGGGCTACTGGGACAAGGTCGAGAGCAATATCACCGAGGCAACATTCACGCCGATCAAGAACGACGCGACGCGGGTCGCCGCGCTGATCTCGGGCGACATCGACATGATGGAGCCGGTACCGCTGCAGGACATCGAGAAACTGAAGGCCGTCCCAAATCTGACGGTGCTGCAAGGTCCCGAGCTGCGCACGATTTTCCTCGGCATGGACCAGTCGCGTGACGAGCTCCTGTTCTCGAATGTGAAGGGCAAGAATCCGTTCAAGGACAAGCGCGTCCGCCAGGCGTTTTATCAGGCGATCGACATCGAGGCGATCAAGAGCCGGATCATGCGCGGCGCGGCGACGCCGACCAATCTGATGGTTGCTCCGGGAGTGAAGGGATTCGTCCCGGACATGAACAAGCGTCTGCCGCACGACGTCGCTGCGGCGAAAAAGCTGCTTGCCGATGCCGGTTATCCCAACGGCTTCGAGGTCGGAATGAACTGCCCCAACGACCGTTATGTCAACGACTCCGCCATTTGTCAGGCGGTCACGGCGATGCTGGCGCAAATCGGCATCAAGGTGAACCTGATGGCGGAAACCAAGGTCACGTATTTCCCGAAGATTCTTTCGCGCAACACTTCTTTCTACATGCTTGGATGGACGCCGGACTCATACGACGCCCAGAACGCGCTGTTCGCGCTGATCATGACTCCGTCGCCGGCCGGGCAGGGGCTTTTCAACCTGGGCACCTATTCCAACAAGCGCGTCGACGAGCTCAGCACCCAGATTGCCAGCGAGCTCGATCAGACCAAGCGCAACGCGATGATCGCCGAGGCATTCAAGATCCACAGCGACGAAATCGGCCACATTCCGCTTCACCAGCAGGCGTTGGCCTGGGCGATGAAAAAGAACGTCGAGCTGGTGCAGCTTGCCGACAACTTCAATCTGCTCAAGTGGGTCGTGATCAAGTGACGCATCCGTCCAAGAGCAAGACGCGCAGCGTCGCAGCGATTGGCAACGGATGCGTCATCCCCGCGCAAGCGGGGATCCAGCGGCTTTGGCACCAAAGACACTGGGTTCCCGCTTGCGCGGGAACGACGGCTGAGGCGTGACAACCACTGCCGCCTCTCCCGGTCGCCTCGCCCGCTGGTGGGGCAGCGATCTGGCGTACAACTTTCGCCGCTCGCCGGTGGCGGTCGTATCGGCGGTGGTGCTCTTCATCTGTCTTGGCGCGGCGCTCTTTGCGCCCTGGGTCGCGCCGCACAATCCATTCGACCTGGCGACGTTGAACCTTATGGACGCGCTGACGCCTCCCCATGGCGTGGCCGGCGCACGTCCGGAATATCTGCTCGGCACCGATGATCAGGGCCGCGATCTTTTGTCGGCGATCATGTTCGGCGCGCGCATATCGCTGCTGGTCGGTCTCGCCTCGGTGATATTCGCGATGGTGCTCGGCGTTAGCCTGGGCCTGATCGCCGGATATGTCGGCGGCAAACTCGATGCCTTCATCATGCGCATCGCCGACGTTCAACTCTCTTTTCCGGCCATCCTGATCGCCTTGCTGATCGACGGCGTCGCCCGCGCGGTGCTGCCTCGCGATTCGCACGGTCCGGTGGCGTTGTTCGTATTGATCTTCGCGATCGGCATTTCCAACTGGGTGCAATATGCGCGGACCGTTCGCGGCTCGACCATGGTGGAGAAGAACAAGGATTACGTCCACGCCGCGCGCGTGATCGGCATTCGCCCGCTGGGTATCATGCGGCGCCACCTGCTGCCGAATGTGATGGGACCGGTCTTGGTGCTGGCGACGATCAATATTGCGACCGCGATCATCACCGAAGCGACGCTTTCGTTCCTCGGCATCGGCGTGCCTCCGACGCAGCCTTCGCTCGGAACGCTGATTCGGGTCGGCAACGATTTTCTTTTTTCGGGCGAGTGGTGGATCACGGTTTTCCCGGGCGCGGCGCTGGTCATCATGGCGCTGGCAATCAATTTGCTGGGCGACTGGCTGCGCGACGCGCTCAATCCGAGGCTGCAATAGTCGCTCAAGCCGACGACGGCGTGAAGTCCCCGGATCCGCTGCTGGTCGTCGAGCATCTCCGCGTGGAATTTCCCACGCGGCACGGCACACTGACCGCGGTCGACGACGTCTCGCTGTCGATCGCCGCAGGCGAGGTGCTCGGGGTGGTGGGTGAGTCGGGCGCCGGGAAGTCGATCACCGGAGCCGCGATCATCGGCTTGATCGATCCTCCCGGTCGCATCGCCGGCGGAGAGATTCGTCTGGGCGGGCGCCGCATCGACAACCTTTCGCAGGAAGCGCTGCGCCGCATTCGCGGCCGCGAAATCGGCGCCGTGTTCCAGGACCCGCTGACGTCGCTCAATCCGCTCTATACCATCGGCCGGCAGCTTGTCGAAACCATCACCACGCACCTCGATCTGGGACAGCGGGCCGCGCGCGAGCGGGCGCTGGACCTGTTGAACGAAGTCGGAATTTCGGCACCCGAGCGGCGCATCGATCATTATCCGCATCAGTTCTCAGGCGGAATGCGACAGCGGGTGGTGATCGCCCTCGCGCTGGCGGCGAAGCCGAAGCTCATCATCGCCGACGAGCCGACGACGGCGCTCGACGTGTCCATCCAGGCGCAGATCATCGCGCTGCTCAAGCGCCTGTGCCGCGATCACGGCACCGCGGTGATGCTGATCACGCACGACATGGGCGTGATCGCCGAGACCGCCGATCGAGTCGCTGTGATGTATGCCGGGCGCATCGTCGAGATCGGTCTGGTCGACGATGTGATCCACAGACCGCAGCATCCGTACACGATCGGCCTGATGGGAGCGATTCCTTCGATGCGTCACGAAGTCGAGCATCTCGCGCAGATCAGTGGATCGATGCCGCGCCTGACCGCGATTCCATCGGGCTGCACGTTTCATCCGCGCTGCGCCGCGCGCTTCGCGCCTTGCGATCGCGAGCGTCCCGACCTGATGCCCGCGCCGCCGTCGATGGCCGCGTGCTGGCTGCACGATGCGGGCAAGCGCCGCGAAGCGGAAGCCGCGCGGGTGTCGCTGGCTTCGGTCGTCGCTGCGGTTTCCGGCGAAGTATCGGTCCCGATTCGCGAAGCGGCTTGCGGCGCGGTGGCGCATGAAGAAGGCATCGCATGAGCGCGGCATCCGCAAGCATCGCCACCGAGTTCGTTCGCGCACCGTTGCCGAGCCACGCCAGACCGCTCGTCGAAGTCGTCCATGCCGGCCGCACCTTCGACGTCTCGCCGCCGTGGCTCAATCGAGTGATCCAGCGACAGCCGCGTCTCCTGCTGCGCGCGGTCGACGACGTG
>JRHI01001092.1_pt1 | contig 24840 bp, 19 predicted proteins | sample 215371 | NCBI WGS metagenome assembly JRHI01 (sample SAMN02929681, study PRJNA255918) | sediment metagenome | biome: cave system; feature: Ice Cave; material: Sediment; isolation source: sediment from deep within a dark volcanic ice cave with no known source of... ...
GGGCAATGACGTCTACACGTTACTTGGGATGACCTATGCGGATTCTGACCTAATCCAGATTCAAGAGAACGTAATTTCCCGCGCCATCGCCAGCCTGGATTTCGGGCCAAAATAATTTCGGTAAGCTCGCCTCGCACAGGCTGCGATTAAAACTTGGTGACCTCAGTAAAATGGAAGTCGCGGACCTTCATAGCGGGCACAACCATCTCGAATGATTCTTCGCCGGTGGCGCGCACTGCCTGGCCTAACATCTCGACATTCGAAAGCATTTCCAGAACGCTTTGATTGAAGCGAAAGTTCTTTATTCCGCTCGTGACGCGGCCATTCTCAACCAGGAATGTCCCGTCGCGGGTCATGCCGGTCAGAACTTTTTCATAGGGCTCCACTTCGCGAATGTACCAAAGCCGCGTGACAAGCACGCCGCGCTCCGTCGAGCCAATCATTTCCTCGAGTGACCTGTTGCCCCCGCCGAAAACCAGATTCATCGGTGCCTCGCCCCACTCATTGGGCAGGGCGAATCCATGCCCGGTTGCACGCTTATTCATCTGCTTCGCCGTGGCCCGCGAATAAACCAGGTTCTCAGGCACGCCGCCATCGATCAGCAGAACTTTCTGCCGCGGCATCCCTTCCCCGTCGAATGGCGCTCCCAGCTGAAGCGGGTGCGAAAAATTATCCCACAGAGAAATATTACGTCCTACGACTTGCTTCCCCATTCGCTTATTGAAGCAGGAGCGCTGGTCCTGGATCGCAGTCGCGGCGAAATCATAAAAAAGGAAGCCGACGAGATCGAGGACCGCGGCAGGCTCCAGAATGACAGTTTGTTTCCCGGGCTCAACCGCGCGCGGCGCGCGCGAAGCCGCACATTTCTCGCTGGCGCTGGCTGCGAGCGCTCGCGGGTCCAGGTCCTCGATATTAGCGGCATTGGCTTTGGCCCAGCCCGAGGAATCTTTTTCCAGCATCGTTACGGAAAATTCCGCGCGGGTGTGTTTGTAGCTGCCGAAAAGCCCCTTGGAGTTTGCGACCGCGGTTTGCATCGCGCCTGTCGCAAAAATTCCGGCGGCCGTCTGTCCTTTGCTCTCCGCCAGCGCGCACACCTCGCCCACCGCGCGTGCCCGGTCTGCCGGGGACGCGGAAGCGGTAGCCGTCGAAAATCGTTGCACCTTTGCATACTTCTGCGCCCCGGGCATCGGCAAAAGCCGCGGATTTTTCGGCTGGCTGCGCGCGATTCTCCCGGAAGCAGCCACGACGCGTCGCAGGGATTCCTCGTCAATTTTATTTGTTGTTGCGCGAGCGGTGCGGCCATCGTACACGGTGCGAACGGAAATCGTGAGCATTTGCTCGGCGACGTTTTGATGTATGGCATTGTTCGCAAAACGCGTAAGCGCATCCGAGGTCACGTCCAGATGGACTTCGGTTTCGTCTGCGTCGCTCAGCTTAAAAACTTTCTCGGCGATTTGACGCAGCGTGGTGTCTGAGAGCACGTGCTCGGGGGCTGCGGCCAGTGCTTTCTTCGGCCGTAAAATGTGGCGGGATTTCTTCGCGGCACTCATGCTTTAGAAAACGCGGCGCCCAGCTTCACGTTGCGAAACCGCGCCGGAGCCGCGCCGTGGCCCGTACCCATGGTTTGCATGGGCTGTCCCTTGCCGCAGTTGGGTGTGCCCCACAGGGTCCAGTGGTCGCGCGAGCAAATCGCATCGCAACTATTCCAGAATTCGGTGGTAATGCCGCTATAACTCGGGTTCTTCAACATTCTTGTTTTCTTGCCGCCTTTAATCTGCCAACCAATTTCCGTCGAAAATTGGAAGTGGTACCGGCGGTCGTCAATCGACCATGAGCGGTTGGTAGCCATCAGAATGCCATCATCGGTATCCGCGATAAGATCCTCATAGCCCCAGGTTCCCGGCAGTAAGCTCACGTTCGTCATCCGAATAATTGGAAGGCGATTCCAGCTTTCGGTGCGCATGGTGCCGGAGGAGCGATCCAAACCGATCTCGGCGGCGCTTTCGCGGTTTGACAAATACCCTGTAAAAAGCCCGTTGGAAATAATGGGCGTGCATTGCGCCGGGACGCCCTCGTCGTCATAGCCAAACGTGCCCAGTCCCGGCCCATGCTGCAGACGCGCATCGGCGACGACGTTCACAATATCGGATCCATAGCGCAGCGTTCGCAATTTCTCGAGTGTTAGAAAACTCATTCCCGCAAAATTCGCTTCCTGGCCGAGGACTCGGTCGAGTTCAATGGGATGCCCGATGGACTCGTGGATTTGCAGCCCCAGCTGGCTGCTCTCCAGAAGGATAGTTCCGGACCCCTCGGGGCACTGCGCGGCTTGATGCAGCGCGACAGCTTCTTCGGCCACACGCGGCGCGTTCTGCAGTAAATCAAGCGACTCGACCAACTCATAGCCTTCGAGCGAGTGCTGGCCGCCAAAGCTGCTGGGATACGAGCGCTTCTGAATCTCGTCATTCTTAAAACTAGTCGCCGCGATTCCGCAGCCCGATTGCATCTTCACCTGATGAATCCGCGAACCTATCGAGGAGGTAAACCATTGCTCGATCTTGCGGAACTGCATCGAAGCCTCGGACATCGTGACGCCGGCTACCCCGTGCATCGCCTTGTCTGCGGCGAGAAGCAAATCCAATTGACGCTCGAGCGGAATATGAAATGGGTCTTTGATGAAAGGATTCTGCCAGGTATCAACGTAAGATTCTTCCGGGGCCATCACTACGTCGTGACGCTTCGCCAGCGCCGAAGCCCTGGCAATGGAGACCGCCTGCGCGGCGCATGCCTGCACACCTTCGCGGGTCAGCCGATCGGTGGAAGCAAATCCCCAAGCCCCATTGGCAATCACACGGATGCCGATGCCCAGTGACTCGGATTCAGCTAACGTTCCGACCTTCCCGTTTTTCGTCGAGAGATCGCGCTGGCGGATATCCATCACGCGTGCGTCGGCGTATGTGGCGCCCCGCAACTTCGCCGTATCCAACGCTAAAAGGCCCCATTCCAACATGGAAATTATCCACTCCCACCCTGAAAAACTTAGGGGCACGGCATGCCGTGCCCCTAGGATCAAAATATCACAAAAAATCTTACGTGCCTTCGGACCAAGAAGCCAAATACTGCTCCTGCTCCGGTGTCAGCTTATCCACCTGCACGCCCATCGATTCAAGCTTTAATTTCGCGATCTGGCGGTCAATGTGTTCCGGCACGCCATAGACCTGTTTCTTGAGGTCTCGGGCGTTCTTGAGCAAATATTCCACTGACAGCGCTTGGTTGGCGAAGCTCATATCCATGACGGCAGCCGGGTGGCCCTCAGCGGCAGCCAAATTCACCAAGCGGCCTTCTCCTAGCAGATAAATTTTCCGGCCATCGCGCAAAACGTATTCGTCCACCATCGGGCGCGCAGGCCGCTTGGCGCCGGCCATTTTCTCCAGCGCCGCAATGTCGATCTCCACATTGAAGTGACCGGAGTTGCAGACGACTGCGCCTTCCTTCATTTTTTCAAAATGCTCACCGGTGATCACGCTCTTGTTCCCCGTGACGGTGATGAAAATATCGCCGATCTTTGCCGCCTCAATCATGGGCATCACACGGAAACCGTCCATGACGGCCTCAATGGCCCGTACCGGACTAATCTCGGTGACGATTACGTCCGCTCCCAAGCCTTTAGCGCGCATGGCCACGCCACGCCCGCACCAGCCGTAACCGGCCACAACCACTTTGAGCCCGGCGATTAACAGGTTCGTCGAGCGCATAATTGCATCCATCGTGGATTGCCCGGTGCCATAGCGGTTGTCGAAGAAGTGTTTGGTCTGCGCGTCATTGACGGCAATAACGGGATATTGCAGCGTTCCATCCTTGGCCATGGCTCGCAGCCGAATCACGCCGGTAGTCGTTTCTTCCGTGCCGCCAATCACCTGGGGCACCAGCTCCGTACGCTTGGTCAGCAGAGCGGTAACCAGGTCGGCTCCGTCGTCCATCGTAATCTGTGGCCTATGATCCAGCGTCGCATTGAGGTGCGCATAATACGTCTTGTTATCCTCACCCTTAATGGCATACGTCGCGATGCCATAATCTTTCGTAAGGCACGCGGCCACTTCGTCTTGCGTCGAGAGCGGGTTTGATGCGCAAAGTACCACATCTGCCCCGCCGTCCCGTAAGGTAATCGCCAGGTTGGCCGTTTCACTGGTTACGTGCAAACAAGCCGCTATGCGGATGCCCCGGAGTGGCTGATCTTTTATGAATTGCTTGCGAATCGTTTGCAGAACAGGCATCTGTTGGTTTGCCCATTCGATCTTGCGTTTGCCGCGCTCCGCCAAGCCGAGATCTTTCACATCGCCGGTCAATTTCTCCTGAGTCGCCACGCGAGCACTCTCCATTGTTGTTTTTCACCAAGGCTGCCGAAATTGCGATTTCGAATTATAAACAACTGCGATTTCGAATTATAAACAACTATGACCGTGCGCCAACTTCGGCGCGGGCCGCTGCTGGTAAGCCTGCTTCTCTGCGGATGGCCTCGGCCTTGTCGGTATGCTCCCAACTAAAGCTCTCTTCTGCGCGCCCGAAATGGCCGTAGTTGGAAGTCGCCCGGTAAATAGGACGCCGCAGGTTGAGGGTTTCGATAATTCCGCGCGGGGTCAGCGTGAAGAAAGCGCGAATGAGCTCGTCCATTTTCTGCTCCGGGATTACCGCGGTGCCGAACGTGTCGGCCATTACCGAAACAGGTTCGGCGACGCCAATCGCATACGCGAGCTGAACCTCGACCTTGCGCGCCAGTCCTGCAGCAACGAGGTTTTTCGCCACGTAGCGAGCCATATAGCAAGCCGAACGGTCCACCTTGGTCGGATCCTTTCCCGAGAGCGCTCCGCCTCCATGCCGGCTGTAACCGCCATAGGTATCCACGATAATTTTGCGGCCTGTGAGTCCCGCATCCCCCATGGGTCCGCCGATCACAAAGCGCCCTGTGGGATTGATGTGAAATTTTGTGTTCTTATCGAGCATATTAGGAGGAACAACCGCTTTAATTACCTCCTTCATGACCACATCATGCAAGTCCGCGTTTGAGACTGATTCGCTGTGCTGCGTGGAGACCACCACGCAATCGACGCGCGCCGGGCGGCCATTCCTGTATTCGACCGTAACTTGCGATTTGCCATCGGGACGCAGAAAGTCCACTACACCGCTTTTGCGTACTTGCGCCAGCCGGCGCGTCAAATGGTGTGCCAGTTGGATTGGCATGGGCATCAATTCTTCGGTTTCATCGCACGCATACCCGAACATAAGTCCCTGGTCGCCCGCGCCGCCGGTATCGACTCCCATGGCAATATCAGGGGATTGCCTTTTAATGACGGAAATAACTCCGCAGGTTTCAGCGTCGTACCCGTATTTTGCGCGAGTGTATCCAACGTCACGGATAACCTCGCGAACAATATCGCAGTATTCGAGATGAGCTTTTGTGGTGATTTCGCCCGCAACTACAGCGAGCCCGGTCGTTACCAGCGTTTCGCACGCGACCCGGCCCATCGGGTCTTGTTCCAGCACGGCATCCAGTATGGCGTCCGAAATCTGGTCAGCTATTTTGTCGGGGTGCCCTTCGGTAACCGACTCCGAGGTGAACAGGAAATTGCGGTTGTCTTGACTCAAAGAAAACGCTCCTATTTGTTTGTAAGGCGGGGACAAGCCTGACAATGAATCTTTGCACGGACAAGCTCAAACTATCGATGCTAGCATCCGCTTTTCCGGCTGTCAACGCATTGAATCGAAATGCATTACAGACACGTCAAACGGTTGTTTTTGGGGCTGAATGGTGATTCGCGCTCTTCTCGAGACGCGATACTCCAAATAACCTACTCTACCTCGGGTAGTGCGTCCGGCTCGGCGACAAGTTCCGCCCCCGCCCCTTTTCGCCGCCGCGCCATCAGATACGTCCGGATAAAAGGGTCGAGGTCGCCATCCAGCACCTTGTCCACATCGCCCACCTCGAACTTGGTACGATGATCTTTAATCAAGCGGTATGGTTGGAGCACATAAGAGCGAATTTGGCTCCCGAAGCTGATGTCCAGCTTGGTATCGTCCAGCTTATCCGTGGAAGCGCGTCGCTTCGCAAGCTCGTGGTCGTAGAGCCGCGAGCGCAAAACCTTCAACGCAATCTCGCGGTTTTTATGCTGGCTGCGCTCATTCTGGCACTGCACCACAATTCCCGTGGGTAAGTGCGTGAAACGCACAGCCGATTCCACTTTGTTGACGTTCTGGCCGCCGTGGCCCCCCGCGCGAAATGTGTCAATCCGCAAATCGTCAGGCTTAATCACAATTTCAATACGATCGTCGACTTCGGGAATCACAAAAACGGAAGCAAAAGAAGTATGGCGCCGCGCGGCTTGGTCGAAAGGCGATATCCGCACCAGGCGATGCACTCCGCTCTCCGTCGAAAGAAGCCCATGCGCGTTTTCTCCTTCCACGCGCACAGTTACGGATTTAAGCCCCGCCTCTTCGCCGGGAACTTGATCGATCACCGTGGCGCTCAGTCCTTTACGTTCCGCCCACCGTAAATACATGCGCAGCAGCATCTCCGCCCAATCTTGCGACTCGGTGCCCCCTGCGCCGGGCTTAATCGTAACGATAGCGGTCAGGCCGTCGTTCTCACCGGAAAGAAGTGTCAGCGTTTCCAGCCCGCCCACGTACCGGTCGGCGAGGTTCAATTCGCTCTGCAGTTCATTCAAAAGCTGCTCTTGTTGCGCTCGATTCGTTTCTTCGTGCGATAAATGAATGTAGGTCTCGACATCGCTCAACATCCGAGTTAATTTTTCATCCGCGGCCAGTTGCTCTTCGGCCGTCTTACGCTCTTTCAAAATTTTTTGAGCTTCGGTGGGATTCTGCCAGAAATTTGGATCGGAGGCTTTCTGCTCTAACTGCGCGACGCGTTTGCGGTTTTGCGAAACGTCAAAGATAACTCCGTACCAGATCGATCCTTTGCTTCAGCTCTTCGTAACGATGTTCCAAATCTTCAAGAACCATTAGGCGTCCTTCTGCTTATGATTTGTTTTCTGCTTCGCCTGCCAGCCCATCCAAAGGAATATCGCGGAAACTGCCGCACACAACCACGCTATCCAATCGCCGAAGCGCGTGTAAACCGTATGGTCGCTGCGAAAATCATACGGGGCATCGAGCGCGTTGCGAATGTCCGGCGGCAGACTCGCAACGATGCGTCCATACGGGTCAATCGACACGGTGAAACCATTGTTGGTTGCCCGAAGCAGCCATCGGCGATTTTCTGCGGCGCGTACTCGGGCCATCATTAAATGCTGATCAGGAGCCGCCGACCGGCCGAACCAACCATCATTCGAGAGGTTCACCAGTAAATTCGCTCCGCCCGCTACGAATCGGCGCACTTCATTGGGGAAAATCGACTCATAACATATGAACACGCCGAACCGCTGGCCCCCGGGCAACTCGCCCACCGAATACACCGAACCCTTCCGAAATCCCCCAACTTCCGCCGATACGCTCGCGACCACATGATGAATCAACGGGAAAGGTTCGTACTCGCCAAACGGAACCAGGTGAATCTTATCATACGCGAAATTCCGCTGGCCCCCTCGGTCGAGCATCACCGCGCTGTTATACGGTTCGAGCTTTGCTATGCCCTCCGGGTTGATGCCGTTTTTCCATTCAATCACTCCAACCAGAAACGGCTGACCAGAACGCTTGGCGATGTCCTCCGCACGCGATGCAAATTTCGGATCGAGAAACATGAACGGTGCGGGCGCCTCCGGCCATACCATTAAGTCCGGTCGGCCGTGCCCGCCAACACTGCGATCGTGGGCTGGCGCCAAGCTGATTCGTTCGAGCTCATCCAGTTCGCTGGCGTGGACGGCCATCCAATCCGGCGGATAGCTGGGCACCTCCGGGAAATTTAATTGCACCAGACGAGCCGTATGGGCGCTGCGTTCGAACTTCTGCGACCGCGGAACAATTCTCGCTCCCGTAATGCCAATCATGAGAAGCAGCGCAGCGAAGCCGCTCACGATCGCTAAGCGCCTGATAACCGTTACAGAAGACGCGGCCCACGCCCACGCGCATACGGCGTTGCAGGCACATACGACGAAACTCAGCCCAAAAATTCCCGTGAGCGGTGTCAGTTGCAGGAACGCGATATTTTCCGACGCGGCGTATCCCACCAAATTCCAGGGAAATGCAATTTCCGGCAGGTGCATTCGAGCAAATTCCATGCTTACCCACAGAAAAGGAGCCGCCAGGCACGCCCCGGCCAGGCTCGACCGCGACAAAAATCCCACCGCTCGCGCGAAAGCCCCCGTTAACACTCCCCATGCCGCCGCAATCAACGCAAATACCGCCGCGGACGTCACTCGATCCATGTACCCGTGAACGTGCATCACCGTATAAATCCACGGCACACTGACCACCACAAACAAAAATCCATGCACGAATCCGCAAAGCCCGGCACTGCGGTTGCTTGCACCCAGTACGCTCAAAATTAGCAGCACCAAACTTATCCATGCCAGCAGCGGCCAATCGTAAGGCGGAAAAGCAAACGAAAGTCCGAGCGCCGAGGCAATCGCCAGCAGCAGCCGGATAGAATTTGAGAGCTTCATTGCTGGCAAACTGGAAGGTGAATCGGACGGGAATAACCGCATTCAGCGTTTTGCAATGGCTTTGAATCCCACGTTTTCCAAGCCCTTTTTAGCCATGTTTGCGGATGCTTGATCCGCATACGGACCCACCTGCACGCGGTAATAACGATCTGCTCCGGGCGTGAGCACGAAGGCCGGAAAATGTTTTTTCTGCAGCGACTCCGCTAGCACCAGCGCATCCGATTGCTTCGTCAAAGCGGCAACTTGCAAAACAACGGCTCCGCCCGGGATCAGCGGCGCATAAAATTGACTATTTCTTCCAGCGCTCGAATCTGCTTCGGTCTTGTTCCTCGAAGATAACTGCCGCATCTTGGCAGGTCGCTCACCAGGCTTTCCCGGTTCATTCGCGTGATAAAAATCCCAATCGGATGTTCCCGGATTCGCCGTGGTGTCAGAAGGCGCGTTCTTTAATGAAGACGAAGGTAGCGCTTTGCCCGCGCTGGTTCGCGAAGTCACGCGGCGCGCCTCTTTCACGTTAGCGATCACCTCGTCGCCATCCGCGCGCACTTGCGTCTCGTACTGGCTGCGGCCCATCACATATCCCAGCGTGAAAAACACTCCGGAGAAAACCAGCATTAGCAAAAACAAGCCGATAACGTGCTTGCTCTCCAGCACACGTTCGCCGCCCCCGCCTTTTCGGTCGCTTCCGCGCATCTTTTATTTCTGCCCGCTCATGGAACGCACCCACGCATTAATAATATCGATTGGCAGCGGGAAAACAATGGTGGTGTTTTTCTCCACGCCTATTTCCGTCAGCGTCTGCAGATACCGCAATTGAATCGCAGCCGGCTGCGTCTCCAGCACCTTCGCGGCGTCCGCGAGTTTCTCCGACGCCTCGAACTCGCCCTCGGCGTGGATCACCTTTGCGCGCCGTTCCCGTTCCGCTTCCGCCTGTTTGGCTATCGCGCGCTGCATATTCTCCGGGATATCCACTTGTTTGACTTCCACCTTGCTGACCTTTATTCCCCATGGCTCCGTGTCGGTATCTAATATCACTTGTAGTTTAGCGTTTACTTTCTCTCGCTGCGAGAGAATTTCGTCCAGCTCAAACTGGCCGACCACGCTCCGTAAAGTAGTCTGGGCGAGTTGCGATGTCGCGTACTGATAGTTCTGCACTTGTGACAGCGCCAGGTTGGCATCCACCACGCGAAAATAACAAACCGCGTTCACTTTTACCGAAACATTGTCTCGCGTAATGATGTCTTGCGGAGGGACGTCAAGCGTCTCAATCCGCAGCGGGATTCGATAAAGTGTTTCGATAGGCCAGAAAACCAGCCGCAAACCCGCGGGCTTGGCTTGCGGAGCCAGACGTCCCAAGCGCAAGACCACGCCGCGCTCCCACTCTTTGATCACATACAGCGAATTCCAGAACCAGATCAAAAAAAGAAACAACGCGATCAGCGTGCCAATGAAGCTGAGTTCCATTGCACCCTCCCAAGAATGAAACTGCCTCGTTCTACGCGACCCCAGTCTTCCGGCGCTTCGGCTATGATGCGATTTCGCGAGGAGTTTTCTTCTGCTCAACGTTTAGAGTCAAACCGTCCACGCTGACAACGCGCACTGCCGCGTCCTTCGGCATCTCATCTGCGGCCTTGGCGCGCCAAAGCTCGCCGTGAACTCGCACCATCCCATAACCACTCTGCCCCGGCGCGGCAGGCACAAACCTCTCGGTTGCAAGCCCTTCGGCGCCTATTAATTGCTCGACTCCTGTCGATTGTTTCCAGCCGCGCGACCGAAGTACCAGGCGCATCAGGAAGATCGTAATCAATGCGAAAGGCGCCGTTACTCCCAACGCCACGCCGACGCTGACGCCCGCATTCGTCAAGGGCGAGCGGATCAGCATCAAAGCTCCCAGAAACATCGCCACCACGCCACCCAGGCCCAGCACTCCGTGGCTCGTGAACTTTGCTTCCAGAATAAATAGCGTAAGCGCCAGTGCGATCAACAAAAGACCGGTGAAATTTACCGGAAGAATATTCATCGCATAGAGCGCCAGCACCATGCAGATGGCGCCCACAACACCGGGAGCGATCACTCCCGGGTGTGTAAATTCCGTGTACAGGCCCAGGACGCCGATGATCAACAGTATGAAAAAAACATCTGGCTGCACGATGCGCGCGAGGAATTTTTGCCGCGTGGACATTTCATAAGGCGCACGCACCGGGTTGGGCAGCTCTACCCGCGTCGTGCTTCCATCAAAGCGCGTGATGGTTTTGCCATTTAACTTCGCCAGCAGATCGTCAGGGGAATCCGCAATGAGATCGATCAGCTTCCCGTCCAGCGCTTCTTTTTCCGTGAATGCCTTGGCGTCGGTGACTGCCGTCTCCGCTAGCACGGCATTTCGCCCGCGCTTCACCGTATAGCTGCGTAGAAAAGCCGTGGCGTCATTGGTGATTTTCCGCCGTAACGTTTCATCGAGCTGGACGGGATAACCTCCAATCGCCAGAAGGGGCGATGCCGCGCCGGAATGCGTTGCCGGCGCCATCGCAGCCACGTCGGCCGAAAGCAAAATAAAAAATCCTGCCGATGCTCCCCGCGCTCCGCTTGGCGTAACGTACACCGCTACCGGCACTTTGGAATTGAGAATATGCTGGATGATCTCACGCATCGACGAGGTGAGGCCGCCAGGCGTATCCATCGTGATCAATACCAGGCTTGCTTGCGTTCGGTTAGCTTCGTCGATCCCGCCATCCACATAGCTTGCCAACACCGGCTCAATCTCACCCTCGATACGAATCTCAACGACGCGCGAGCCGGAACCGTTTGTGCTCGCCCCGGAAGGCGTTGTGCGCATCTGGCCGCTGGAGTGGGTCACTAAAGTTCCGAGAATTCCTGCCAAGAAGAGTAGTAAGAAACCGCATCTGCGCGGAGAAATCATTCTGTTATGGCGATCCTGTATCGAGCGCCGGAAAATCATCGAGACTCCCTGGAATTTACCTTGGCTGTAAGCCTGTCAAGCAATTCTCTCGCCTCCGCATAGGATGGCGCCAGCTTTAATGCCAGCTGCAGCTGCTCCCGCGCCGCGTCCGGTCTTTTCTTCTCGATGTACAAGCGCGCGAGAGTTGTGCGCGCGGCAGCGTCATCGCGAATTTCCAGCGCGGTTCGCAATTCAGCCACCGCCTCATCCAGCCGGCCTTGCCGGCGGTAAACTTCCGCCATACCTTGATGTGCCGCGGAATCTCGCGGCGAAGTGGCCAGCACCAAAGAGTATTCCTTTTGAGCCTCAGCAAGTTTGGCCGAGCTCAGATATTGTCGGGCGCGCTTAAGGCGTACCTGGCGTCCTGCTGACGCCGTAGACATCGCGGTGCGCGCATCCGCCGTCTCCGAAGGCGCCTCAGCAAACTGGCGCAATGCGGACGCGTCAAAATGGGTTTTAATCCGCGTAAGGCGTGCCAGTGTTTCGGGCTTAAAAGCCGGCAACGGCTTGGCACTGGCATTCTCGGAGGTGGCGCCGCGCTCCGCGGCCGCTTCGTTCGCCCTGCCGCTCCGCTCCAGTGCCGTAATCAACAACGCGCGCGCTTCGGAATCGTCCGGCTCGCGCCTCAAAAGCTGGCGCAACGGTTCAACCGCGGAAACCGGGCTGTTATTGCGAAGCCCGACGAGCGCGAGGTTGAACCAATAATCCACGTCCTCCGGGTCAAGTTGAATCGCACGCTTCAATTCCTTTTCGGATTCGTTGATTTTACCTAAACGCTCGAACGCAATTCCCAGATTATTGATGGCCTCGGGAATATCAACCTGCTTGTTTGCATCGCGGGGAGAGGTGCCGCCAGCCGGAAGTTTTACCACGTTCGAAAATTGTGCTGCGGCCCGCGCCGCATCGTTCCGCTGCAAATAACAAACGCCGGAATAAAAAGTGGCCTCGGGCCCCCGCTCGTGCGCGGCCGGCACCCGTGCGAGCCAAATTAAGGCGTCGTCACAATCGCGCCGCACAAAATACACCTGGCCAAGCGAGAATGCGGGGTCTACCCAATTCGGCTCGAGTCGTGCCGCCTCTCGCAGGCTTTTGATGCGCTGCTCGTCGTCATTTGACAGCATGCCGCGTACGTAGTGCTCGAAGGCATCGAGACGCAGTGGGCGCTGCAGCTTGGCGAATTCATCCCGGCTATATGCGAAGGCTGGTTCAACTTCCTTAAGAAGGCGCCAAGACAGCCGCAAATGTAAATCCATCAAGTCGGCCAGGGGCCCGCTTTCCACTACCGCATCCAGCAACCGCGGCGGCGTCACGCGAAGAAGCTGTGCGCTGACTTTGAGGTTTTTGCCATCATAGAGGTAGTTGCCGAAAACCACAAAATCGGCGTCAAGATCTTCCGCAATTTTCAGCATGGTGGCCCGGCTGAAACGCGTCGATGCCGGCAACCCCGATTTTTCCAAAGCGGCAAGGCGTTCCTCGTGCGTGAGCAGGCGCTCCCCGGCGGCAGCCATCCGTTCAATGGTCAGCTCTTCAAGCCCTTCTCCCAACCAATCGAGGCGCACGGCGTGTCCGGCGTTTTCAAAAGGAATAACAAGAAGAATCGGAGAGTAGTCAGAGCGGTTTTGCGCCCCTGCGGGGCGCTCAGCCTGCACGGCTTGTCGAAATCCAGGCTCGCGCGCTGCCGCATTGCGGGCAAAGCCAAGAAAAGCGCAAAATAACATCGCTAGAAAAACGCAGCGGGAGGCCATTGTGCGTTCCATTGTAGCAGAAGGTAAGAGCGGCAATGAGAAGCCTCAGGCGAGTGCTTCAAAAGGCAACACGGACCGCACATGTGATTCTGCAAATCTGGTTGTGTGCTTTCCCTGCCCTGCTGGCGCGAAGTTTCAGAGTTTCTTTTCTGTTGCCGAATCAGGGGGCACGAGAATTTCTTTCACGGTGGGTTCGCGTAGCATCGCGGCAAACGCCGGGTCCGTTTTGACGTTGGCCATCGAAGCATAGCCTTCATCACGCGCCTTTCGGAGATAGTGCGCGCAGCGTTCGACGTTCCCCATTTGCGCGTAGGATTTCGCCAGAAGAAAATAAAATGTTCCGTGATCGCTTACCGAGCGATCCTGCAAAACCGAGCCACTCCGCGAGGAGTGTTCGAAAACCGTCGGATCAAGCTGCAAAGCTCGCTGAAACGCTTCCATGGCCTCGGGATAATGTTTCTGGGAAAAATATGCGTACCCTAAATTGCTGTGAACGGAGGCCATATCCTCTCGGAGTTTAAGTGCCCGCTTGTAGTACTGGACGGCTTTCCGGAACTTCTTTCTCTGGTAAAAGACGGTGCCGATGTTGTTTATGGGGTCGGCGTAGTGGGGATCTATCTTCGCCGATTTTTCATAAAAGCGCTGGGCCACATTTAAGATGGCTTGCTGGTGATAAGCGATGCCCAGCTTGTTCACGTACACGGCATTTTTCGGCGCTTGCTCCACTAATTTTTGATAGGCCTCGACGGCTTCGGCATATTCCTTGCGGGCCATCATGAGATCTGCTTGCCTTTCTTGCACTTCCAAAACCGGGTAGGAATTGCTTGCGTTTTTGGCGGGCGCTACGGCAGATTGCTTCATCGCCGCGTAAGGCCCGCGCTGGCCACTCCAGCGGTTATCGTCTCGGTGTTCTTTCCTGGCAGGTAAAGCTGCAGAGGCGAGAAGATCCACCAAGGCAATAACTGTCACCGCTGCCACGCGAGTCAGTTTCATGGCGGTTCTCCCTTGTCACGCTTGGGCTTTTCCCGGTCGTTCTTGTTACCTCCAAAGATACCAAAAATCTTTTTTAAAACGCCTTTTTTCTTTTCTTCAGGCGCGGGAGGTTCTACGCCCGATTGATGCGGCCCGTCGATCTTTTCAAGATCGCTATCGGCTTTCGGATTCTCCTGTGATTTCGACCCTCCCCCAAAAATTCTTGAAAGCCACGACCCGCCGGGAACTTTCGTCAGCAGCGAACCCCCGTGCTTCTCGCACATCTGGCTGGGTTCGGTGCCGGCAATGTAAAACTCTTTGCGCGTCACCGGGCATGATGGAGTCGCCAACTGAAGCGTCTCCGGATCAATCGCGGCACTCACGATTCCCTCCGGGGCGGGAAAATCCTTCGTGTCCTGATACCCCGGCACGGCGACGGCACGCTTCATAAATTCCGCCCAGAAGGGCCCGGCGGCCGCGCTGCCCGCCAGTCCCAGATCGCGATTGTCGTCGAATCCGACCCACACGATGCAAACCAGATTCGAGGTAAAGCCGGCGAACCATCCGTCGCGGGAAGTACCCGTTTTACCTCCAGCAGGTGCGGCGAATCCGCGGGCGCGCACGCCTGCTCCGGTTCCCCGGTTGATAACGTCCTGCAGAATGCTCGTCACGAGAAAAGCGACTCGCGGATCCAATGCCCGGCGTGTTTTGATGTCAAATCGCTCGACGATAGCACCTTCGTTGTTTACGACGCTTCGCAGATACATGGGTTCCGCGCGCGTCCCAGCGTTCGCGAAGACCGTGTAGCCCGCCGCTACTTCAATCGCCGTCATTTCGTACGCACCCAGCGCTACGGCGGGTGTCGCCTGAATATGCGGGTCGAGCCCAAGCTGCCGCGCGACTTGCACAATCCTTCCATAGCCAACCAGCTCGGCCACTTTTATCGTGGCCACGTTCAGAGAATTCGTGAGCGCATCGCGCGCCGTCACGTATCCCATGAATTTCGCGCCAAAATTGTTCGGGGTATATTCCTTGCCGTCGAACACGAAGGTGGTCGGCTCGTCCAGAATCGTGGTGGAAGGAGTCACAATCGGACTCACGCCGTCTACGGCATTGTCAAACGCGGCGGCGTACACAAAAGGTTTAAACGCGGAGCCCGGCTGCCGCCGCGCAATGGCGTGGTTCAGCTGGCTATGGCTGTAGTCGCGCCCGCCAATCAATGCTTTGATTTCACCCGTTTTCGGATCGAGCGCTACCAGCGCCACTTGCACTTTGGGTGGCGGCGGCGTGTCCTGCGCTTTTTTCTTCAATCGCGCGCGCTGCCACTTCTGATAACGCTTCGCCAGCAGCGTGTCGACATTTTTAAGGCCGGCCTCGACGGCCTGCGCCGCGGCGCGCTGCAACGCGAGGTCAAGTGTCGTATACACGCGAAAATTGTCCGTGAGCAGTTCGCTTTCCGTGAATTTTTCGAGCAGGTGGTCCTTCACCATGTCCACAAAATAAGGCGCCGCGCTGGCTTCCACCGCGCCGCTCAGAATACGCAGCGGCGTTCGCATCGCCTCGTGCGCAGCTTCGCGCGTTGCGTATTTATTCTCCACCATTTGCGTGAGCACGCGATCCCGCGCCTCGATGCCCCTCTCGGGGCGGTGATCTGCGGAAGAATAATGATTCGGCGCGCGAATAATTCCCGCCAGAAACGCGGCCTCGCCGAGCGACAATTGGTGAACGTCTTTCCCGAAATATGCCACGCTGGCCTCGGCAAACCCGTGGATCGAGAAACTCCCGCGATTGCCGAGATAAATTTCATTTGCGTACAATTCGAAAATTTGCGGCTTGCTGAAGCGATGCTCGATTTGCATCGCCACCATCGTCTCGGCAAGCTTGCGCTGCCAGGTGCGCTCCGTCGTGAAAAAGAAACTTCGCGCAACTTGCATCGTAAGCGTGCTGGCCCCTTGCAGCCTCGAGTTCCGGTGCAAGTCGGCCCATGCCGCGCCAAGAATACGTATGGGATCAAATCCGCCATGCTCAAAGAACCTTTTATCCTCCGCTGACAGCACCGCATTGACGAGAACCTTGGGGAGATCCTCGTAACGCACCGGGCGCCGCTTTTCGCGTGCTTCGTCGAAAAGATTCGTCAGCAGCTCTGGTTCAATTTCGGCTACGGGCATGTCAGCGCCACTTTGCGCCTTTACAGACTTAACCGTGTGGGTGCCAAATTGAATTTTCAACGCGTTGCCGCCTTCAAAAAAGGACGCGGCCCCGGGACGAATCTCCACTGTATTTCCTTGCACGAAGTATTGTCCTGCGGAGCCAGGCACTGCGGCGGGGCGGTATCCGACCCGTTGCAGATACGCCACCAGGTCGTCACGCTCCATTTTTGCTCCGGTAACGATGCGCGCCGGAGCGGAATAGAGTTGCGTCGCGTTCGTCAGACCGTGCCCAGCGAGGCGCTGGTCGATCATTCGCGAATATTTAAGGTAATAGTGGGTGAATGCGGCGGCGGCCGCAAGGCTACCAAGCAGTACAATCCCGAGAATCGCCAATCCCGGACGGGAATTCCAGAACCCTGTGCCGAAGCGAATCCGCAACGATTTCTCCCTAGCGGCTCAGCGCAGTCGCACACGTGCAAGCGAACGTGAGCCGCATCAGAGGGCCTTGTTAGAGGGCCTTATTCTCTGAGGTGGGCGTGAAATGCAGTACCGTATGATAGCCCAACACGTCCACGGGCACATTATAATCGACAGTAATGCGCACGGAGCGCCCCGAATTCTCAATCTTGATGTCTTCGGAACGGGCAGGGATGCCCAAGTCCTCAATCTGCTGGAAGATTATGGCGCGAATCTGTTCATCGGTGCGATGATTCACGGAAGAATATCGCGCTTCGTCGACGAGCTTGTCATGAAGCTGGTAATCGTTGATGTATGCTGGAACGATTTTCCAGGCGCTGTAGATCCCGAGCAAGAGAATCAGCGTCACTATGATCGCTTTCAACTGTCCCGCGCCACGTTGTTGCTTCCGCGGGGCGAGCACGTTTCGACCATTACCGGCGAGCATGCTTTTGCCGCCATGTTGCGTGAGGCATACAACAAAACCTAACTCGTTTACAAGTTTGCGCATGGAAACCTCGTGCGGCCGTAACCCGCACAACGTCGCGCGGGACGACGAATTTATCGGAGCCAACTGGATGCTAGCATCGCGCTACCTTAGTGTCGAGGATCGCGCAGAATGCAGGTTTAAAAAGAGTTACCCACGCGCGGGAGGGTTACCAGGGGCAAAAAAACGCGGGGTCGGCTTAGGTGAGGTCGAGGGAAATGGAGGGCGCTTAAGCGATTTCTAATATGCGCGAGCGAAAATCGCTCGCTCTTTAGCAGAGCGCCGGCAGTAGATGCACATGCTGGGCGGGCCGGACTGCTCAAGCGGAATACAACGCATCGTGGCTTTGGTTTCTTCCTTGATTTTGGCCTCGCAATCGCTGCCGCCGCACCAGTAGGAGAAGGCAAAACCAGTCTCGACAGCCTTCTTAAATTCCTCGTAATTATTGGGATCGTGCGTATGGGCTTTGCGAAATGCCAGCGCGCGGTCAAAGAGCGCCTGCTGAATGTCGGTCAGAAGTTTCGAGACATTTTCGGCCAATCCTTGCTGCTGCAGGAACGACTTCCCTTCTCTGCCCGGGGTGTCACGCCGGGCCACCACGACGCTACCTTTGGCCACGTCTTTTGGTCCCAGCTCGATGCGCAGAGGGACGCCGCGCATTTCCCAGTCGTTGAATTTGAAGCCAGGGCTGACGCCTTCGCGTTCGTCCATTTTGACGCGAATACCCGCGGCGATCAGTTCGGCGCGCACTTTTCTTGCTGTGTCCATCACCTGGGCCTTTTCCTCATCGTTTTTGAAAATGGGCACAATCACCACCTGATGCGGCGCGAGCTTGGGAGGCAGGATGAGTCCCTGATCATCGCCATGCACCATGATCATCGCACCAACAACGCGCGTGGAAAGCCCCCACGAGGTGGTCCAGCAATGTTGCAGGACGCCATTTTTATCGAGGTAGCGGATTTCGAAAGCCTTGGCGAAATTTTGGCCCAGATTGTGCGACGTTCCGGATTGCAGGGCCTTGCCATCGCCCATCATGGCTTCAATGGAATAGGTCTGATCGGCGCCGGCAAACCGCTCGGCTTCGGATTTCTTCCCGGGTATCACGGGGATGGCAGCGTCATTCATGGCGAAGTCCGCATAGATATCGAGCATCTGGCGTGTTTCGAATTCGGCTTCTTCGAAAGTAGCGTGCGCGGTGTGGCCTTCTTGCCAGAAAAATTCCAGGGTGCGCAGAAATAATTTCGTGCGCAGCTCCCAACGGACCACGCTGTTCCACTGATTGATGAGCACCGGCAAATCGCGATAGGACTGAATCCATTTGGAATACGCGTAGCCGACGATGGTTTCGGAGGTGGGACGAATGACCAGCGGCTCTTCGAGCTTCACTCCGCCACCGTGCGTAACCACGGCAAGCTCGGGAGAGAATCCGGCGACGTGCGATTGCTCTTTATCGATAAAGCTGCGCGGAATCAGCAGGGGAAAGGCGGCGTTCACGTGACCGGTGGCCTTGAAGCGCCGGTCGAGCGCCGCCGTAATGTTTTCCCAAAGCGCCCAACCGTACGGACGCACAATCATGCAGCCGCGCACCGGAGCGTAGTCGGCCAGCTCGGCGCGCAGGACGAGCTGGTTGTACCACTCCGAGAAATCTTCGCTACGCGAAGGCAATTTCTGATCAGCCATGCGCTTTGCCACAGCAGACTATGCCACGGCGTTTTCTCCTTACCGGAAAATTCCACGTCACGTAAACGCAAGAGCGTACTGGACGCGCTGTACCTTGTCAAACTGGGCAGTCGAACTGTCGGCCGCTTCTGAAAAGGCGCCCCTTGCTCCTTGGTTCCAGGTTCGATGGATTGGGGGACCCCACCCCCGGGTCTTTTTGTAAGAGTATGATTCTACGGGACTTTAAGTCATTTGTTTTGGAATAGTGTGATTCGAAAGGAGTTGCGGCCGCATTTTCTGTAAGAGTGGATTGTAAAGGACTTATGGCGCGAAGCTGGTCCTTCGACTCGCGTTGCTCGATCCATTCGCCCTCCGCGCGCCTGTGCTGCCCTGGCCGAGGCTCGAAGCAATTGCGGTAAGCAGAGCGGGCACATTCGCTTCGCTCAGTGTAAACTTGCGCCATCAAATTCAAAATCCTTTCCGACTACTTAGAACGAAGAAATTAAGATTCTTGGCCTGGAGTACTAATTACTGGACCTGTTTTGCGGAATTCTAAAGCGGTTCGTCGCGGGGGCGAGCCCCGGCGGGTTCACTGAAGCTAGAGTCGTGTTGTACAAAAGCGTCATCGTCAATTCTTAAAGGAATTATACCATAACGCATAGGTAAGTCATAAAGTTAAGTGGGTAGAATGAGTGGCTTAGAGCGGGAGAGCAAACCGCACGATTTCGGAAATTGCAAAAGAAAGATGGGTGAAGCTCGAAAGCCAGCATTCGAGCTATCACCCGCTCGCGGACGAGAAGGCGTGGCACGCGAAGGAGATGATCCGGCTTTTCGATTTGAGCGAGCAGATGAAATATCTGATTCGCCGCGTTACTGGGGCGGGTCACTGAGTGGCTGCAGACTCACCGGGATTAAACAATCTGAACTGACCAGGCTTGCATCATTACCATTAAATTTTGGCAAACCAGGTCCGACTATCTGTTGCTTTTTGACCTCTTTCGCCGCCAAAACCTCATTGAGTTCCATCAACATGGTGAGTGGGTTGGAGCGAAGAGTAGTTCCGTAAGCGCTCGCGACGGCCTTATCAAGATTGGACTGGAGTTCCTTCAACGGATGATTCCCGGGTAACTCAAGAGTCCTGTATAAGTCTCGAAGTGGTTGACCATGTTTGTTCACCATCGCTCGCCGTTCCGTCCGAAGGGTTTCGGCGGTTTGCGCAACGTCTTTGACCTGCTTCGCGGTCGGGTTCTGTGGCCATGGATAGCTGTCAAAAACTGTATTCGACGTGTATCTGGGGTCCGCTTTCATCGTCGAGCAACGATTCTTGAACCATATCCAATGAAAAACAGATTGTAGAATGCCAAAACTGTAATCGTCTGGCAGAGGAAAAACAGTGAGTGCGTCATTGGGATGAATCTTAGGCGAGACAAATTCGAAGATTGGTCTTTTTGTGACGCGGCTACAAACTATGTAGCGCGGTAGCTCATTTATAGCAGCTATCATCTTGGCTCTGCCCCACGAAAACTGCCACCAACGTTTGAGGAACTGCTCGTTGTGTTTGTTTGGCTTTGCCTCCGGGTTTTCGGCCAGCAGTTTCATGTTTTCTTCCGCCTCCTCTCTGGCTGCCGATTGCCGAACCGGAAGGACCGCCCTCTTTATTCTCTCGAAGGCCGGACCATATCCACTTGCCGAAACAAGGTCGTGGCCGCTGAAATCAATTACAAAGCGAGTCGGAAGTGAAGAGACCGTCCCTAGCAAGTCGTCAGCAATCATGTAAGGGAATATGACTTTGCTGCACCTATGTTCCTTTTTGATGATTTCTTTGGCTTCATCCGGCGACAGGACGAACGCTTCGTGGCCGTGCGTCTGCCCCTGAAAGCATGCTCCGCTCTTGGCGTTTGCAACCAAAGGCTTCGCCTTGGTTATGTCCACGTCGAATGACAAAGCGGTATTGATCTTGTCCAGTTCTGCGACTCGCCACGGACTCGATTTCAGGTCACCGTCTTGAATTAAGAGTCGCTTTTTTCCTTCCTGTGGTCCCTTAACCCCACGAGAATAGTTTTGACGAATCGTGTTTGTGCCAACCAATCCAGCTCGGTGACCGTCGGCCAAATGGTCGTGAGCCCGCCGAAACCAGTAGACGCAGTAATCAGCCATACCCGGCACGTCTGGGTAAGTGCTGCGAAGTTTCGCAACATACGAGCGCCCAAATTCCTCCTGCATCTTGTTTTTGGATTGAAACGGAGGATTGCCAATGATGGCATCTGCTTTTGGCCAATCGATGAATAGAGCGTCATCGCAAATGAAATTGGGGTCCAAATTATCGAGAGGGAGTGCCTCAGCACCGGTAAGCTCCAGCATCTCCAACTGTTCGGCTTCGCGCATCTCTAGAGCTTCGTCGATGGCGAGTTTCTTTGCGAGCATCAATGTAACCTTGGCGAGCTCGACTCCGAATTGGTCTCGGTCTATTCCAAAAAACTGTTTTGGGCTGATAAGCGTGGTGGATTTAAACTCACGCTCTACATCCCGACGGTTGAATTTCTCACGGGCCTTGGCCAGAAGTATCAGTTCTACACGCACAAGCTCACGAAATGAAACGTAAAGGAAGTTTCCACTGCCACAAGCTGGGTCAAGTATGTGGAATTGCGTTAAGTCATTGCGGATTTGTGCCAATTCCGTAAGGGTGTCGGCTCGCTCTATTCTGTCTATGAATGGACGAACGATCGTGGGGTCAACCGCACGCATGATGTCTGCTTCGGATGTGAAGTGCGCACCCTTCTTGTGGCGTTCTTCCTCATCCATACTGGATTGGAAAAGTGAGCCAAATATGGCGGGGTTAACCTTCGACCAATCCTCCTTAGCTGCTTCTGAGAGCCTGTATAGTTCGTACTCGGTCAGTTCACAAGGGTCGACTGTTCCGTACAAGCCGCCGTTGAAGTAGCGCACACCCTTGTAGATACCTGCGGCTGCAGGGACCTCCGAATTCATTTGCTTGAAGAGACCGCCGAGCATGTCGTACGTACTGTGTTTCCCCTCAGTGCATTCGGCAATCAGTCGATTCACGAGACCGGCAGGCAACAAATCAATGTCCTCTGCGAAGAGCGCAACTACGCACTGGAGCACGAATCGTTGGGCTTGTTCCTTTGGCTCTTTCCGCTTCACAAGTGATTTAAAAATGTCACCGATTTTCTCGGCGGTCTTTCTGGTGACCGCGACCAAATCATTTCCGAATGTTGGCTTGGGAGAATCCGGGAAGAGAAAATTGAGCGCCGTAAATCTCTTCGGCAAATCCTCAGTCCGTACCACGTCGACTGGCTGGTCAACCTGATTTTCAAAGTCATATATCCAAAACGAATCGAAGTTGCACAACACAACGTAGCGGGGGCGGTTCGGTGCTGAATGTACCCAGTAATCGAGAGCCTGCTTGTAGTGAAGGGCTAACTTTGAGCCCCGCTTCTTCATTTCGATGAGAACGTGGTCTTGCCAGAGAAGGTCTATGAATTTGGTAGGGTCGCCTTTGCGCTTGATTCTGTATTCAAGAGTGGCTCCCGCTTCCTTATATCCCTTGTGCCCGAATGCCTGGAACAAGCGGTCACAAAAGACTTGCGCCTCTCCTTTTTCGTCGCCTTTCAGGAGGCCAGCGTACGCGACAAATTTTTTCATTGAATCGAGAGTTTCTGACATAGACGCAACACATCTTACAGGCAGTCGGCTAGATAGAGTCGACCAGATCGCGTCAGTCGATAGAAGTTAGTTAACACTAAGGGAAAGGCATCGAGGAACTGACGAAGAGTTGGGACAAAACCATTGTGGACCGGACGACGTGACCTGGCTGAGGGGTGACTGTTTTCCAGAAGTTCCTAGCTCGAAACATGAAGATTTTTCCCACTCCTTTCTGCGCGGAAGCTGATTGAACTCACCTCGAAAAGCCCAGCATGGCGAAACAGTTTTTCGTGGACAGAGCGATTGACAAAAATCCACCCTTAGAAAAATCGCAAAGGATGGGGCACCTTGCGTGCGCAGATGGTTAGGTGTAGCGTGCTGGCCAACTGCGGAGTGCCCGAGATCGGTCAGGTCACACACCTTGAGATTTTCCGCAGAAAACAGAGTAAGTCGAACTATCATATAGTGACTTTTGGAGACCGTGATGTCCGCGAGCGAAATTATCTTTTCCGTGCAGGAATCACCTGAGGGCGGTTATGAGGCCCGCGCTCTGGGTTTCTCGATCTTCACGCAGGCTGACACGCTCGATGAACTGAAGGTCAAGATTCGGGATGCGGTCGCGTGTCACTTTGAAAATGGCGACAAACCAAGTGTGATTCGCCTCCACAGGGTTAAGGACGAAGTGATTCCGGCCTAAAGACTCCTCGCAACAATCGCTCAGAAAACTTACCCTCTGGCCTTGCCCCGTTGTCGAACCGAAGCCAATTCCCTTCGCGAGAATCGTTCCGCGTAATCCTGTGCGGTTGATGTCTTATCACTGGTGATAGAATCCGGCGCATCGGTGCTCCAGACCGAAAGTAATGGACGTGTTTTAATGGCTGCTAAGAAGTTTAAGGCTGTGCCGCGGAGGAGCACGTGAAACACGCTGCGGTGGGGTTCCTCGCCCATTCCGGATGGACTGCTCTGATAGCACTCGCGGTGACGAAGAGTGGGCCGGCGGTTCTCGCACGCCAGCGGGTTCATCTCGTCAACACGTTCACTTACAAATTTCGCCAGCCCTACCATACCGCTGAGAGATTGCCGCTCGGCGAAGCCCGCGCCTTGATCCGGCGCATCCAGGCCGAAGCGCGACGCCTGGCCTTCGACGCGATCCGCAGCCTTCAGGCGGAGCTGGAAGTGCAAGGCTACACCCTGATCCGCAGCGGCCTGCTTCTTGCGTCCGGGAGGCCGCTCCCTCGATTGCCGCAAATTTTGGCGTCGCATGCCCTGATTCATGCCGCCGATGGCGAACTCTTCCGTGGCGCTCTTCTGCATGCCAGCGCCCGATGTGGTCTGGAATCGGTCACGGCCAAAAAGCGGGAAGTTCTGGACACCGCGTCGGGCTTGCTGCGCCTTGAGCCGAACAACCTCTCCCGCCGCATCGCCGAGCTCGGGCGCGCGCTCGGCCCTCCATGGTCGGAGGACGAGAAGCTGGCTTCCGTGGTTGCGTGGCTTGCCCTGGCATCGAACCGCAGGTGATAGACTGCGCTTGATGCGCGCTGAGATCGAACTTGAAGGAGATGCTGCGATGGCTGCTAAGAAGTTCAAGGCGGTGCTGGGGAGTGATGCAGGGAACCTGTTTTTTGAAGTGCCATTTGACGTGAAGAAGGAGTTTGGGAAGGCGCGGCCGCCGGTGAAGGTTTCGATCAATGGATACAGCTACCGGTCGACGATCGCCGTTTATGGCGGCAAATTCTACGTGCCGGTTCGGAAGGAGCGCCGTGAGGGGGCGGGAGTGAAAGGCGGAGACATGGTGGAGGTGACACTGGCGCTCGATACCGCGCCGCGCAGGGTTACGCCACCGCCGGAGCTTTTGGCGGCGCTGGGGAAGAATGCTCTGGCGAAGACGCGGTGGGAGGGGCTGAGTTACTCGCATCAGAGGGAGCACGCGGAGGCCATCCTGAAGGCCAAGAAGGCAGAGACGCGGGCGCGCCGCGTTGCGAAGACGGTGGAAATGCTGACAGGGAAAACGAGATGAGGGGAAGAGGGGAACAGGATAGCCGCACAGTTGCGGAATGAGGGGACGCCGGGGCGGCGATGAATCGGGCTGCACTACATCGCAGCCCTCAGGCGGATCTTCCTTCCACACCCAGAGATGTTTTCC
>JRHI01001093.1_pt1 | contig 24833 bp, 26 predicted proteins | sample 215371 | NCBI WGS metagenome assembly JRHI01 (sample SAMN02929681, study PRJNA255918) | sediment metagenome | biome: cave system; feature: Ice Cave; material: Sediment; isolation source: sediment from deep within a dark volcanic ice cave with no known source of... ...
CCCGCCTCGAAGTCGCCCTCGCAGCCTGATCACATTAACCACCAGGGTCGACTTCGTCGCCAAAACCCAGCAGGCCAGCAATCCGCACCTGGCGATCGAGGCGCTGCGCAAACTGCTCAACGAGGAGTCGACGAAAGCCACCCGCAACAACGTGGTCCGCCAGCGCGCGTTCTCCGAACGCCTCACCGAGCTGATGAACAAGTACACCAACCAGCAGCTGACTTCCGCGGAAGTCATCGCCGAGCTGATTGACATGGCCAGGGAGGTGGCCGCCGAGGCAAGCCGTGGCGCCCGGTTCTGCCCACCGCTGAACTCCGACGAACTAGCGTTCTACGACGCCGTCGCCCAGAACGAGTCGGCCGTGCAACAGCAGGGCGAAGACGTCCTCGCGAAGATCGCTCGTGAACTGGTCGCGGTGATGCGCCGCGACGTGCGAACAGACTGGACCGTGCGCGACGACGTCCGAGCGAAGCTGCGCTCGTCGATCAAACGGCTGCTCGTCAGCCACGGCTACCCCCCGGACAAGCAGCCCGCCGCGATCAAGCTCGTACTGGAGCAGATGGAATCAATCGCACCGCGATACGCCGCAGACCGCACGTAAGCTGCCTGGCCGCGACGGGAGTTGAGCGCCAGGTTGCAGCTTCCTCTCACGGCGTTTGGTTGGTGGCCTGGCCGTCGGGAGCTGAGCGTCGGGGGCTGCTCGCTCAACCGAAGCCAGCCCGCGCACTATTGACGACTACGTCGACGGCACTAGCCAGTTACCAGCGTAGAGGGTATGCGCGCACTCGAGCGTGGATGTCCTCGACCTTCGACGGACGTTGCTCGGTCACGCTCCCCACGGCCGTAGCAACAGAGCTACACTGAAATGATGGCTGAGATCCCCGTGCGAGAGCTCCGCAACGATCCCAGCGGCGTGTTGCGCCGTGTCGAAGACGGTGAGCGGTTCACCGTCACTGTCAGCGGCCGACCGGTAGCACAGCTCGTCCCGATCCCTCGGCGTCGGCGCCTCATTCCGTGGGATGAGTTCCGGGCGATGATGGCGGACTCCGGCGCCGATCCAGGCCTGCTGGATGATCTACGCGAGCTAATGCCGGAGACCACCGATGACACCGAGGATCCGTGGGAGAGGGCGGCGCGCGCGTGACCCGTGCCGCGCTGGCTGACACCTCGGTGTTCATCGCCGTTGAGCAGGACCGGCCTCTCCAGGAGACGCTGCCGTTGTCAATCGCTGTATCGGCAATCACCGTCGGTGAGCTACATCTGGGTGTGTTGACGGCAGCGGACGTTTCCGTGCGCGCGCTGAGGCTGCGGACGTTGACCCGGGCGTTGTCGTTCGATCCGTTGCCGGTGGACGGCTCCGTGGCCATCGTATGGGCCGAGCTCCGGTCCGCCCTGCGAGCCGTGGGCCGGAAGATGCCGTTGAACGACTCCTGGATCGCGGCGACCGCGATCGCGCATGGTCTGCCGGTCGTCACCCAGGATAACGACTACGACGATGTGCCCGGACTTGAGGTCGTCAAGCTGTAGGAGGGCTCAGTGTGCACACGGCTCGCCTCCCCTTCGTTTCCGGAAAGGTTCGGCTCCATCGCCGCACCAGCGACCTGCCAGAAGCGTCGGGTCGGGAGTTAGCGCTGAGAATGTTCGGGGTTCCCCGGCCGAGGGCTCGCGGTGCTAATGCGAGCGCAATGGTCGACCCGACACAAGCTTGACTCATCGATCCGTCGGGCTGCTCAGCGAGCGAGTAGGCGGACGGGCTGACCCGTCGCTGCAGTGTGGAGCCGTTCGTAGGCGGTCACGAGAACGGCGTCGAAGTCCCTCGCCAGGAGCATGTATAGCGCGTGGTACGCCGTGATCCCCCATTCGAGTGAGGCAGGGAGGCGCCCCGCCCCACCTACGAAGGTGAGTTCTAGATGTGTGATCGCTTCGAGTGCCGCACAGGCGTCCTCAACGGTCAACACTTTCTGAGCGACTCTCTTTCGCAGCCCGTTGGCCACCTCACCGACGAGATGCTCCGGTGCCAGCAGTGCGACCTCGCCGGCGGCCATCTCGTCAAGCAACGTGGCCGCCTCAGCGCTGCCGGGTTCGGTCACGACCCACTTCAGCGCTACTGAGGCGTCAACGACCAGCGACCGGCTCAACCGGATCGTTCTCTATCCTCACGGACCAGCTCCTCGGCGAGCTGGGCACCCGCACCGAGATGCGTTCGTCGCCGAATCGCTCGCAGCCGGTCGATTGCCTCATTGCGTCCCGCTCCGGACTGCTCACCCTGCAACGCAGCGCGCAGGATCGCGACAGCTAGGGGCGGACATCGACCGCCCCTGCGCTTCGGCCCGCCGCCGCAGCCACAGGTGGACTTCGGGTGGAAGCTTGCGCACATGAAGCTCCGCCATGGGACCAGGCTAAGCCCACATCGGTTCCCTGCGGTGGTGGCCGCGCTGCTGCTCCAACAGTAGTGCGGTGGTGGGCTCGGCCCCCGCCGGGCGGCGGGAGCCGAGTGCGGTGCGGCCGGTGTCAGCAAACTCCTGCCCTGTTGTGCAGTATCAGCGGACCCCGGCCTTTCTGGAACAGGTTGGCCATGCGCTCCAACCCTGCGCGTGGAGCACCTTCTGGGCGACGGCGATCTGCTGCGCCCGGGAGGCCTGGCTGGCGGTGCTTGCGTAGGCCCCGCCACCGAACGATCGCCACGTGCTGGAGGCGAACTGCAGCCCACCGGAATACCCATTGCCGGTGTTGGTGCTCCAGTTACCGCCGCTCTCGCACTGGGCCACGCTATCCCACGGGTCCTGGCGCATCGGGGACGCCAGGGCCGGTGCTGCCAGTACCAACGGAGCCGTCAGGGCGGCCGCGGCAATACCAATACGTGCGAGTAATCGGGAGGTCCTCGTCATGACTTATTTCTCCGTGAAACGCGCACACGACGGCCCGGCTCGGAAATATTCCGCGGGATTCGGGTCCCGCATCGACCGATTCACCAGGCTGCGCCCCTGTCCCGATTCGGGGTGGGCATGCTGTATCCGGGACCGAGGGACAGGGCTATGCGCGCCGGGTCCGGATTCCCGCACCAAGGTGGCTCCTTTGAGCAGGACAAGGTTGACCGTACGGATCGCCATGGGTGATGCAAGGGGGTGACGGTAGGCCCAGCCGGCGTGGTGTCTCGTCGTACAACTGTTACGCAGTGCAACAAACATCAACGTTTCCCCAGGTCGACCGCTGATGATAAAGGCCCTTTGCGAACGCGATATGCCGGATTTGTGAGCCCACCGGCGGGAAGGAGAATCACCCGTTCGGGCGCGGTGCAAAGGGTTTAATTCGACTTTCGGGGCCGCTCAGTGTGCGGCTGGTGTGGCGGGCTCCCAGCTAGTTGGCGTGATGGCTGTCACCATTGTGGGTGACTCTGTCCGTCGTTTCGGGGGCAACACCACCATGATCATCAACTGTGCGCCGACGGCGACTTAAGAAGGCGTTGGAGGCACGGAAATCGTGATCAAGACCACTATTGGGCCGGCGCTCACGGTTTTCCGCCGTTGGAGTTCGAGACACGGTTGATCGGTGGCAGCCGTTACTGAGCTGTTATCGAAACTCCGCAGCGGGCGAAATCCGGGCTACCGTCCTGCTGTGCAGGCGAGAGTCTTCGGCGGCCTGCGGGTCGGCGGGCTGACCGACGCCGAGGTCGGCTCGCGCAAGGCCCGCACGCTGCTGGCCGTCCTTCTGCTGGCCCGCGGCGCCCCGGTGCGGGCGGACCGGCTCGCCGAGGTGCTTTGGGGCGACGCGCCGCCAGAGCGGCCGGCTGAGCAGCTCGGGGTGCTCGTCAGCCGGTTGCGCCGGCTGCACGGCCCGGACGCAGTGCAGCGCATCGGCGAAGGCTATGCGGCGGGCCTGCTCGCCACCGACCTCATCGAGTTCGAGGCCCGCGCCGCCGACGCCCAGGCCCGGCTGGCGGCGGGGGAGGTCGGGGCCGCGCTAGCCTCGGCGCGCGCGGCGCTGGAGCTGTCCGATGCAGGCCCGCTGCTCGGCGCCGAGACCGGGGACTGGTTGGAGGCCGAGCGCGTCACCTTGGCCCGCCGGCTGGCCGCAGTGCAGCTGGTGGCGGCCACCGGCGCGCTGGCCATCGGGAACCCGCTGGCCGCGCTCGGTGCCGCCGAGCAGGCACTGGACCATGATCCGTACGACGAGCTGGCGTTGCGGGTGCTGCTGCGTGCACACGTCGCCGCCGGGCGCCCGGCCTCGGCGCTCGCCGCGTTCGCCCGCTTCCGCGCCAGGCTCGTCGACGACCTCGGAGCGGATCCGGGGCCCGAGACCGTTGAGCTGCATGCCCGGATCCTGCGCGGTGAGGAGCGGCCGGAGCCGGGGTCGGATCGGTCGGAGACGGTGGCCGGCCGGGAAGACGAGCTAAGCCGCCTGCACGGGCTGTTGCACGCCGACGCGCCCGAGCGCACGGTGCTTGTCGTCGGCGAGCCGGGCATCGGCAAGAGCGCGCTACTGGCGGCGTTCCTCGCCGGCGCCCGCGGGCGCGCCGTCGCCCTGGCCGGGCGTTGCGATCCGTTGGGCCGTGATCTGCCGCTTCAGCCGCTGCTGGACGGGCTGGAGGTGCTGCTGCGCGGCTTCGGCCGCGACCGCGCCGCCGAGGTGCTCGGCGCCGACGCCGGGGTGCTCGAGCCGCTGCTCGGTGCAGGCTACGCCACCCGTCCGGCGGGCGCTGCCAGCGCGTCAGTTCCGGTGCCCGCGGATCCGGGGGAGGCACTGGGCCGGCTGTTCGCCGCGCTGCTGCGGGTCGTGGAGCGGGCAGGATCGGGTGCTGATGGCGCCCCGGTGCTCATCGTCGTCGACGACCTGCACCTGGCTGGCCCGAGCACCGTGGAGTGGCTGCGTTTCGCCGCTAGGCGCAGCCAGCGGCTGCGCCTGGTGCTCGCCAGCCGGCCCACGCCGGTGCCGGTGCCCGACGGCGCGCGGCGCATCGAGCTGGGGCCGCTGGACCTGGCCGCCGCTGGCCAGCTGGTCGAAGTCCGCACCGGCGCACCGGTGGATGCGGCTCGGCTCGAGGCTCTCTGGGCCCGCTCCGGAGGCAACCCGCTATTGCTGCATGCGCTGGCCACGGCATCAGCCAACGCCACCGTCCCGGCCGGCGTGCGGGAAGTAGTCGACGGATTGTTGGAATCCTTTGGCGGCGCCGCCGCGACGGTGCGGGCGGCCGCGGTGCTCGGCCCGCGGCTGGACCTTGATCTGGTGGCCGGTGTGCTGGGGCGCAGCGGGTCGGCGGTGCTCGACGATCTCGATGCGGGGGTCCGGGCGCGACTGCTGGTCGAGCGTGAGTCCGGGCTCGAATTCGGCCACGAGCTATTCCGTGAGGCCGCCGCGGCGGCAGTTTCGCCAATCCGGCGCCAACTGCTGCACCGGGAGGCGGCCACCGTGCTCGCCGCCCGGCCACACCGGGACCCGTTGACCATCGCCTGGCACGCCCGCCGCGGTGACGCTCCGGAGTTGGCGTCGAGGGAGCTGGTCGCCGCGGCCCGGCTGGCGGTGCGCCGAAGCGACCTCGACGCCGCCGACGCGCTACTCGCCGAGGCACTGGAGCTCGACCCGTCGGTGCACGTCCAGCTGGCGTCGGCGGAAGTCGCGCTGCGCCGCGGCGACCTGACTCAGGCGGCGCGGGTTACCGCTGCGGCGATCGAGGCCGGTGCCGGGGCCGACGGTCACGAGCTCGCCGGCTGGACCGCTTACTACCAGCGCCGGCCGGCCGCGGCGCTGCGGTTCGCGGAGCGAGGGGCGGCCACCGCTTCCGACGCCGACACCCGCGCCCGCTGCACCGCGCTAGCCGGCCGGGTCCGGCACTCCCTCGGCGAGCTGACCGCCGCGGAGGCGGCGCTGGTCGAGGCGGTGCGGCTGGCTTCCCCGGATCTGGTCGGGATGCCACGCGTGTGGTTGGCCAGCCTGTGCGCCCACCAGGGTCGCCCGGACGACGCGTTGGCCATGGCCGAGGCGGCACTGGTCGATCCGTCATCGATCCGGCACCCGTTCGCGGTCGGCCATGGGCACTTCGCTCGCTGGTTCGCGCTCGGCATGCTTGGCCGCCCGGCGACCGGGCTCGCCGCGATCGAGGCCTATCTGGCCCGGCAACATCCTGACCACACCGCCGCCCGATTCCGGCCGTTCGCGCTGAACATGCAGGCCTGGATGCTCCGCGGGGTCGGCGAGCTGGGTGCGGCCGCTGAGCGCAACGCGGCCGCCGCGCAGACCGTCGACCCCGCCGCGCCGGCCGAACCGGAAATCCAGGGCCGCCTCGACCTGGTCGATATCGCGCTGCTGAGCGGCGAGGTGGACCGGGCCGCCCGGCTGCTGTCCCAGGTTGAGCTGCAGCCGCTGGACAGCGGCACGATGGTCTGGCATCAGCGCGAGCGACACGGGTTACTGACCGCACGGATCGCGCTGGCCGCCGGAGACCGGGCCGGCGCCGCCGGGGCGGCCACCGAGGTGTGCGCCTCGGCGGCCGGGCGCGGCAGCATCCGGCACGAGCTGGTGGCCCGGCTGCTCGTGGCCTGCGCGGTCGCCGGTGCAGGCAGCACCCCAGGCGACGGCGCCGGGCGGGCCGCAGTGGCTGACCTGTTGACCCGGCTGGACCGGACCTCCGGGCTGGAGGCGTGGCGATGGACAGCGCTGGCCGCCCAGCATCTCGGTATCGGCCGATGGTGGGACCTCGCCGAGCGGCAGGTCGACGTCCTGGCCGGGCGATCCGGCGAGCACGCGGCAACGTTGCGGTCGTTCGCCCGGCGCTGGCTGGACGCCTGGCGGTGAACCAGCGCCAGGCCCGCATCACGGCAAGTCAGGTAGGGGCGATGACGTCGACGGTGGGGAAGTAGGTGCGGTAGCGGGCCGCATCTCGGGTGTGCAGCTGTAACCCGAGCACCGCGGCGGTGTGCGCCGATGACGAAGTCAGGAAGGATCGAGGCTCGCCGGCCGCCGCGGTTCCGGTAATCGCGATAGCTCGTGGCAGCGAGAAAGGCCGCAGCCCACGGCAGGTTGCCCCGGACGAAGCGGTCCGGGGTCAGCGCCTGGTCAAGTGCTTCGATCATTGAGAACCGGCTCAGCTGCCACGGGTCATTGCCATGATCACGTCGGTGCTGAGTTCCACATCGCCCTTGCCCTGCAGCGCTTCTACCACGCGCTGTCCTCGCGTTCGTGGCTCCCCGGCCGGCACGATGTGCGCGATGACGCCCTGCACGACGACATTCACCTCGTCCCCAGGCTTCAGGCCGAGTTCTCGCCGGACCTGCTGGGGGATGGTGATCTGGCCCTTGCTGGTGATCCGCATGAGGTAAGAGTACTTCTGGGTATTACTTCATTATTGCGGAGCGATCAGCTGTCGGCCTGGCCCATCTGGTCGAGCAGGGCGGCGTCCCAGCGGCCCCCGCACCACACTCGGTCGGTGGCGATCCGGTCGCGGGCTCGATCGACCGTCAGCACGTGTACGTGGTGCGCGGCGTGCGGTGTCCCGTCCTCGGTCCAGCACAGGGTGTACTCGACGACCTCGCCCTCCGCGGTGGGCGTCCGGCGCAGCTCGCTGAACCGTCCGCGATGGGCGAACCAGCGCCCGTACTCGGTGCAGATTGAGGCCGCGCCGTCGATAGTGAACCGCCAGTTCGGCACCGTGGCGTCGAGGTGGGCGTCGTCGCGATACAGCTCGGCAGTCGGGTTGCCGGTGCGGATCGCGGCCAGCAGTCGGTCGACGACGCTGCCGGCGTCCGGAACCGAGGTAGCCGCGGCGGTGGTGATGTCGGTATTAGTCATGCCGAGGAGCCTGGCGGGCAACGCCTGCAGCCGGCCTGCCACCGCGCTGCAGCGATCCTGCAGGCCGGTGCGGCACTGTGGTCATCGTTATCCCCAGATCCGAGGAGATCACCCATGACCACCCAGATCGCGCCGGTGCCGAGGGTGGCGCCGTCGATCGCCGCGCTGACAGCCGGTGCCACCGATCGTGAGCGGGTGGCACCGGTCGACGCCCGGTCGGGCTCGCGTTTCGAACGTTTGATCATCGACGGTCAGCGGCACTTCCTCAAGGTTCTCGGTTACCGCACCGACTGGATTATGCGGGTGACCGGGGACCGGGACCAGCGCACGTTCCGGATCTGGCAGGCCGGGCTGCTGCACCAGTTCCCGGTCGAGGTCGACCACACCGTTGTGGCGATGGCCCGCGACGGCGCGGGGCGCGACGCCGAGCTGGGCATCCTGATGCGCGACGTCGGCGACCGGCTCGTTCCACCCGGCGACACCCCGATCACCGCGGACACCCACGCCCGGTTCGTCGACCACCTCGCTGCGTTGTGCGTGGGGTTTCGCGGCTGGCGAGACGACCTCGGGCTGACCACGATGACCGACCGAATCCGGTTCTTCGCGCCGGACACCATCGCCGGCGAGCTGGCCGCCCCGGCTCCCGACATCGTGTTGCGGCTGGCCGATCAGGGCTGGACCCGGCTGCGCGAGCTGGCCCCGGAGCTGGCCGCGCTCACCGCCGCCGTGCAGCAGCGTCCCGGGCCGCTCACCACGGCGCTTGCCGGCACCCCGGTCAGCTTCCTGCACGGTGACTGGAAGCTGGGCAACCTCGGCGAGCATCCGGACGGGCGGACCATCCTGGTGGACTGCGCCTACCCCGGTTCGGGTCCGCCGTGCTGGGATCTGATGTGGTATGTGGCGCTCAACCGGGCCCGGCTGCCGGTCGAGAAGGCCGAGGTGATCGCCCAGTTCCGGACGGCGCTGGCCCGGCGAGGCTGGAACAGCGATGGCTGGTTCGACCGCCAGCTCGCGCTGGGCCAGCTCGCGATGATCAGCGCGTTCGGTTGGGAAAAGGCGCTGGGCGCCGGGGACCCCGCCGGCGATGCGGAGCTGGAATGGTGGCAGCAGCGGGCGCTGGCCACGGCCAACGGACTGGACGAGACCGCACCGGGATGGCGGTGACCCGATGACCGGCTATCCCGCGACCGACAGGTACGCGGGCGCGGCGCACGGCTGGGCCACCGGCGCACGCCGGGTGTACCAACCGCTGGCCGCCGAGCTCGTCAGCCGCACCCCGCACTCATTGCGCGGCCGGCTGGTGCTCGACGTCGGTGCCGGCACCGGGCTGGGCAGCACCGAGCTGTTGAAGGCCGGTGCTCGCCCGGTTGCGGTGGATCGCTCGCCGGACATGCTGGCTTGGGAACGGTCCAGCCGACCGTTAGCGGTGGTCGGCGACATCGCCCGGCTGCCGCTGCGCGACGGCGCGGTCGACGACGTGCTGGCCGCCTTCGTGCTCAACCACCTCGACGACCCGGCGGCTGGCTTGGCCGAGCTGGCTCGCGTCACCCGGCCCGGCGGGGCGCTGCTGGCCAGCGTGTACTCCAACACCAACCGCAGCGTAGTGCGTGACCGTGTGGACGCGACGGCCATGACGCACGGGTTCGCCTTCCCGGACTGGTACCTCGCGCTGAAGGCGAACGTGACCCCGCTGCTCGGCAGCGCGCCCACCATGGCGCGCACCGCCGGCGATGCCGGTTGGCTGGTGCGCGACGTCGCCGAGCGCCCGGTGAACGTCGGCGTGCGGACAGCTGCGGATCTGGTCGACTACCGGTTCGGGCAAGCGCAGTACGCCGGCTGGCTGGCCGGGCTGGCGGCGGCCCGCCGCCGCGCGGTGCGGCATGCTGCAATCGACGCGGTTACCCCCGTCATGGAGCCGTACCAGCCGATCGTTGTGCTCCTTGTCGCCAACCGCTCTGTCGCCGAGTTCGACACCCGCGAGGTGCGCTCCGCGCGAGCGAACTGTAATTAGCCACCGGGATATCCCGGCATGCTGTCAGCGACCACCGCATCGCGTTGGCCCATCGGCCGCGGCTCTCCGACGGTGGTGTCGCGGCCGGTCTGGTATTCGGCCTGGGCGTTGATCTCGGCTCCGAGCAGGACGATATAGCTGGTCAGGAAGAACCACAGCAGCAGCACGATCACGCCGGCTAACGCGCCGTAGGTCTTGTTGTAGTTGCCGAAGTAGTTGACGTAGAGGCTGAACACCACGCTGCCGAGCAACCACAGCACCGCTGCCATCACGCTGCCCACGCTCACCCAGCGGAACTTCGGTGGATTCCGGTCCGGCGCCACCCGGTACAGCACCGCCAGCCCGACAATGATCAGAACAACGAGTAACCCCCATCGCAGCACTTGAGCGAGCACCGTGCCGAGTGGTCCCAGCGGCACCGCCTGCAACACCACCGGCACGACCGCGATCAGCGCCAGGGTCAGCACCAGGAACACGACCGTACCCAGGGTCAGCAGCAGCGCGATCCCGCGGAGTTTCACAAAGCCCCGCGTCTCTTTCTCCTCGTAGGCGATATTCACCGCCGTCATGACGTTCGACGTCCCACTCGACGCGCTCCACAGCGCCACCAGCAGCGAGACCGCCAGGCCGATGGTCAGTGCACCACCGCTGCTCTGGGTGATGGCTTTCAGCTGTTCGGAGATCAGTTGCTGGGAGGCCGGCGGTAGCCCTGCGGTGAAACTTTGCACCTGCTGGGTGATCTGCTCGGGGTCGGCAATCAGGCCGACCAAGGTCACCAGCGCGATCAACGCTGGGAATAAGGCGAGGAATCCGAAAAAGGCCACCCCCGCAGCCAGCAGCGAAACGTTGTCTTCCTGGCTCGAGTGCCACGCGCGGCTGAGCACCTGCCGCCATCCCCGCACCGGGATCTGCGTCGGCGAGTCCGCCCGGCTGCCCACGTCGCTATCAGTCACGGCACAGATCTTCCCCGAGACGGCACACTTCATGCAGCAAATGGGGTACTTCGTTTGGGGTCCGACGAACCAGCGAGGAGGCTCTTGTGCGGCTGCGACGGGTCGAACCCAGCGGTCCCGGGTACTCCCGCCGGCGTCGTGGCCGGGTTTCAGCTATCACGATGAGGACGGCGCTGCGATCACCGATCCGGCCACGGTGGCGCGGATCCGCGCTCTGGCGGTGCCCCTGCCTGGCGCGATGTGTGGATCTGCGCGCTACCCGGCGGGCACATCCAAGCGGTCGGCACCGATGACGCCGGGCGGCGCCAGTACCGCTACCACGACGAGTGGCGACGCCGCCGCGACGTGGCCAAGCACGATCGGGTACTGCGGTTGGGCCGGCGGCTCCCCACGGTGCGGGCGCGGATCCGCGAGCAGCTCGACGGGCAAGGGCTCAGCTGCGATCGGGTGCTGGCCGCGGCGCTGCGGATGCTGGACATCGGTGCGTTCCGGATCGGCGGCGATGAGTATGCGCCCGGGTCCGACGCGGACGAGGGCAGCTTCGGCCTGGCTACGGTGCGCCGCGAGCACGTGCGGCTGCGGCGCGACACCATCGAACTGCGGTACCCGGCCAAGGGCGGCATCGATCAGGCGATCACCTTGAACGACCCGGCCCTGCACGCGGTCGTGCGCGCCCTGCTTCGGCGCCGTGGCGGCGGGGAGGATCTGCTTGCCTATCGGACCAAGCAGGGCTGGCACGACGTCTGCGCCGCGGACGTCAACGCCCGGCTCAAGGAGCTGGCCGGTACCGAGTTCAGCGCCAAGGATCTGCGCACCTGGAACGCGACGTTGCTCGCCGCGGTCGCCCTCGCCGAAGGCGCCGCTCGAGGTGTGCCCACCTCCCAGCGCAACCGCGCTCGGGCGATCAACGCCGCACTGGACGCGGTCGCTGAGCATCTGGGCAACACCCGGGCGGTGGCGCGAGCGTCCTACGTGGATCCGCGGGTGCTGGCGCACTACGTCGAGGGCCGGACCATCCTGGCCGCGGTACGCCGCGCCGGAACCTTCGACCTCCTCGACGAGCAAATCCGCACCCGCCTGGAACGAGCCCTGCTTCGCCTGCTCCGCGTCTAGTTGTGCTGCTCGGGACTCTGTTCCCCCCGAACTCAACAGCAGAGCTGTTGCACCGCCGACGGACAGCCCTGCTGTTGAGTTCGGGAACAGGAGGGTTGATCACGACGCGGAAAGCTACGGTTGCAGGAGGATCTTGACGGCTCCGTCGGTCTTCTTCTGGAACATCTCGTAGGCCTGCGGGGCCTGGTCCAACGGCAGGGTGTGGGTGGCGAAGCCGTCCACACCGAGGGGGTCGCCGTCGGTGAGCAACGGCAGGATGTCGGGCACCCACCGCCTGACGTTGGCCTGCCCCATCCGCAGCTGGATCTGCTTGTCGAAGATCGTCAGCATTGGAAGTGGGTCGGCCATGCCGCCGTAGACGCCGATCACCGAGATCGTGCCACCCCGGCGCACGATGTCGATCGCCAGGTATAAGGCGTTGAGCCGGTCGACGCCGGCGTGCTGCATCAGCGGCGCCGCTACCGCATCGGGGAGCAGGCCGGACATCTGCTGGGCGAGCTTCGCGCTGGGTGACCCGTGCGCCTCCATCCCGACGGCATCGATCACCGCGTCGGGCCCGCGGCCGCCGGTCATCCCGCGGATCACCTCGGCGAGGTCATTCTGGTGATCGCGCAGGTCGAGGGCATCGACGCCGTGCAGCCGGGCGCGCGCGAGGCGCTCGGGCACCAGGTCGACGCCGATCACCCGCTGAGCACCCCGATGCCGGGCGATCCGGGCGGACATGTCACCGATCGGCCCGAGACCGAGCACCACCACGCTGCCGTCATTCGGTATCCCGGCGTACTCGACCGCTTGCCACGCGGTGGGCAACACGTCGGAGAGATAGACGAATCGCTCGTCGGGTAGGCCCTCGGGCACCGGGATCGGCAGCGTGTTGCCGAACGGAACCCGCAGGTACTCGGCCTGCCCACCCGGCACCTGCCCGTAGAGCTTGGTGAAGCCGAACAGGGCTGCCCCCATTCCCTGATCCCGGACCTGGGTCGTTTCGCACTGTGAATGCAGCCCTTGATTGCACATGAAGCATGTTCCGCAGGAGATGTTGAACGGGATCACCACGCGTTGGCCGGGATGGATCGCGGTGACGCCGGGGCCGACCTCCTCCACGATCCCCATCGGTTCGTGACCGAGAATGTCGCCCTCGCTCAGAAACGGGCCGAGCACCTCGTAAAGGTGCAGGTCGGATCCACAGATGCCGGTCGTCGTGATGCGCACGATCGCGTCCGTCGGGTCCTCGATCTTCGGGTCAGGCACCGTGTCGATGCGGACGTCGCGCTTGCCGTGCCATGTCACTGCCTTCATTGTGGCCTCCTGGCGCTGGCGGATCGGTTCGATCGGGCATACCCGCTGCGGAGCCCGGGTACTCGGCGGGTATGCCAGATCTGGCCGAGCTTCGTCGGGAAGCTGCGGGGTGCACGGCGTGTGAGCTCTACGCCGACGCGACGCAGACGGTTTTCGGTTCGGGGCCCCCCGGTGCCGCGATGGTGCTGATCGGAGAGCAGCCCGGTGATCGGGAGGACGTAGCGGGTGAGCCGTTCGTCGGACCCGCCGGCCGGGTGCTCGACCGCGCGCTGGAGCGAGCCTGGGTGGCGCGCGGCGACGTCTATGTGACCAATGTCGTTAAGCATTTCCGCTTTCGACGCGAAAGCCGTGACGGTCGCGAAGGTAAGGTGCGCATTCACCGCACCCCGGCGTCGAACGGGCCTGCCTGCCCTGGCTGCACGCGGAGCTCGCCACGGTAGGCCCGCAACTGCTGGTGACGCTGGGCGCGACGGCGGCCAAGGCGTTGCTCGGAACGTCGTTTCGTCTCACCCAGCACCGAGGCGAGGTGCTGACCTATGCGGAGTTGCCCTTGGTGGCCACGATCCATCCGTCCGCCGTGCTGCGCGGTCCCAAGGACCGCCAAGCCGAGATGTTCGACGACCTGGTCGCTGATCTGGCGCTGGCCGGGCGCGCCACCAACCCGGGTGCTAGTGCTTGCGCTGGCGAAGCGGAAGGATGAACCACAGCGCACCGAAACCGGCAACGGTCAGTGCGCAGGCCAGGATTGCGGGCCAATCGCCGAGTACCACATCGGCCAGCAAGAAGATGGCCGTGCTCATCGCCATAGCCAGGCTCCCCAACCCGGCGATCGCGAACCCGTTGGACACCCGCAGGATCTCCGGGCGTTGCCGCTGCCGGAAAAGCAGCCGGTGCCAGGCCACCGGCGCGGTCATCAGCGCCATCGCGATCAACGCGAAGGCCACCGCCACCAGGTGCGCGCCGTGCTGCACGTCGCTGGCCCGTCGATACGTGTCGGTGAACACGATCGAGAGCAGGAAGCCGAACAGGATCTGCACGCCGGCCAGCGCCACCCGCAGCTCCTGGAGCAGGTCGTTGATGTTCCGCGCCAGCCGCTGCGGCTCGTCCTCGGGGGAACCGGACATCCACCACCTCGCGAGAGCTGCCAGCACGGTCGAGTCATCATCACAGCCCACTGAGGTAGCTCGCGACATCTGCTCACAGGTGACGGAAAGCACGGGTAAACAACCCTGATGCCGGGTATGTCGTTGAAACTACGGGCAAAGGGCCGAGGAGGAGCCAATGACGATTCACGAGCAGGGACCGCCCAGTGGGGCTGACGCCTCGGTCGGGAAGCTGGTGGAGCAGCTATCCGCTCAGATCTCCGCGCTGGTGCGCGACGAGATGGCACTGGCTACGGCCGAGATGAAACGTAAGGGAGCCCAAGCAGGTATCGGTATCGGGATCGGCGGCGCTGGGGCGGTAGTGGCATTGCTGGGGCTCGGCGCGCTGGTCGCAGCGGCAATCCTCGGGCTGGCGATCGTGCTGGCCGCTTGGCTGGCAGCGCTGATCATCGGCGTTGTCCTGCTGGCGCTCGCCGGCGTGATCTCGGCAGCCGGGATCACGCGGGTGCGCAACGCGGCGCCGCCGGTGCCCGACAAGGCCGTGGCAAGCACCAAGCGGGACATCGAAACGGTGAAGGAGAGCATGCACCGATGACCAGCAGCGAGCAGCAACGGCTCGAAGAAGAGCGACTTCAGGCAGAGATCGTGGAGCTGCGCAGTGACCTGGGTGAGACCGTGGAGGCCCTGGTTCACAAGGCTGACTTGCCCGCACGCGCCAAGGAGCGCGGCAATGAATTGAAAGAGGAAGCCATCGAACGCGGAATCGAGCTGCAGGAGAAGGTGGTCGATCGGACCGTCGAGCTGGGCGGACGGGCGATCGAACGCGGCAACGAGTGGAAGGCTCAGGCCGTCGAGCGTGGCAGCGAGCTGCGCGACCGGGCCATTGATGCCGCTGAGCGGACTCGCGAGGCGGTCAGCCAGACGCCGACGGACCGGTGGGTCAAGCTGGCAGCCGCCGGGGTCGCCCTGATCACCGTGATGGTCATCGTGCGCCGGGTGCGCCGGTCATGACCTCCCGAAGCAAGATGACTTACGAGTTGTTGAGCCTGGTCAGTGGCGTCGTGGGCGGCGCGTTGGCCGGCGCTGTATTCACCCGTCTCTGGCGCTTCCTGTCCGGCGCGGATGAGGTACCCGAACCCACCGAACTAGATCGCCGGATCCGTGATGTGTTGGTTGTCGGAATGCTGCAAGGTGCGGTGTTCGGCCTCGTCAAAGCCGCCTTAAGCCGGGCAACTGCGCAAGGTTACCGGCAGTTGACCGGTCACGATTTCGAGCGCTGAGCCAGCACGGCACAAACGTCGCCCCGTCCTTAAGGACGGGGCGACGTTTGTTGGGACCGGTTCAGCCGCCCTGGTTGCCCGGGACCATGTCCGGGCTTTCCGAATCGATGTTCTTGGTGGCGCCACCTACTCCGACATCGGTCTGCTCCGCCTTCTTCGCAGCGGCCGACTTATTGACCATCTGCTCGTTTCCCTGATTGACCATCGATTTTCCGACACCCAAGGGGCTCGCCGCAGTGGTGTCAGTCTCGTCGACACCTTCACTCTCGGTCTTCGAAACGGTTCTGGGGCCGACCTCTGATTTCCCCGGGCCGCCACGTTCCGCGACTAGCTCGTCCTCGCTCTTGCCGGTCGACTGGCGGTCGTCGTACGGAGGCTTCTCTATGTCGGCGCCAGGCTCCTGCGTGCCTCCCGAGTGGGCGTATGGTTCCCGCGGGTTGGACACCCCTGCCGGTCCCTCACGTTGCTCGCTCATCTGCTCCCTTTCATCGACATCGGCGACTTCCGAAGCCATAGGTCGACCTCGCCGCACCATTTAGGTCGGGTCGACTTGCATGTTTCACCCGAGGACTACCCGCCCGGTGCGGGCGGCAAACGCGGGCGCAGCGCGGCCGCCGGGACCAGATGGTCGTCGAGGGTCAGCCGAATATCTCCGGCGCCGTCGCTGATAGGGACCCAGACCACGCCGTACCACTCGCCCCGGGAGCCACGGACCCAGCGCTTCAACATCCCGGGAACTCGCCCGGTGAGATCAAGACCGTCGGCGACGACCCGCCGGCGGTGATCGGGTGGTAGGGGAAACGCCACGTCGAGGTCGATCCATACCGCCTGGGCGCGCACCGCCTGTCCGCCGGTGATGCCCTCGCCGCCATGGGCGCCGATCCACCCGAGCGTCACGCGCGTCTCCCTGGTCGACTTGGATGCTCAGTCGAGCGCGGGGGAGCGCGCCTCTGCCAACCCAGTATGTCCCGCCGAACCCGACGGCGTCGACTACGAGGGTCGACTACGAGGTGATGCGGGCCAGGTCCGCAGCACCGATGAGTCCGGCTTCGGGACCCAGTTGCGCCATCCGCAGCTCGGCGAGCGGACGGTACCCGCGGCCGGTCAAGGACGCGGCGAAGGCGGTCACCGCGGGTGCGCGCAGCATCTCACCGGCCGCGGATACGCCACCACCGATGATGAACAGGCCGGGGTCCAGGATCGCGGCCAGCCCGGCCAACCCGCGGCCCAACCACATCCCGATCACGTCGAAGCACTGCAACGCCACCGCATCACCAGCGTGCGCAGCCTGGGTGACCATCGCGCCGGTGACGTTGTCCGGCCGCCCGCCGGCCAGGCGTAACAGCTCCGCGGCTCGGTCGGGGCAGTGGCCGGCCAGCTCCTGGGCCTCCCGGATGAGCGCCCGACCGCTGACGTACTGCTCCCAGCACCCCCGCAGGCCGCATCCGCAGCGTCGCCCGTCCGGGACGACGGTGACATGGCCGAACTCCGCTGCGGCGCCGAACTGTCCTCGCAGCAGCCGGCCGTTGCACACGATGCCGCCCCCAATGCCGGTTCCCACGGTCACGGCCACCACGTGGTCCACACCGCGGCCAGCGCCGAACCGGACTTCCGCCCAGGCGGCCGCGTTGGCGTCGTTCTCGACGACCACGGGCAGTGCCAACCGGCGCGCAAGCGTCGCTTGCAACGGCTCGTCGCGCCACGCAAGATTCGGGGCGAACATCACCGTGGCGCGCTGCGCGTCAATGAAACCGGCGGCCCCGATGCCGACCGCCGCAACGTCGTACTTGCTGGTGAGTTCGCCCACCGCAGCGGCTATCGCGTCCTCGATCCGTGACACGTCCTCGGCGGGTGTGTCCCGATGCGCGGTGGCGACGATCGTGCCTTGGTCGTCGACGACGCCGGCAGCGACCTTCGTGCCACCGATGTCCACCCCGATGGTCAGGGTTCCCATCGGCACGGTTCCCCCGTCACGGTTGCCATGTCACAGCCGGGCGTGCGCCAGTGCGTCGAGAAACCGCTGCACCTCCCCGGTCGACTCCAGAACGAAGTCCGCGGCAGTGGTTCGACCGGCCTGTTCGGGGTCGCCAAGGTCGGCGACGACGACGCCGATGCCTTGCCCGTTACCAGATTCCTTCAGGGCCGCAAACGCGTCCTCGTCGGTAATGTCGTCGCCGAGATACAGCGACACGAACTCTTCGCCCTCGACTCCCAAGGCTTGGCGCAGGTACTGGACGGCCTTGCCCTTGTCCCAGTCGACCTTCGGCTGGATCTCGTAGACCATCTTCCCGGGGGTGACTTTGAGCTGGTCGGGATAGCCGGCCAGCAGTGTGTCCACGACCGCCGTGACCAAGGGCCGTTGCTTCGGGGCCACCAGCCGGTAGTGAATCGCAACCGAGAACCGCTTCGGCTCGATCACCGCGCCCTCGATAGGACCGATCTCGGTGTTCAGCCGGTGGGTGACGGTGGACAGCAGGTCCTCGAAACCGGTGACCGCATCGTGGCGGACCGTACCGTCGCGGTGCCCGCCGATGTCGAAACCATGGCTGCCCGCCACCACCAGGCCGTCGATTCCCATCCACTCGTCGATGATGGGCCGATCCCGACCGCTGACCACGCAGACCGTGGCGCGCTCGGTGAGCCTACGTACCGCCTCGCGCATGCTGTCGGAGATGACGGCGTCCTGTGGCCGGTCCACGATCGGCGTCAGCGTTCCGTCGTAGTCGAGGAACACCGCCGGCCGGCGGCTATCGAGGCGCTGCGCGAACTGGTCGCTATCGCGTAGCGCGTGTGGCAGGTCCGCAATGCGGGACAAGAGCACCTGCGTGAGCCTACCGGACTCGTGGAGTGGGCGGTGGCCCCACCGCATTTAACGGCAGTGCGAGCCACCGCCCACGGCTATGCCCGGATATTCGGGTTTACCTACCGGTGTTACCGGCTTCAGTTCCAGGACCAGCAATCATTCCGGCGGTCCCAGTGTCGGCGCCAGTGTCGGCGCCGGTCGTGGTGTTCCCAGTCGTGGTCCTCCCAGCCGCGGTGACGGCGGTCGTCGTCGTCGTGACCGTGGCCGAGTGTGAAAATTTCCGTGACCTTCATTTCCGCCCCTTCATTCCTTTCCCTGGGACCTTCTCTTCCCCAAGAAGTCCTGAGATCGGTCCCGCTGCTGGCGATGTCCGGCCAGCGTGTGTTGCTTACGTGAGATAGATGTTTCGCGACGCCGCACTGATACCCGGTCGTGGCTTGCACCACACGAAAGGGTGACGGCATGGACGTCGTCAATGACGAAGGGTGTGCAGTTGGTGACTGTTTGGGTAACGAGTCCGCTGGCGCCGCGTTCGCCACAACCGGCTGGTCGCGTGCACAGCGGCCAGCCCGATGAGCAACGTCGAGCTGCCGGCGTGCCACGGTGTCGCCGCTGCGAAGCCGGCCCATTGCGCGAACCCGGACACCGCCACAATCGCAGCGCATCCGATCAATGCTCCGAGTTCCAGGCGCGCGACGTCCGTGTCAGGTGGCGGTCGGCGTCGTGAACTCGACCATACCGACATTCTGCTCGACGGAAACGTCCGTCCCGTCGAGCTCACGGCCATGGCCGACGGGTGGGCGATTGCCAGCAGGAGGAACGCCACGGCGAACAGCACGAAACCCAGTGCGTGGCCATATTCCCACTGGGTGCGCAGCGCGGGGAAGTCAAGGGGCACCTGCCCGGGCGCGGATCGTGGCGCGCAGGAAGACCCCGACCAGCAGCGACTGTACGTCCAGTAAGCTAGCGACCAAACGCACAACAATGTAGCGACCAAACGTCCAGCATGTCTGCGGACAGATGCCCACGCTGCCGACGTCGAACTGGCATGCTGAGAGAATGCCAGTCGCTCCGGCTTCGCCGATCGGCCGCCTGCTGCCCCGCCGTGCGGAGCAGCAGGTTCGGGCCGCTCTGCAGGACACCCGCGTGGTCTTGATCAACGGTGCCCGGCAGTCGGGCAAGAGCACTCTGGTGCAGGTGGTCGGCGCTGGGCTGGATGCCCAATGGCGCAACCTCGATCGGTTGGTGGTCCGCAATGCGGCGGTGTCGGACCCGACGGAGTTCGTCGCGAGCCGGCAGCCGATGGTCATCGATGAGGTCCAGCGAGTGCCCGAACTCCTGCTCGCCATCAAGGAGTCGGTCGATGCCGATCCGCGACCTGGCCGGTTTCTGCTGACCGGATCAGCGCGGCTACTGGGCCTTCGCAGCATACCCGACGCGATGCCCGGCCGGATGGAGACCATCGAACTGTGGCCGCTGTCCCAGGGAGAGATCGACGGCGCGGCTGATGGATTCATCGACGCTGCCTTCGCCGGGGGACCCGATCTGCGGCACGACTCCGAGGAAAGCCGCGCTGGATACGCAGCGCGGGTGACTAGGGGAGGGTTCCCTGAGGCGGTGGCACGTAGCGACAAAGGACGTCGGGCCCGCTTCTTCGATTCGTATCTAGCCGATTTGATCAACCGGGATGTGATCCAACTATCGGAGATTGAACGAGGCGCCGAGATGCGTGCCTTGATCCGACTGTTGGCGGCACGCTCCGGTCAGCTGGTCGTCGCGGCCACTATGGGCGGTCCGCTTGGGCTCTCAAGGAATACGATCGCCCGCTATCTCAGCCTGCTGGAGGAGGTATTCTTAATCAAACGCATCCCGGCATGGTCGCGCAACCTCAGCGCGCGTGCGGTCGGCACTCCCAAGGTGGCGATGGTCGACTCCGGCATTGCCGCCAACCTCCTCGACGCGAGCACCGAGCGGTTGTTGCAACCGGGCGGACCTTGGGGTCCGCTTCTTGAAGGTTTCGTGCTGATGGAGTTGTCTCGCCAGCTGACCTGGTCGGATCAGCGGGCAGAGCTGTATCACTACCGCACCAAGGACAAGGTCGAGGTCGATGCGGTTCTGGAGAACCGGCAGGGGCAGGTCGTCGGAATCGAGGTCAAGGCTGGGTCCACGGTCCGCGAGGAGGACTTCCGTGGGTTACGGCATCTCGCGGACCGGCTTGGCGGCGACTTCATCGTCGGGCTTGTGCTCTACACCGGGCGCCAGACGCTTCCCTTCGGGCCGCGGCTGCGGGCGATGCCGATCAGCGCCCTGTGGCAGGTTGTCTGTGGATGTGCACGGTGACGTTCATGCCGGGCACGAGGTCGACATTATTGACGCTATCGAACCCGATCTTGACCGGGATGACCTGGGTGACCTTCTGGAAGTTGCCGCCGCTGTTGCTCTGCGGGAACAGCGAGAACACCGCTGCGGCTCCCCCTTGGATCTCCCGGACGCGGCCGGTGAGTGGGGTATTCGGGTAGGCGTCGACGGCTATGTCGACCGGCTGACCGACATGGACCGCGTTGATGTCAGTCTCGTCGACACGGGCTGTGACGAAGATGTTGTTCAGGTTATAGGCGACAGCGAGCGGCGTGCCGGCGGTCACGAACGTGCCAGGCACACCATTGTCGACTGCCACGGTGCCATCGGCCGGGGCCTTGATGCTCATGAGGGGTTGGGCGAACCCCTCCGGGATCTTCACGCGACCGACGACCTCGTCTTCGTGCACGGCAGCGCCCTGATTGATGCGCCAGTCGGTGAGGGTGCCGGTCGTGGGAGCGTTGATGCTGATCTTGTTGCCGTCGACCTGGGCGTTGTCGGTGCTGACGTAGTTGCGGGTGTTGAGGAAGTAACTGGTGGCGAAGCCGGCGGCGGCCACCAGCGCCAGGATCAGGATGATGATCAGGCCGATACGAGTGGAGCGCTTGAGCTTGCGCCGGGGCGGTGGAGCCGCCGCGGCGCCGTTGCCGGGCGCCTGATCGGTCTGTGCGGGGGGCGCCGATACCGGGCCTTCCATGCGCACACCTTCCGTCGATGTGGGGGAGCCTCACTCATAGGCTACGTGCCGTACCCTAATTTGGGGAGGCCGCCAGCGCGACGGAGTTATTCAACTCACACACGGACCAGAGGCATGATCACCTCGTCGACGATCTCGACCAGCACCTGGTCGGGAACCGGTGAGCGGTGCGCCAGGAAATGCTGGCGTAGTAGTTCAGGACCCACGCTCGCGATGCGGGTTGTCAGTGCGCTGGGACGGACCTCGCCGCGTACGGCACCGCGCCGCAGCACATCGAGAAAGACGTTGATGCCGGGTTCGACGAAACGGGTCCGGACGACTTCCATGAGGTCGGGGTCCCTGATGGTCTCGGCCATCAGGCCACGGACCGCTTCGCCGGAGGGGCCGTTGAGCAGTTTGGCGAATCCACGCAGGCCGCCGAGGATGTCCTCGCGCACGCTGCCGGTGTCCGGTGCCTCGCCGCAGCCAGGAAGGGTGTGGTGAACGGCGTCGGCGACCAACTCGGCGCGGCTGGACCAGCGCCTATACAGAGATCCCTTGCTCGCCCGGGCTCGGTTGGCCACGTGTTCCATCTTCAGTTCGGCGTAGCCGACCGCGGTCAGCTCAGCAAGAGTGGCTTCGAAGATCGCGGCGTAGAGCGCGTCACCGCGGCGTCGCGGGCCCTTGCGGTGATCGATCGCAACGTTCAGGGACTCACACGGCTCGCAGGTCTCGCTGACGATGCTCAACGTCGGCACCTCCTCGTGCACTAGGGATCACAGAATGTCACGTAGCGGGAGAACAGGCTAGAGCACGAGGCGTTCCGATGGCACAGTAGTGTCATGACTCGCCCTGCGGTAGTGAACTCGGCTCCGAGCCCCAACGGGGCCGCCGCTGCGCCGGTCGGTGTGGGAGCTCGCAACACGTCCTCTTCGGGAGGCTGGGGACTGCCACTGGCGGTGCTCGTCGCCGGGATGTTCATGTCGGTCCTGGACATCAGCATCGTCAATGTGGCCATCCCCACCATTCAGAACGACTTCGGGGCGACCACCGACGATGTGCAGTGGGTGGTCACCGGGTACACGCTGGCGTTGGGAGTGGTGGTGCCCGTCACCGCGTGGCTGGGGGATCGCTTCGGGCTCAGCCGGGTCTACAACCTCGCGCTGCTGGCGTTCGCCGCCGGCTCGGCGCTGTGCGGGCTGGCCTGGGATCTGAACAGCCTGGTGATCTTCCGGATCGTCCAGGCGATCCCCGGCGGGATCCTGCCGGTGATCACGCTGTCGATCCTGTACCGGATCGTGCCGAGGGAGAAGCTCGGTGCCGCGATGGGCCTGTACGGCCTGGGCATCGTGTTCGCCCCGGCGGTCGGCCCGACGTTGGGCGGCTATCTCGTCGAGTACGTGGACTGGCGGCTGATCTTCTACATCAACGTGCCGGTCGGGATCCTGGGTGCGGTGGCCGCGGCGCTGGTGTTGCCACGATTCCCGACGGTGGCCGGCCGGCGCTTCGACGTGCTGGGTTTCGTCACCATCGCCAGTGGCTTGTTCGCGGTGCTGTTGGCGTTGTCAGAGGGTGAGTCGTGGGGGTGGTACTCCTACCGGGTCCTGGGTTTGATCATCTACAGCGTGCTGAGCCTGGCGTTGTTCGTGGTAATCGAGCTGCAGGTCGCCGATCCGTTGCTGGATATCCGCATTTTCCGCCACCGAGCGTTCACCTACACGCTGCTGTTGATCGCGGTACTGATGGTGGTGATGTTCGGGGTGCTGTTCTACATCCCGTTGTTCCTGCAGCAGGCCCAGGGCCTGGGGGCATTCGACGCCGGGCTCACCCTGCTGCCCCAGGCGCTGGTGATGGGGTTCTTGATGCCGATCGCCGGGCGGATCTATGACCGCATCGGGCCCCGCTGGCCGGCCGCGGTCGGCCTGGCGATCGTGGCGATCGGTACCTACCAGCTGCACACGCTTACCCTCGACAGCTCCCGTGGGCACGTCATGTGGTTGCTGGTGATCCAAGGTGCCGGCCTGGGGATGGCGATGATGCCGATCTTCACCGGCGGCATCGCCGTCATCCCGATGACCCAGGTCAATGCCGCCAGCGCGTTCAACAACGTCGTGCAGCGAGTCTCGGGTGCGCTCGGGCTGGCCGTGCTCACCGCGATCCTGACCACCCAGCAAGCCCAGCAGATGGCCGGACGCGCCGCACTGATGCCCGCGAATCTGCTCACTCCAGACCTCGGCCCGACCGCCCCGCCGGAGGCTGGTGTGTACGCCACCTACCAGCTGACGCGGTTGCAGGTGTTCGTCGGCGCGATCGACGACCTGTTCCTGATCGCCTCCGCTCTGAGCGCGCTGGCCGCGGTGGGGGCGCTGGTGCTGCTGCGGTCCGGACCCGCCCTCGCGACTCCGGCCGGCTTCACCACGCCACAGCAGGCCACCCCAGGGCCGGCATCCGCCAACGGTGAGGTCGCCGCCGAACACCACCTGGTGCCCTCGGGCCACACCAACTGCAACGGCAGCCCAGGCCAGCAGGCCCACCGGCAGGCCGACATCGGGGTGGACGCTCGTCCGCGGAATACCTGACCAATTGCGGGCCGCGTCACCGTCGGCCTGGAGCGGCCACCGGTCGCGGTGTGGATCACCGAGCCTGCACGCGGCCAGCGACCCCGAACCTCCCACCCGGCGTCAAGCACCGGTACTCCCGCTGAGCGGGGTGAGGAGCTGCGGTGTTTCCGTATCACCGCGGCCAGGCTGCGCTCTTCTCCTGTGACGACCTGATCCTCAGTCTGCACGGAGGTTCGTGGACACGCTTGGTGTGTCCACGAGAGAGGCAAGGTGTGGCGGTGATGTGTGAGTGGACCAAGGAAGGCGCGATCTCTGCGCGTGCCGGCCACTGTGGATCAGCGGCCACTTTCTTGATCGTTCCGAATGACGACAGCCCGGACTCGGTGACCAAACGTCAGTTATGGCAGCGTCTAAGTCCAGTGGAACGGGCATTGATGGCGACCGACGGCACCCTTACACTGCTGCTCTCCGCGCTGTACGGAGAACGAATCGATGTGGAGCTGCTTTGGCAGTCGAGTCAGACGCTTCGGGAATCGGATATGCGTCTGCGGCTGGAGTCGGGTGGTCAGCTACTGGTGCGCCGCACTTTGCTGAAGGCGGCCGAGAGCGGTCAGCCGGTGGCGTACGCAGCATCGACGATAGTGCTCAGCCGGCTGAGCAGGTCGATCCGACATGAGCTGGAAAATGGCACCAAGCCTATTGGCTTGTTGTTACGCAGTGAGGCAGTTGAGACGCATCGCAAGCTGGAGGACTGGGGTGATTGCACGCCCACGGACCAGTCAACGGATTACCTGGACAGTACGTGGCAGTTCTTCCGCACTTACCAGATCATCTCTCAGGCTCTGCCCAATGCCACTTAGCCTAAGTTGATCATGCTGCTCGGGGATTGATGGT
>JRHI01001094.1_pt1 | contig 24830 bp, 24 predicted proteins | sample 215371 | NCBI WGS metagenome assembly JRHI01 (sample SAMN02929681, study PRJNA255918) | sediment metagenome | biome: cave system; feature: Ice Cave; material: Sediment; isolation source: sediment from deep within a dark volcanic ice cave with no known source of... ...
CTGTGCGCAATGCATCGATGAAGGCGAGGACCGTTGGTGGCCTGACGACGTTCGTCACCTCTGCGGCACTGTTGATAGGAATCAACGCACCCGCGGCCCACGCGTCCGTGCTGGGAACGTGCGGGACCGCAGTCGTGACCGCCCCCCCGCCGAGCATCGTCACCGGCGCGGATGAAAGCGACGCCCACGTCCAGGTGTTCGCCGAGAAGACCAATCTCACCCTGCCGTCTGCTCTCGGCGTCGACATCACGCCGCCAAGTACGTTCCCCACGCTGTACGACAGCCCGGCAACGCTGACGCCTAACGCAGCAGTCGGGGCTGGCCAGGTGGTCGATAGTTACTACGTGCACAGCGACCCGGTGGGTACACCGACGGGTGTCATCTTCTCGGCCAATCTGACCTTCAGCACCGACATCCTGGGCCTGATCGTCCAGGACACCAACATGAACGCCGCCGATGGCGTCGTGGGCCTGCCTACCGTGACGTACTTCCAGCAGAAGGGTCGCTCCCTCGAGCTGACCCCGAAGGACGACCAGGTCACGATGGTCAATTCCCGGACCATTCACATGCACTTCTTCGCCAACACTCTGACCGATGACATCAGGGTCGTCACCGCTTCGGCGGGTTCCGCCGCACCAGTGACGGGGTACCGATTCGTTGCGTCTGACGGTGGCATCTTCAGTTTCGGCAACCAGCCGTTCCTTGGCTCAATGGGCGGCAAGCCGCTGAATCAGCCGATGGTTGGCGGCGTCAACACCTGCGCCAATGACGGGTACTGGACGGTTGCCAGTGACGGAGGCATCTTCACCTTTGGGTCTGCGCAGTTCTTCGGCTCAACCGGCGCCATCAAGCTGAACAAACCCATCGTCGCCATGGCCCCCACCAACCCAACCCCCACGACCACCGCGAACTCGCCGCTGACCCAGAACGGTTACTGGCTCTTTGCCAGCGACGGTGGTGTATTCGCCTTCGGTAACGCCCCGTTCCTCGGTTCCATGGGTGCGGTGAAGCTCAACAAGCCGGTCGTCGGCGGGGCCTCCAACCCGGCAGGAACCGGCTACTGGATGGTCGCCACCGATGGAGGCATCTTCAGCTTCGGCGCTCCTTTCTTCGGCTCCACCGGAGCGATGGTTCTCAACCAACCGATCGTGGGCATGGCCCCAACCCCAGACGGCCTCGGTTACTACCTGGTCGCCGCCGACGGTGGCATCTTCACCTTCGGTGACGCCGTGTTCAAGGGCTCTACGGGTGCCATCAAACTCAACAAGCCGATTGTCGGCATGAAGCTGACCCCGTCTGGCAACGGCTACTGGTTGATTGCCTCCGACGGCGGTGTGTTCTCGTTCGGCGACGCCGTCTTCTATGGCTCGACCGGCGCCATCGTGCTCAATAAGCCGATCGTGAGTGCCATGTAGATGGTATTCGGGGCTCGAGAGTGGGCACCGTCCGGGCTTTCGGTGACCCGGGCAATCCTCACCACTGGTGGGTGGCCTGCGGCATGGTGAGACACGAGCACTGTGACGGGCGCCAGTTCGATTCGGCCGACTGGACGACGTTCGACCTCGTCGCCACGATCACCGCCCTCGGACCGTGGTGGCGGGAGATGGTTCGATGGCTCAGCCCCGACCTGTATTGGCTTCGGCCCGCGCCGGCGACGTGGTCGGCGCTCGAGTACGCCATCCACAGCCGGGACCTGACGGGCCTGCTGGGACAGTTGTTTCACGCCGTACTGACCGTCGACGACCTCGAGCTGAATGGCCAGCCTCCCTCGGAGGCCCGAGCGGGTGACCCGCAGCCGGCCGAAGACTTTTCCGCGGTGGTTGATGAGCTCGACCACAACGCCAATCGTTTTGGCCGCCGGGCGGCCAGGGTCAAAGGCGACGGGTGGCATCGAACGGCCCGACTCGACGGCGAGACGATCGATGCGGCTGACATCCTCGCCCACGCGGTCCACGACGCCACTCACCACCTCATGGATGTGGGCCGGGGGCTGCACCAGCTGGATGCCGGTCCGATCAGCGGCTCGGGGTCCGTCGCTCAGATCAATGTCTCTTCCGGTGGTGTCCCGAAGAAGGCCGTCGACGGAGCGCGCATCGACAAGCGGGGAGTGACCGGCGACCGCCAGAAGACGCTTCGCCATCACGGCCGGCCATGGCAGGCGCTGTGCCTGTGGTCGGCCGACGTCATTGACCGCCTCCACGCCGAGGGCCATCCCATTGCACCGGGCGCGGCGGGTGAGAACATCACGATCGCCGGCCTCGATTGGCGCGAACTCCGGCCGGGGGTGCGTATGCAGATCGGCGACGCGCTGGTCGAGACTTCGCTGTATGCCCTGCCGTGTCACCAGAACGCCCGGTGGTTCCTGGGCGGCGACTTCGAGCGCATGGACCACCGGCGGGAGCGGGGTGTGAGCCGTCTCTACGCCTGGGTCCGCGCCGGTGGCGACGTCCGCGTTGGTGATCCGGTCGTCGTCGAACCCTGACAGGGACCGATCAGATCAGGGTGCCGTGGACAAGCAGGCGGTAGTTGGTGCCAAGGCACGTCTGCAGGAGGATCCTGGCCGCGGCGGGATCGGTCCCGTACACCGTCGCGTAGGTGGCGGAGGTGCCGACCGTCTCCATGCTGGTGACCCGGTAGCGGTAGGTCGTCCCGCCGCGGACGGTGACGTCGATCTCGGCGCCGATCTTGATGTTGGGAACGTTGAGGAAGGGTGCGCCGTGGGTCACGTGATGGGCCGCCAACCAGTAGGTGCCAGGCGCGCCCGGCGCGACTGGGGCCAGCCACCCGGGCGCCCACCAGTGGGTCGCCACTCCCTGGTCGATGACCTGCTGGCCGCCGGGAAAGGTCGGCATGGACAGGTGCAGGGAAGGAATGGAGAGCCACGCTTCGCTACCCGTAGGCCATACCGGCCCGGGGGTGGTGGTGGACGGGGCGGCCGGCGGGGGAGCCGGCGGGGGAGCCGGGGCCGCCGTGGTCGGCGTGACGGGGGCGGGGGGCACGGTCGGCACGGTCGGCACGGTCGGAACGGTCGGGACCGCCGCCACCGCGGCGACGACCGGCACGGCGGCCGCCGGCTCGGCATTGGCGATGAGGGCGGCGGTCCGGGCCGACATGCGGGCCGAGGCGGCAGCCGGGGGGGCAGCCTGGGCGGCGGCCACGGGTGCGGCCGAGAGGCTCGCCCCGGGCGTCGACGCGCCGGCGGAGGTGCCCGCATCAACGCAGACCATCAGGCCGACCACCGACCAGGCAACCATGGTCAGTAGTGTTTTCTCCCGCCGGTTCAACCACATATAGTGATGATCGACGGCTTGGTGGGGAAACTAAACTACGTGGAGTGGCGAAAAGGGCCGACCGACCTACCCTGATTTCGGACAAAGCCTCACAAACACCTCACGGCCCGGCGGCCCGGAACACCTCGAACCAATCCACCGGAGCGGTAGGTGCATAGACGATGAAGCGGCTGACCGGGAAGCGGCTGTAGCCGACATGCAGGGCGGTGAGGCCCTTGGCGAACAACGGTTCCTGACCGGATCCGGCGATGAACACGTAGACCGGATGGGGGCTGGCCGCGACCTGTCGGCGGTAGGGACCGTACCGGGCGGTGGCGTCGGCCGGTGTGGCGATGATGCGTTCGTGGGACTCGAAATCCAGCCGGTACGCCACCCAATAGTTGGCGTACACGGCGGTGAAGCCTCGCGTCTGCAGAAACGGGATCAGGCTGCCGAGCGAGCGCGGCATGGGAATATCCGGGGCGTTCGGCGCGGTGATGTCACGGATGTGGCCGACGCCAACCGCGCTAAGGAAGACAGCCGCCAAGAGCAGGAGGGTCTGAACGACCCGGTGGCCGGAGCCGGCTGACCACAGCAACAACGCCAGGGCGGGCAGCAGGGCAAGGACGTAGCGGCCCTCGCCGACCACGCCCGACACCGGGAAGATCCCCCACAACAAGCCGAACGAGACCACGGCCAAGCTGAGCAGTAGTGCCGTGCTGCGCCGCCGGGCCACGACGGCCGCAGCCACGGCGGCGATGACTGCGAGATACACGGCCTTGGCGAGGAGCGAGCTCAGCAACCAATGCTCTCCGGCGTTCAGGCCGAGCGCGACGGGAACGCCGCGCGTCGCCAGCACCTTGCCGTTGCCGAGATAGCCCTTGTCGTATGTGAACGGAGGGCGATGGAGACTCGGCATCCCGTAAAAGAGATTGGCCCATAGCCATGGCGCGGCACCGACAAGCGCGGGACCGACGCCGAACACCACCCGCCAGACCTCGGTGCGAAGCCGGTAGACAAGCCATGCTGCCGCCGGAATCCCGAAGTAGACGACCTGTGGGCTGGTCCACAGACCGATTCCGGCCAGCAGACCCAACACCAGCCACCCGACGATGCGGCGGGGATGGTCAACGATGCGAAGCGCCACCAACCAGACGCCGAGTCCGACGACCAGGTCGACCCAGTAGAACCCGCGGGTCTTGGTTGACAGCCAGAGGAAGTTGGTCGGCCAGCAGAAGAAGGCACACGCCGCACACCGCGCCGTCATCTCTCCGACTGTGCGCCGTCCCACCCGCCAGACCAGCACCGCCGACAGCGTCGAGAGAAGGAGCGGGAGGGCTTTGAGAGCCCCAACGGTCGCGCCAAAGACGGCGAACAATGGGATGCCAAGGAGGGGTTCGGCCGTACCTCCGTAGTACTGACCCCAAAAGAACGCTCGGAACTCGTGATGAAACATGGCGTGCCGTGCGATCAACCCCGCCACCGCCTCGTCCGAATCGAGCGCTCCGGTCGGTAGGCGCAGCAGCCAGATCCGCACGCCGATGCCGGCGATCAACGCCACTCCGACCCACAGAAGAGTCCAAGAACGATCGGAGTCGTTTGTGGCGGGCCGGGGCTGGGTGGTGGCAGCAGCCATCCGGGTGACGATAGCGACTGCTCGAGCCTCTAACGCGGCTTGGCGTGCCCCGCGGTCCCTACCAGATCGTATTTCCGAGCGGGCGGTCCGGGTCGGGCGAAGAGGAAACCTTGACCCCGATCGCACCTGAGCGACTGGAGGAGCTCCAGTTGACTACCGCGTTCGATTCCCTCGGCGATGACCACCAGACCAAGCGCGTGCGCGAACTCGATGATGGCCGCGACGATGGCTTTCTCACTTGTGGTCCGAACCATGCCGTCGATCAGCGTCCCGTCGACCTTCACGAAGTCAAGCGGGAACTGGCGCAGATATGCCAGCGACGAGTAGCCCGTGCCGAAGTCGTCGAGGCCAACCCGCACACCAGCGTCCCGCAGGGCTCGCCACCCGGTCATGGCCGAGTTTGACGCCGACATCAGCACCCGTTCGGTGACTTCGATCTGAAGGCAGTCGCGTGGTATCTCCCGCATCTCGAGCTTCTCGATGACGGTCGCGGCGAATCCGGCGTCGGCCAGATGACGGGCCGTAACGTTTATGCCGACTTCGAAGCGACCGCCGGTGTGATCTTGGCTCCGCCATTTCGCGGCCTGTTCGATGGCGGCGTCCAGGACCCAGGCGTCGATGCCCATGAGCAGGCCGCTTTCTTCGGCCACTTCAATGAAGGATGCCGGTAGTTGCAGCTCTCCGGAATCGTCTCGCACCCGGACCAACGCCTCTGCACCGATCACGGAGACATCAGACAGATCGACGATCGGTTGATACTCGACGACCAGGCGGTCATCGTCGATCGCCTGGCGGAGCATGCGCTCGATGCCCATGTGGCCAATCGCCTTCGTGCGGAGATCTTCGTCGAAGATCTCACTTCGGTCCCGGCCCCTATCCTTGGCCCGGTACAGGGCGAGATCCGCCTCCTGGAGCAGGTCCTCAGCCGCGTACTGCGAGTCCGCCGTGCAGGTGATACCGATGCTGATCGTGCAGACGAACTCCTCGTCACCCACGACGAACGGGCGGCGCCCGACCTCGGTGATGCGCCTGCCCATCTCGATGGCAGCTTGCTCGTTCTCCACGTCCTCGGCGACGATGACGAACTCATCGCCCCCGAGGCGGGCCAGCGTGTCCGCCGGGCGCATGTAGTGCTTTAACCGTTCGGCCATCTGCATGAGTACGGTGTCGCCGATGCGGTGACCGAGCGAGTCATTGACGATCTTGAACCGGTCGAGATCGAGATACATCACCGCCACGACTCCCGAGCCCCGGCCCTGGCGTCGCAACGCCTGATTCAGCCTGTCCATCAACACGGTGCGGTTGGCGACGCCAGTGAGCGGATCGGTCAGAGCTTGGCGCTGAAGCGTGATCAATGACTCCTTGCGCTCCGCGATGTCGCGCACGGTGGGACCGTGAGCGGCTCGGATCGTTCGAGCTCCCGCCGGCAGGTGGCTTCCACCCAGTGATAGGCGCCCTGCTGGGAGAGGAACCGAAAGGTGATGGTGGCGAATTGTTCAGCCGCCGACTCGTTCAGGGCGGTGTGCAGTACCTCAAGGTCGTCCGGGTGCACGAAGTCGTCCTGGCTGCGGCCGATCAGCTCGCTGGGATCCCAACCGAACAATCGCTTGCAGGCCGGGGAGACGTACCGATAGATCCCGCAGGCCGAGGTCACGACGATCAGGTCAGCTGAGGAGGCCAGCAAGGACTCGCAATCCGCGGCCTCGACGACCGTAGAGGCCCTCGGCTTATCCCTCAGGCTGCTCGAATCACGCAAGATCCCATCTCCCCTCTGCTGGAAGACGAAAATGGTCTTGCGTCTTGCCGCCGCGGGGTCCGGGCGATACGGGTGGGACGCGGCATAAGAATACCCCCGCCAGCAGTGCCGTTGGTACCACCCCGTGTGGGATCGGCCAGCGAGGTCGTCGCTCTAGCTGGAGAGCAGCTTGCCCGGCTCGTGCTTGAGCTTCTTGGCCGCCCTTTTTTCCTTAATGGTTCGGCCGGGTTTCTTGCCGTCGGACTTCTTCGGGGATTTGTCAGCCACGTGGACTCCTACCTTTCATGCCGCTGCCGAGAGGATGACGCCGGGCGCCGGCCGAGCCGACACCAAACCTTCCCGCCGGGCCGTCCGTAGCGACCAGGCCACCGTCAAGGTGATGCCGCCGCACGTGATCGCCAAGCCGGAAATCTGCTTCGCGGCCACGAAGGTGGCGAGGGGAAGGAACAGCAGAAGAACGAGCGTGGCGGCCGCAGTCACCAGATTGATCCCGGCCCACAGGACGGTCAGACGCCGGAACAGGCGGATCACCGCGGGTCGGCTCGTTATCTCGGCGGTCAGGGGCCAGAACTCACCGGCCAGGATGCCGATCAGCGGCCGTCCGACCGCGATCGACACGAGGAACACGACCGCCATCGCCACCGTTCCAAGTATCGGCTGGAAGAAGTACACGAAGGTGCTGCCACTGGCGACCGCGACAAGCGTGCGCACGGTGATCCCGACGGTGCCGAGGACAAGGATCGGTGGGACGGCCCGGTGGCGGAACAACCGGCGACCTATGGCGCTGTACGACCAGACGAGAGCGGCCATATAGGCGGCATTGACACCGATGGTGATCAGGCACAGATAAAACAGCAACGTGGGGATCAGCGTGGCCTCGATCAGGCGGGGGCCGGCCCGGCGCGCCACCGTGGCTATTACGGATCGCTGGGTGTTCTCGGAGTAATGCGGCTTGATCGAATCGGGGTTATCCACGATTGGGGCTAGAGCCGCGGCCGCTTGCACGTCACTCGGCCAGCAGGCGAGAGCGGAGTCGCTCTACTGAGTTCAGGCGGGTGGCGACCTCGTCTGGCTCCATCGTGAGGCTCGATTTGACGCGCTCGGCCATCCCGTCCAGTCGGGCCATCTCCTGACTTCGAAACTGGTCACGTTCTTCTGGGGTCGCCCGACGCAAGGCCCGGTTGAAAGCCTGGTTGGCCTGGTTCACTCCGTCGAAGCCCAACTTCTTGGCTATAGCGACAAAGGAACGACCCTTGACCCGCATCTCGAGAGCCTTCCCGTCGCGGGCGGAATGATCGTCCGCTGGGGACTGCCGAGTCACCATGTGCCACCTCTTCGCTGGAGAAGAGGCGACGGGACCGTCGAGCGGGCAACCGCAAGGCAGACGGGACGTCCCTTCCACGGACAACCTCACGCTACACCCGCGAGGAGGCACCCCGGCGCGCGCGGGCGCGGCCGGTGGGGGAGGCCTGCCGAAGCGAGGTCGATCTCGTCTCTGGGCATGCCAGAGTTCACCGTCGGACAGGCCGCGGAGCTGCTCCTCGTGAGCCCGGACACTGTGCGCCGGTGGGCCGACACCGGACAGTCGCCCATGGACGCACACCCGGCGGCCGGCGCAAGCTGGACGGAGCCGCGTTGTAGCGCTGACCGCCGACTTCCCGCCGTCGGCGGCGAGCGGCTGCCGGCTATGCACCAGGCACACACATTTGTGTCCACGTTGCGTCGACTGAGCGTCGATGCAATGTGGTGCGGGAAAGGTGTCGGGATACCTCGGCGTCCCGCCCCACCGGATCCGGCGCCCTAGGTCGTCTGACCTTAGTTTCTGCCACGTACAACGGCGCTATTGCCATCACGCTCGTCCTGGCCGGAACCGGCTCTGGGTCATTCAAACTCGTTGAGGCCGGCCTGATGGGCAACGTGGCTCCGGGCCAGCACCTTGACATTGAGCCAGGACCGAACAACCTGCCTGGGGCGACCGCGGTGGCGAGCTTCACCAACGCCGGCACCATCTCGCTTAGTGCCACGCTGGCCCTGCCGGCCGGGGCCACGCTCACCAACCACGGACAGATGTCGACCGTCGTACTGAGCATCCTCGATGGTGCGCTCGTGAACACCGGCCAACTGAAGCTGCCCGCCCACACCGGGCTCATCGTCACCGGGCCCGTTGTCACATCGGGCACCCTCGATGTAGGGATCGCGTCGTCCCTTGGAGCGGGTTGGCTCGATGGTTATGGCGCCGTCACTGTGTCCGGCACCCTCAAAGTCGATACCAGCTCAGCACCGGGATCGGGCCAGACCCGCAACATCGTGAGCGCGGCGTCGCTGTCAGGAACGTTCGCCAGCACGAGCTTCGGCAAGGTCCCCTACACCCTGACCTACTCGCCCACTCAGGCCGTACTCACCGCTCCGTAGGGTCATGGCCAATCTGGCGTCGCCCGCTTTGTGCGGGCGAGATGGGCGCTGAGGGACTCGATCCCGACCGGCCGGTTGTGGACCGACAATACCCCGTCTGCGCCCACAGGAGATGGCAGGCAAAGGTGCCGGCAGTGCACCCCGCGGTGGCGTAGTTCCAAGCCGGAGACGGGCGGTTGACGAGCTGCGCGGCCCGTGCTTGGCTCGCTTTGCCGTGATACCGATTCCGCCAGAGGAGATGCGTGCCCTCGTCGGGCGACCGGAGCTGGAGCTCTTCCTCGAATGTCCCGACTACCCGCCCGAGCTCACGCGACGGGTTCTGGATCTCGGCTGCGGCTGCGGACGGATAGCCCGGTGGCTCCTGGGCGTCAGTCCCCCGACCGCAGCGCTACTTGGGAGTCGACCTCCATCAAGGCATGATCGAGTGGTGCCGGGAGAATCTCGCCGCTTCGGGGTTCGAGTACGTCCACCAGAATGTCGCTCTTCGGAGACTTAATCCCGGCGGGACGCTTCGAGTCGCCCCGATTCCCACCGAGGAATCGTTCACACTCATCCTCGCCCTGTCGTTCTTCACGCACCTGCTCGAGGACCGAACCGAGTTCTATCTCGATGAGGTCGTCAGATCGCTCCCGGACGATGGGCTCCTTCACTCCACGTGGTTCCTCTTCGACAAGAGCGACCTTCCGATGATGCAGGACTTCCAGAACGCGCTCTTAATCAACGCCGACGATCCGACGAACGCCGTGATCTATGACCGTGAGTGGCTGCTCTGCGGGTTGCTTCAACGCGGCCTCGCCGTACGGCGAGCCGACCCGCCGGAGATCCGGGGCTTCCAGTGGCAACTCTGGATCGGCCGCGGTGGCGAACATGTTCCGATGCCGTTCGATACCGCTCCGAGAGGTCGCCGACCCCCGCCCGTCTGATCTTGCGGCTTACGGGCGCTGAGGCGCGGTTTAGAGATGTACGGGCGAGATGTGCGGGCGAGAGGACTCGAACCTCCACCTCCGAGGAGACCGGGACCTAAACCCGGCGCGTCTGCCAGTTCCGCCACGCCCGCGTGCTCGCGGTCCAAACTACAGCACCGATGCCGCGGCCAGGCGGCGTGGACAGCCTCTACAATGTCCGTTATTCGCTGGGCTCATGAAAGGACCGGACCGCTGTATTCATGCGCGCAGCGCCGAGGCCTGATGCGACGGCGCACCCCTGTGTTAACGGTCGCCCTGGCGACCCTGGTCGCGGGTGCCTGCAGCGGGTCGCACGAGAAGGCGGCGCCGCCGACGACGGCAGCCGGTCCCGCGATCAGCACCTCGACGTCAACGTCGACGGCTTCCTCGCCGACCACCGCCGTGCCGACGGACATTAAGCCGGTGCTGCAGGGCATCGTGCTGATCAACCAGGTGCCGACCGCTTCGTCTCTGGCTGATGTCGGCGGGGTGGCGCTGAGTATCAGCTGGAAGGAACTTCAGCCCACCCAGGGCGGACCGATCGCGACCGGCAACGCGCTCGATCAAGCCATCGCTCAGGTCCGAGAGCTGAACCGCGCCCACCACGCGAACGTTGGCATTCGCTTCCGCATCCTGGCGGGTATCGACGCGCCCGACTGGGTCAAGAACCTCGGCGGCGCGCCGGTGGACGTGACCGCCGTTCAAGACAACATCACGGGCACGGTCGGCCGGTTCTGGACCGATGCTTTCGGACGGGCCTATGAGGAGCTGCAGACGAAGTTGGCAGCCAAGTACGACGTCGTCCCCGAGGTCCGGGAAGTCACGGTCTCTCGCTGCACAACCGTCTTCGCCGAGCCCCTCGTGCGGCAGTCGTCCGACCCGGCGACGGTCGCCAGCTTGGAGGCCGCGGGCTACACCGACTCCGCCGACAGCGGCTGCCAGCGCGGCCAGATTGACGCTCACCAGGTCTGGCGCCATACACGGACGGGCATGGCGTTCAACCCTTATCAGCATGTCGGGGGAGCGTTGAGCGACTCCCAGACCAGCATCGTCTACATGCAGTACTGCCGCCAGGCGCTCGGTGCCCGGTGTGTGCTCGAAAACAATTCCATTCGCTGGCCGGTGCTCGGCGGCGGCTACCCCGTGCTGTACCAAGCCATGTTCGGCTTCGGGCCACCGCTGTCATTTCAGACCGCTGGCCCGAACCGCATCGGCGACCTGGCCGTCACCTTGAGCTGGGCGGCGCAGAACGGGGCCAACTCGGTCGAGCTGAGCCCGGGGATGTTCGGCCAGGCCATACCGGCGCTCGCCCCGATCGTCGCCCGCCTGCGGCAGAACCCGGCCGGGTGAGACCGCCGCCGACCCTCTAAGGCAGCGCGCCCGCAGGCCGAAAATCGGGGCTACCCTCGTCGTATGTCCGAGTTCGTGCTGCCCGCCGCGGCTGCTCAGTTCCCTGGCGGGGACCGCGCCGCCGACATCTACCAACAACTGCTGAAGGAGCGGATCGTCTTCCTCGGCACCGAGGTCGACGACACTTCAGCCAACCTGATCTGCGCTCAGCTGTTGCTCCTGTCGGCCGGCGATCCCGATCGGGATATCGCCCTGTACATCAACTCGCCGGGCGGGTCGGTCACCGCCGGTCTGGCCATCTACGACACGATGCAGTTCATCCCCTGCGACGTATCGACGGTGTGCATGGGTCTGGCTGCGTCTATGGGCCAATTCCTGCTGTGCTCCGGCACGCCGGGAAAGCGCTACGCGCTGCCGCACTCCCGCATCCTGATGCATCAGCCGTCCGGCCAGATGCAGGGCCAGGCCAGCGACATCGCCATTCAGGCCGAGCAAATTATCTACCTCAAGCGCATGATGGCGGAGCGCATCGCCTTCCATACCGGTCAGACGGTCGAGCGGATCGAGGCTGACTCCGACCGTGACCGGTGGTTCACCGCCGAGGAGGCCAAGGATTACGGCTTTATCGACGCCGTCATCGAGAAGGCGGCGCAGGTCACGGACCCCCAGCCGGCGTCCCCCGCGTAGCCAACAGCCGTAGCCGCTGGAGGCGCAGGGGCAAAAAACGGCTTCTGGCGCCTGTGACTCTGCTTCCGGTGCCAGACGATGATATGGCCGGTTTGTCCAAGCGACGAAGACGAATGGCGACGGCCACGCCGGCCAAGACGGCGGCTGCGTCTCAGTCGCCTCAGTCGCCGTAGCGACGACCATCTCGGCATCCGAGACGGGCGGCGCACCCGCGCCATCGAGCACGGCCACCCTTCGCAACACGAGCACTTCCGTCAGGCCCGACCCAACACGCGGTCGACGGCGATCTCGATGGCCACCCTGGTCGGGTTGGTTCGAGGCGGCCGGTAACGCAGGGCATAGCGCCGGACCGCCTCGGCTACCTCGGCGGGGACGTCGGTGACCCGCCCCACGCCCTCCAGGGTGATCCAGCGGCGTCCATCCACCTGGCACACCGCGGCCCGGCCTCCAGATCGAAGATGCGCCACTTTGCGCGACCTGGCGTCCGAGATAATCCGGATCAGGTGCCGCTCCAGATCGTAGGTAAATCCGACCGGGACCACGTGGGGCGAGCCGTCCGGCCGGAGAGTGGTCAGGGTGGCCAGATGGCGCTCGCTCACGAAGGCCAGCGCCTCGGCGTCAAGCCCGCCCTTTCCTGTCTGGTTCACTGGCGGACCTCGAGGCACACCGTCTCCGCTCGGCCGAGGAACGGCTGCGGTGTGCTCCCGGCCGGGCAAGTCGCCGTTGGCGGCGATCCGGGTAACTCCGCCACTACCCGGCCGATGTTGGGCTGGGAGCAGGAGACGAAGGCGTCGTAGCCGGGAAGGTGGACCAGGCACCGGTCCGATTGGGGAGGAGAGACAGGTGCCACGGGCGCCGGACCGGCGGCGTACGCGGTGATCACGAAGATGGCCGCCAGCACGCCGATGGCGACCAACCACCACGACGGGCGGATGCGGTGGAACCCCGAGGCTGGCGGTATCCACATCTCTCGGTCGACGATCCCGGCGCGGCGGGCCTCGTCGTATCGTCGACGGGTGCGGGGATTCCCGAGCACCCGCCACGCCTCGTTGAGCCGGCCCATGTCCTCATCGGCGCGGCCGTCCCGGTTGAGGTCAGGGTGCAGCTCACGGGCCCGGCGCCGGTATGCCTGGCGGAGATCGGCGGCGCTCGCTTCCTCCGGCACCCCTAGCTCGGCGTAGTAGTCGCTCACCGTTCCCGATGCTCGCACGTGACGCCGGCAAAGGACGGATAGCGTGAGGTGATGGCGCAACGACGGGCATTCATCACCGGGGTCACGGGTCAGGATGGCTCGTACCTGGCCGAACTCCTCCTCGACAAGGGCTATCAGGTGGTCGGCATGGTCCGCCGGAGCAGCACGTTGAACTTCGAGCGCCTTTCGCATATTCAGGACCGGATCACCCTTGTAGCGGGGGACGTGCTCGACGAGGTTTCGATCGTTCACCTCCTGCGCGAGTACCGGCCCCACGAGGTGTACAACCTGGCCGCCCAGTCGTTCGTTCAGACGTCGTGGGGCCAGCCCGTGCTGACCGGTGAGACGACGGCGTTGGGGGTCACGAGGGTGCTGGATGCCATCCGCATCGTTGATCCCGAGATCCGCTTCTACCAGGCCAGCTCGAGTGAGATGTTCGGCAAGGTGGTGGAGACGCCCCAGACCGAGCGCACGCCGTTCTACCCGCGCAGCCCGTACGGGGTGGCCAAGGTCTACGGGCACTGGATCACGGTCAACTACCGAGAGAGTTACGGACTCCACGCCACCAGCGGCATCCTGTTCAACCATGGGTCGCCGCGGCGCGGGGTCGAGTTTGTCGAGCGGAAGATCACCTACGGGGCCGCCCGCATCAAGCTCGGCCTTGACGAGAAGCTGGCGCTGGGCAACCTTGACGCCCGGCGGGATTGGGGCTTCGCCGGCGACTACGTGAAGGCTATGTGGATGATGCTGCAGCAAGAGCAGCCGGAGGACTACGTGGTCGCCACCGGTGAGACGCACTCGGTGCGCGAGGTGTGTGAGCTGGCGTTCAGCCATCTGGGACTCAACTGGCAGGACCACGTGGTGCAGGATCCGAAGTTCTTCCGGCCGGCAGAGGTCGACCTGCTCGTCGGTGACGCCACCAAGTCCCACGAGAAGCTGGGCTGGAGGCCCGAGGTCAGCATCGACCATCTCGTCGCCAGCATGGTGGATTCCGATATGGCGGCCCTCCGCAAGCAGCGCTGAGGGCTAGAGCTCCTCGGCGAAGTTGCCCTCGATGCGCCCGAATACGATCATGGCCAGCGCCAGCAGTACAGCGGATGCACCGATCACGGCTAGCAACTGGTACGCGTACCACGAGACCGGCGCATTGGTCAGGACCGGAGCCGTTCGGTTGTACAATGCCCGCTGGAACGACAGAACAATCGGCGTCACCGGGTTGAGGCGGTACAACCGGTAGCCCCACACGTGGCCACCGATGCGAGCGGTAATGGTGCGGTACGAGTACACGATGGGGCAGGCCCAGAACCAGGCCAGCAGGGCCAGGTCGAGCAGGTGCTGCGTGTCTCGGAGATAGACGTTGACGGCGGCCAGAAAGACGCCGAGAGCAGCCGTGAGCAGGAGGACGGCGATCAGGCCCGGGATGAGTAGCGTCATGTAGGCCGGCGAAGGGGGGTGGCGGAAGACGACCATGGCGAGCAGCAGGACCACGGTTTGCAAAAAGAAATGCACCATGGCCGCCCCGACCGACGCCAATGCCAGGATCTCGCGAGGGAAGGCCACCTTCTTGATGAGCCCGGAGTTGCCGACCACCGAGACGCAGGCGTTGGCCAGACCCGTCGAGAAGAGGTTCCACACGAGCAGCCCGGACAGTAGGAAGAGCGGGAACTGGGGGATGCCGGCCTTGAGCACAATCTGAAAGACGAAGTAGAAGACGACCAGGTACAGCGCCGGGTTGAGCATCGACCAAAAGAAGCCGAGGACGCTGTTCTTGTACTTGACCTTCAGCTCCTTGCGGGTCAGACCCACGAGTAGCTCCCGGTAGCGCCAGATGTCCTTGACCCGTTGAACCAGGTTGACTTTGGCCGACGTGATCCGTATTTCGTCGCTCATCGCGCCGCCTCGGCGGAAAAGGGCTTCTGGCAGAGGTAGGCCAGGATGTAGCAATCCTCGTCGGCGGCGAAAATGCCCTCGCTGGCGGCCACCTGATCCCCGTCGAAGCGGCCGGCCCGCATCGACGGACCGGCGTAGTTCAGTCCCTTGGCCTCGACGATCTCAAAGCCGGCCTGCTCCAGTTTGGTGGTCAGTTCCTCTGGCGTGTATTCCACTTTGTGGTCGGGATCGATGAAGTCGTCCTGCATGAGCCGTGTCACCCGACCGTTGGGAGTGTCGACGGCGAGGTGCCCGCCGGCTCGTAATACTCGGAAGACTTCCTTCAGGACGAGATCGCCGTCGTCCGGTGTGACGTGTTCAATGGACTGGCCGCTGTAGACCAGATCGAAGCTGTCATCTTGAAAGCCGGAAAGGTCAGTCATGGAGTGGTAGCGATAGCGAACGGGACCGAGATGGGTCTTGACCTCCCGCAAGGCATCTCTCGCCTCGTCGCCCTTGCGATAGATGGGATGACGGTCATCGGGGGGAAGATCAACGATAATCAACTCTTCGAAGCGATAGGGGTATCCCATAGCCACCATGGCGCCGACATCGTTGTGGAGGTGGGTGCCACCGAGATCAAGGATGCGGCGGGCCGGGGGCATGCCGTGGATGAATTCGCATCGCCCTTGATGGATGGAGTGGCCGAGCATGCGAGCGGTGTAGGGCACGCGGTAGCGGAACTCCTCCGAGGCTCGGATGGCGTCGATCACTTCGTGGCGAGTCAGCCGGCCGGTCGCGATGCCGGTCACGTAGTCCTCGAAGCCGACCGGATCCGGCTCGCGGCGCAGCATCATCTGGTAGGCGAGGGTCACGGCTGCGGCGGCGGGCAGCTGGTCGTAGGGCCGCACTCGGTTAGCCGGATTCCAACGCGCCCAAGCGCCGATCAGCCGGGCGCGAAGCGCCTTCGCCGACCGGGAGCGGGCCAAAATGGGGCGAATCCGGGAGCGCCACACGGGCACAGCCTACCCGTGGCCGCTTCCGGCACAGGCATTAGGGTGAGAAAGAATGGCGTCCAGAATCGTCGGGGGAGTCAAGCAGCAGTATCACGACCGGGTCGACGCCGTGGCCGTCACGGTGGCCACGCAGGTAGCTGAGGTGTTGGCGCCGCAGTTCGCCGAGTTGCAGCGCATCCTTGGGGATCAAGCCGACGGAGCCAACGATTCGGCCGCCGCCTTCGGACGAGTGCTCACCCGACTGTCGGCCGACGTGGAGAGCCTGGCCGAAGAGGTTGCCAGGCTTCACGTCCGGCTCGACGCCCTCGACGCACGGTCCGGTCGCCCCTGACCAGTACGGCGGCGCGGCGGGCCACAGCCGTCCTCGACCTTCAGGCTCTGCAGAGCGTCGCCTACAGGGAACGGGGGGTCGCCCGTTACTCCCGCGAGCTCGCGCTCGCTCTCCAGCGCCGTCATCCGGCCGCGCTCGGTCGTCTGCTGCTGAATCCGGCGCGTCCGACCCCGGAGGGGCTTGACGATCTGCGCTTCGGCGGGAAGCTGGGTTTCGCCGGCGAGCCGTGGCCCGACGACGCTGGCATCTATCACGTCCTTTCACCAATGGAGCTCGACGTGGCCTTGCCGGCCGTGTGGCCTTACGCGGCCTCGGCCCGGAACATGCAACTGGTGGTCACGGTCTACGACCTGATCCCGGAGCTTTTTCCTGAGGTCTACCTCCTCGATCCGGGTTTGCGTCGCCGGTACCGCGCCCGGTTGGAACTGATAAGAGCGGCGGATCACGTGGTCACCCTTTCCCAGTCGGCCGCCGACGACCTCGTCGATCGCCTGGCTGTGCCCGCTTCCCGGGTCACGGTCATCGGCGCGTCCGTCGCCGCTGCCTTCGCGCCTCCCACCTCCCGCCAACGGGCCCGGCATGAAGCCCAGCGGTGGGTTCCGGGTCTCGAAGGCAGGTATCTTCTCTACACGGGCGGGGTCGAGCCGAGGAAGAACCTCGAGCGTTTTCTCACCGCCTACTCGCTTCTGCCCGCCGACGTGCGGGCCCGCTGGCAGGCCGTACTCGTGTGCCGCATGGATGAGTTGCAGCGCCACCATTACGACTGGCGAGCGAGCCAGTTAGGCATCTCCGGGCGGCTCTTGCTCCCCGGGTTCGTGCCGGACAACGCGCTGGTGACTCTGTACCAGGGGGCGGATCTCTTCGTCTTTCCGAGCCTGTACGAGGGATACGGCTTGCCGGTGGCCGAGGCATTGGCGTGCGGAACGCCGTCAATCGCCGCCGACAGGTCGTCACTGCGTGAGATCCTTCCGGCCGAGGCCAGGTTCGATCCCACCGATCCTTCGGCGATCGCCTCCGCCATGCTCGGCGCGCTCACCGATCCCGTGCAGCTGGCGCGGCTGGTCGCCCGCGTCGCGGCGGCCGGCCCGACGTGGGATGACGTCGCCGACCGGCTGGTCGAGGTGTACGAACGCCTGGCCGCGGCGCGGGCGCCCGCCTGGCGGCGCCGGCCGCGCTACGCCTTCGTCACGCCGCTCCCCCCGGCAAACACTGGTGTGGCCGACTACAGCTTTCGCCTCCTGACCGCGTTGGCGGTCCACGCCGACGCCGACGTGTTCGTGGACGGCGGCGGTGGCGAGCCGGTCGACGGGCGAGCCCCCGTCGGCGTGGACGCATGGCCGGTGGGGGCGCTCGAGGCGGTGGAGCGGGCGCGCGGTGGGTTCGACGCCATCGTGTACTGCATCGGCAACAGCGAGTACCACACGGGTGCATTGCGATGGCTGCGGCGGCGTCCGGGCGTGGTTCTGGCCCACGATGTGCGACTCACCGAGTTGTACTTCCACGGCGCCCACCGGGGCGCGGCGCCGGAGGGCTTTGCCGCTGCCCTGCGCGGCATGTATCCGGACCTGCCCGGTGATGTCGGTGCCGGTGGCCACCTCCTCGCGGAGGAGGCCGAGGCAGCGGGCGTGCTGATGGCCCGGGAGGTGGTGCACTGCGCCGAGCGATTCTTGACCACGTCGCAGTTCGCCGCTGATCTGGCCTCGACCGATGTCGATCCGGCCGCGCGGGCCAAGATCGTAGTGGCGCCGTACGCCTACCCCGACGTCGCTCCGGCCAGTGATCCACCGATGGAGGCGGTGGTCGCCACCTTCGGCGTGGTGAACGAGATCAAACGAAGCAGCGTGGTGGTCGACGCGTTTGCCGACCTGGCCAAGGACAGGCCGCAGTTACGTCTTGTGTTTGTTGGTCCCGTGGCGGTCGAGGAGCGGGCGCGGCTCCGGGCTCAAGCTGAAGCGCGAGGGATCGGGCCTCGGGTGGAGATCACCGGCCCGCTCGAGCCGGCCGAGTATGACCGCTGGCTGGGTTCGGTGACCGTCGCCGTGCAGCTACGGGCGACGAGCAACGGGGAGACCTCGGGCGCCATCGCCGACTGCTTGGCCCACGGGGTACCGACCGTGGTATCCGACCTCGGTACGGCATCCCACCTTCCTGACTACGGCGTGGTGAAGGTGGGTCCGGGCATCAACGCGTCGGCGTTGGCGGCCGTACTCGGCGATCTGCTCGATGACCCTGACCGGCGGGCCCAGCTGGGAGACGAGGCGCGGCGCTTCGTGCGCACCCACGGTTTCGGGTGGGGGGCCGAGGCGTTATTCCGGTGGTTGGTTACCCCTGTGGGCGTTCGCCCACCACGGTGAACATCGACATGTCCACCGGCGGGGCGGTCAGGTCGTGGCCGAGGTGGTGCTTCTGGGCGTGGTAGGTCACGGTCGTCCGGCCGAAGCCGACGTGGCTGAGCATCCGACACACGGTGCCGGGCGTAATGGACCACCAGTTGGTGAGGTGTTCCATCCCCATCGGAGCGAAGCGCAGCACGTTGTCGTTCTGGTCCAGGGCGGGGTCCTGAACGAGATCAGTGACGACGATGCGTTCCTTGGTCCGGAGCGCGGCCTGGGTGATGGCCGAGAACGGATCGCGCAGATGAAGCAGGATGGCCCCGAACAAGGAGACGTCGAACATACCCAGATCGGCGGGTAGGCGGTAGATGTCGCCGTACACCACCGTGGCGGTCGATCCCAGATCGCGGTGCACGTACCACCACGAATTCTGCACGGCCCCGATGAACTGCATGTAGCCCATGCGCAGGGACGTGGTATCGACACCCGGGCGGGGAAGCAGATCGATGCTTACATCCCATCCCGCGTCGAGCCCGACCACCTCTGCACCCTCACGTTCCATAGAGAAGGTGAGATAGCCCGACGCGGGTCCGAGCTCGAGGATGCGCTTGCCAGCTACGTCGATGCCGCCCAGGTAGGTGTCCTCGCCGCCCCGCAGGTCCCACGCCCCAGGGATGACCTGGCCGTTTCGAAGCACGGACAGGTGATACCAGTGGCAGTCGTCCTGATCCACGAACGCCCGCTCCTCAGCCAGGCGGGCCTGGAAGGCGGGATCGAGTTGGCCCAGATATGCCGGTGGCGGAAACGCCGGCCAAAGGGATCTAGGCCGCGAACCCTCGGCACCGTGGAGGTACACGGTGGGAGGCGGTCCCCCCTGGGCGGCGCGCTGTCCCGCCACTCGTTCTAGGGTGCGGCGCGCCTCGAGCCTCGCCCGTCGCCGCAGTCGGTTGGTTATTGCCCGGGGATCAGGCATCGGCGCAGACTATGTTGTTTCTCCGGCCGGGCGCCCCAACCCGGCCTCCTCGCCGAAGCGGGGCCCCCACCCCGCCGGCGCAGACGAGTGCCGGCGATGTGTGCTCACCCCGGCCGGGCGGCTCGGAGGAGACGGACCACCTGGGCGCGGACGACGTCCGTGCGCGATCCGAGAAGGCGGCGGGCGACCATGCTCGCCAGTCGCCGAGGTTGTTCGCGCATGGTCCAGTCGGGAGGTCCGAGCGGGGTGACGTCGCCCTCGGCGGTCTGGGCCGACCACGCGGCGGTGAAGTCCACCCGCACCCGGGCGGCGGGTACGCCGAGGACCGACACCAGATAGGTGCTTGCCTCTGGGCTTGGCACGACCACCTCATGCACCGCCGGCCAGAGAGGAGCGAGGGCCGCTTTGTCCAACTGGCCGGCGCCGACCACCTGCACGGCTACGTGGCGGAACCGGCGCAGAGCCAGAGCCAGAGCCCGCGCCGGACGGGGCGAAGTCATGGGGGCGAATGGCATCCCCGGCTCGACGCACAGCACCAGCGCGTCGGCGCGCGGCGAGAGCTTCAACAAAGACCACGCGGCTCGATAGCCGGATAAGACGGCATGGCGATGGGCGGCGCTGGGTCGCGGCGATAGCACCTCCACCTCGTCGCCGTCCGCCCAGCTGCGCTCCACCGCCGCCAGCGTCGACGCCGCCGCCGCGCCCGGGACGGGCGGATAACTCCCGACCACGAGGACCCTCATGGCCGTACCCCGAGCTCGGTCTCCATCTGATCGAGCACGACGTCCCAGCGATAGTGATCGAGCACGTACCGCCGGCCCCGCCGACCAAGCTCTTCGCTGACCCCGTCATTCTTGGTCACCGCGGCCAGTCCGGTGGCGAACGAGGCCTCGTCCGCAAACGTCACGCCGCCGCCCGAGCGTTGGCAATGCCACGCCACCACCTCACTGGTGGCTAGCGCCAGCACGGGTGTCTCTGCCAACCACGACTCCATCACCGTTCGGGAGAAGCTCTCCATGCGGCTCGGTTGCACGTAGGCGACGGCGGCGGCGAAGGCATTGTTGCGCTCCGCCGCGTCGAGGAATCCCAGATCGATGACGCGATCCTGGATCTCCGAAGGTGCGATCACCGGCCCCACGCCGATCGTGACCAGATCGAGGTCGATGTCACCACGCCGCAGGGCGAACGCGTACGCATGCAGGAGCCAATCCCACCCTTTCCCCGCTTCTCTTCTCCCGGCATAAAGCAAGAACGGACGGGTGATGCCATGCCGCGCCCGGAACCCCTCCGGGTCATAGCCATCCGGAACGTCGACGCCGGCGCCAGTCACCGAGTGGCGTTTGGCGACCGCGCCGAGCCGGTGGGCCAACTGATGCTCAGGCTCGGACAGGAACCACACCGCGGCCGGATCGGCCAAGACGGGGCGCATCACGTCGAGGCGGGCGTAGTGCTCATCGTGGAGGCAGGGAATGACGATGGCCCGGTCGCTGAGTACCGGCGCGCAAACGGTGGTCGTCCAGAAAAGGTAAGGCGAGAACACGATGGCGTCATACGTGTCCCGGTGGCGCAGGAGATGGTGAAAGAGGCCGGGCACCCGGAACCGGTAGCTCAGCCAACTCACCTGTGCATCGAGAGACGGAACCCCGCCCTCCTGGATGATCAACTGCGCCTTATGCGCGGCCCGCGAAGGAGAATGCACGGTCGGGAAACGCCACACCGTGAGTCCCTCGTCCGCCGACCGCCCTTCCGGCACTTCATTGGCCCAGGTGAAATGGTCGACGGCGCAGGTCGTCACCATGTCCACCTGCCAGCCCCGGCGCGCCAACCCGATAGCTGCCTCCCGGGACACTGATTCGGAACCGCCGACGACGCCGGCCCCGTAACGGGGAGCGACAAAGGCGATCCGGCCGCGGTCAGCCACCCGCCGCCTCCACCACCGGCACCACCGTGTCGAGGAACAGCTTGCGGGCGTTGTCCAACGAGAAGTGCTCGACTCGGGCGCGGCCGGCCTCGTTCAACGACGCCCGGAGCTCGCAGTCGGTGAGTGCACGATGCGCGGCGCACGCCACGATGGCCGGATCTTTGTCGTCGAGCAGGATGCCGGCGTCGCCGACGGTGTCCGGCAGGGCGGCAGTGGCATAGGCGACGACCGGCACATTGAAGTGCATCGCCTCAAGGGCCGGAATGCAGAACCCCTCGTGTTCCGACAGACATACGAACACATCGGCGCTCTGATAGTGCGCCAGCAGGCTGGGGAAGTCGACGCTGTCGGCAAACTCCACTGCGTCGAGAACGCCGAGCTCGTGGGCGAGCTGGGTGAGAGCCCGCAAATACAAGGCCGACGTCATGCCGCCGACCAGGGTCAAGCGGGCGGCAGGGTCGAACAGATGGCGGTAGGCGGCGAAGGCCCCGATGATGTCGTGCTGGCACTTGTTCGGTGCAACTCGTCCGACGAAGAGCCACTGGGAGCCACCTCGGTCCTTGGCTCGTTGGAGCCGGGCCAGCGTCCGCGCGTCAGCCGCCGCCGAATACTTGTCGAAGTCGATCATCAGCGGCGCGACCGCGGTTCTCCGGTAGCCGATCTCGACTAGCTCGGCCCGGTTGAAGGGAGATACGGCAATGGCCAGCTCGACTCGATCGGCCAGCGTCCGTAGCTGGTCTCGAGCCTCGGTCATGCTGGCCGCGGCCACCGGTTCCCATCGGGCGAAGTACCGGGCCGGAGTGATGTTGTGATAATCGATCATGAGCGGTTCGTTGCGTTTGGCGAGGAACGAGGCCATGGGACTGCTCGTGGACGCGTGATACAGCAGGAATGTCCGCTCGCGAGTCGCCGGGTACGAACGGAAATCCTCGGCGTGGCGGTCCATGGGTCCGTGGATGTGTTCGGCGAAGATGTCCGACTCGAAGCCGGCGTCGCGGAGGGCGCGACGGGTCTGGAGGACATGGCTACCGATGGCGTCGTGTGGAGCGAAGCCGGGGAGAAACTGATCGATCCTGGTCACCGGCCCTGCTCGAGATCCGCCACCCGGGCCGCCAGTCCCTCGACCTCCCGACGCAGCCCGGCGGTCGACTCCTCGAGGGCTTCGGTCCGCTCGACGATGGCGGCTCCGAACCGGACGGTGGCCTGCCCCAACAGGGTCACCTGGTTGCCCAGGTAGCGGAGGTACCAGGCGGTGACGCGCTTCACGGCCATCTTCACCGACGAACCGGCGCGCACCCGTGATCCGGTGGGCACGTCGACGTCGACGGTCGCTTGGGCGTCGAGCAGAGCCAGCGCCGCTCGCAGGTCGGCGCGGCCGGCGTCGATCGGCGCCAGGCGCGACGTGGCCAGACGGATACGGTCGAGCTCGTCGTCATGCAGCGACCGGCCGTGGGCTTCGATCTCCTCCACGACGTGAACCCGCTGGCCGGCCGGGGTCGTAGAGTCCTCGTCTGGGTCGTTCATGGCGCCGAGAACGCTACCGCGATGCCCCTGGTGTTTTCGTGTCCTCAGTCGGGCCGCCTGCCGGCCGATCAGAAGAGCAACCATGACCTTCCACCGCGCCCGCATCGCCGTTGCCTCACTCCTCGTGGTCGTCCCGCTCGCCGCCGGATCTGCGGCAGAGGCCGCAAAACCGGCCGCCAAACCGGCCGCAAGGGCCGCCGCGGCGCTCCCCAAGCCGGCCGCCTTGTCACCCGCCTTCGCCGGCCCGGCGTGGTCGGCGGCCACCGGACCGACCCATCTGTCCTCGCCGCTTATCGCCGACGTCAATGGTGACGGTGTTCCCGACGTCGTCAGCGCCGACCTTTCCGGCGTGCTCCACGTGCTCGACGGACGCACCGGCCGCGAGCTTCCCGGGTGGCCGCAGGCCGTCCAGCCGGTGGCGGGTACCACCAGTGGGGTGGAGTCATCGCCGACGGTGGTCGACCTCAACCGGGATGGCCACAAGGAGATCGTGGTCGCGGCCGGAGGGTCTATCAACCTCTGCCCTACCAACCAGCCCGGAGGGGTAGTGGCCTTCAACGCCACCGGCACGGTTCTGTGGCGGATGCAGGCCATGGACGTCTTCAACGTGTGCAACGGCGCCGGGCCCGACGGAGTCCCCGACGGCGTGCAATCCACAGTGGCGGCCGGGGACATCGACGGCAGCGGCTACCCGTCGTTGGTGTTCGGCGGTTTCGATCACCGCGTCTACGCGCTTGACCGCTTCGGCCACATCCTGCCCGGCTTCCCGTTCAACAGCCTGGACACCATCTGGACCTCAGCCGCTCTCTATGACACCGCTCATACCGGCCGCATGGACATCTTCATCGGCGGAGACGCGTGGAAGGGCACCCCGCCGAATATCGCCGGGCCTTGCGGTCCGGGCGGCGGCGGCATCATGCGAGCCATCCGCTACGTCGGCGGGGGACCTCAGGTTCTGTGGCAGGTGTGCCAGAACGAGATCTTCCAGTCCAGCCCGGCTATTGGTGACCTGGAGGGCAACGGCCGCATGTCGATGGTCATCGGTACCGGAACCTTTTACCACGCCTCGGACACGCCTCTCCTGCACGCCTGGCATCTCGATGACGGGTCGCCCGTACCGGGCTGGCCGGTCGCGACGAACGGCCCCATCTTTGGCTCGCCGGTCATTGGCGACATCACCGGCGACGGCAAGGCCGATGTGGTCGTGGCCAGCTGCGCGGGCTGCGTTGGCCAGCTGTACGCCTTCCACGGAAATGGCAGCCGGATCTGGAATGTTGCCCCCGGCGCCCCTGATGGGAACGCCGGCGAGATCCTCTCCACACCCATCCTGGTCGATCTCAACGGCGACGGCGTCAACGACGTGGCCATCGGGATGTCCGGCTCGTTCTACTTCCTGCGCGGCCAGGATGGCGCCAACATCCTCGGCTCGACCGAGGTCAGCAAGTACGAGCAGAACTCGGCGGCCGTGGCCAACTTCGGACCCGGCCTCGGCTGGCGGTTGATCGTCGCCGCCGGCACGCCCGATGCCCAGGGCCGACCTCTGGGCCCAGGCCGAGTGGACGCCTTCCAGCTGCCGACCGCGCCCGCCACGCCGCCGGCGTGGCCGCAGTGGCGACT
>JRHI01001095.1_pt1 | contig 24824 bp, 22 predicted proteins | sample 215371 | NCBI WGS metagenome assembly JRHI01 (sample SAMN02929681, study PRJNA255918) | sediment metagenome | biome: cave system; feature: Ice Cave; material: Sediment; isolation source: sediment from deep within a dark volcanic ice cave with no known source of... ...
GGGAGAACCAGCTATCTCCACGTTCGGTTGGAATTTCTCCTCTATCCACAACTCATCCCCCAGTTTTGCAACACTGGTGAGTTCGAGCCTCGACGGAGTTTCACCTCCGCTTCACTCTGGTCATGGATAGCTCACGTGGTTTCGGGTCGCATCGTCGCTACGCTCTCTCTCGCGCTCTTCACACTCGGTTGCCCTCTGGCTCCCCAGCTTTAGCGCTGGTTAACCTGGCAACGACGATGCACTCGCCGGATCATTCTACAAAAGGCACGCCATCAGCCCTTGGTGGGACATTCCCACAGTGGCCTCTGACTGCTGGTGAGTACGTGGTTTCAGGGACTCTTTCATCCCCCTCTCGGGGTACTTTTCACCTTTCCCTCACGGTACTTGTTCACTATCGGTCGCGACAGTTGTTGAGCCTTGGAGGGTGGTCCCCCCAGCTTCCCACAAGATTGCACGTGTCTCGTGGTACTCAGGATACCTCCCCTGGTGCATATGCTGCTCCCTACAGGACTCTCACCTGCTGCGGTGGCGCATTCCAACGCCTTCGGGTGGCACATGCGCGAGTGATGGAGGTCCTACAACCCCGCACACTCTTGCGACTGCACGGTTTGGGCTGTTCCCGGTTCGCTCGCCACTACTACGGGAATCTCGGTTGATTTCTTGTCGTCGGGCTACTGAGATGTTTCAGTTCACCCACGTCCCTCGTACTGGTCTATGTGTTCAACCAGCCGTGTCGAGCCATCACGCTCGACGGGTTGCCCCATTCGGATACTCAAGGCTCATCGCTTGTATGCAGCTCCCCTTGAACGTTTCGCCGGTCTCCGCGTCCTTCGTCGGTCTGTCGCGCCTAGGCATCCCCCTCGTACTCTGTGTAGCTTGTTCTCATCTCGCGTGTCTGCTTGCGTGTGTCTGTGTTGGATGGAAGTGTCGTTCTCACGAACCACACGCGTGGTCTGCCTGTCTGCTTGTTGGTGGTGGTCTCTGATGATTGATCGTGTTTCCTCTGCTTCAACTCTTGCTTGGCTTTGATGATAGACATGCCTATAGCACATCTCATCGGCAAAATTGAAGTAATTATACTGTATTCAGTTGTCAACGTGCTTTTTGCTTGCGCTGCACCATCTTTCGTTTAGCGCTTGCATACTATGCCATACTTTTTAGAGGTTGTCAACACTTTTTGGACCTTTTTTGTAAGATGCATAGAATATTAATAAACTGAATGCGGGATAAAAGGGGCAACACATCTCTCTGTAAGCATCCAACACCAATGGTACTATGCTATATTGACGTTCATCGCTACACAAGCTACTCTTTAATTAGCGTATTAGGTATTAAAGAAGCCCAAAATTTGGAAGGAATGACCTTAGTATGATGAAATATTTCTTTTGGATTGCCTTTGCCGTGTTCCTTGCGGCTTCTATCCCACATGTTGCGTACTTCTTCGCTTCGTTTGAACCATCACAAGGACCAGAAGGCGTCTGGTGGTGGGCAGTCAGCTATGCAATCGCAATCAGTATTGATGTCACCGTTTATCTTCTTTCCTGGACAGCATTTCAACGTTATCGTCGTTATCGCACACCCAAAGCAGTATGGCAACATTGGCTACTTATCGTCATGTGTACGGTTTTCTCATGGGCAGTAAACTGGGCATATGCCAAGCAGTTTCATAGCACAATTATGCTCAGCTCCGCTGAATCGGCTGCTCCTTGGCTCACAAATATTTTTCCCTTCATGGCAAGTGCCTTTCCGCTATTGGGCATTGTCTATACTATGATGGCTGAAACTATCACAGAGGCTTCAGCCGAGGAAAAACAAGAACGAACACAGGAGTTATCAGCACTGAGTGAACTAGCAAAACAAACCAATCTACCAATCGCCAGTTTGCGGCGTGCTCTTGCTAGTGGTTCCCGTTTGACTGCCTCTAACTTGTTGGCGTCAACGGTCAACCGCATTACAGGCGAAGCTCCACTCGCACAAAATGCGACAATAGAGAAGAATGAGTCATCCAAGGCTATTACTGGACAGTTCGTCACTCTTGAGAAAAATAGTGATCCGACCAGTGAACGACTCTCAAACCCCATGCTGGCCGCCGTGACGACCAGTGAGGGAAATCCCGACAAGCTACAAATGACGATAGAGGCACTACGTGCTAATCCTGATATGACAGACGAGGCACTAGCAGAATATCTTGCACTTAAACGTCCCGCGAGCGCACGCTTCTGGCGGCTCAAAGCTATCGAAATATTAAATACTCCAGGAGGAGATACCGGTCCGACTCCCTCAATTCAAGGAAGTTGGGCAGCGCCCGTTGGTATAGCTGCAAATGGGAAACGCTAATCGACGTAAAAACAACCTTGACGTTTACGGAATGTTATGATACACTTATCAAAGTGTATAGTAAGAGGCTGACAAACTACTTAAACCTTGTGATGGTGTGTTGCAGTTTGACAGTGTAGTCTACTAGTAACAAGAATATATAAACAGCACCAGCTATTTAGGGAGGAAGCAATGCCGACCACAATCAGTTATGCAAGCATTTTGCATGCAGTCGGTCAGATTTTGGATCAGATTGGCGTAAAAAGTATCGCAATCCACGAGGAGGAAGACGGTCTCTTTGTGGAAGGTTTTAGTAGTGACGGTCAACTTCAGGTCCAGATGCGCTATGATATTGCCAGCCTGTATGAATTAGTAAGTAGGTCAGAAGGTCAGGTAGAGTCACAAGCCAACACTGACGAAGGTGTACTTCACCGCTTCCTTGCTGATCATAGCCGCGAATTAGTGGGTGTCTCTCGTTAGCCATAGGCTAGCATAGCGACACTGTGCTAGAGCAAAGTGTAGTAAGAACCAGGGATTTCCCCTGGTTCTTCTATCATTCAGAACTAGAAAGTGACTGACCCATTGGCTATTCACAGAGCCAGCGTTTTCCAAAGGTGCGCATATTCTCAATCACGCACACAAGGTCATGACCTTTCTCTGTCAATGAATATTCTACCCGTGGGGGCACCTCTGCGAACGTTTGCCGAGCAATAATTCCATCCTCTTCTAGAGTACGCAATCGTTCAGAGAGGGTTTTTGGGCTAATACCTTGTAGTGAACGTTCCAGTTGGTTGAAGCGTTTGACACCGGAGACCAAATCACGGATAATGAGCAATGTCCACTTCCCGCTGATGATTTCAGCAGTGCGTGCTATAGGACAGATCGTATCATTGACGTGATTGGATGTTATTTGCTCCATCATATATAGCCCTTTTTTACGTCCTTTCTCAGCTACAAAATATACCATAGTAATTACTCAAAGTAAAGCGCAGTCCGCTTATATTCAGGAGCAAGTAAAGAGAGCTTAGAGAAGTGAGGACATTTGTAGAAAATGTGCGCACTCTCTCGACTTTAGCAACAAAGTATGATATGCTCATAGTTATAGGGATGCGCCGTGAGGTCATCCAAGCACCTGAACAACACAGACCTTGGCCTGCGCGGTTTCTCCCCATGAGAGGAGAAGGTTGTGCCCGAAGATATTGCTTTATTCATCGATTTTGAGAACATACGTTACAGCATGCTGAATATTCAGCGACGAGAGCCTGATCCCCAGGAACTTATCGCTGTCGCCCGTCGTTATGGTACGGTTATGGTCGCTCGCGCTTATGCGGATTGGTCCCGTCAGCCGGAACCATTCAAAGGTAGCTTGACCGCCGCTATGATTGACCGAGTAGATTGCCCTGCTAAGCAGCGTGATCGTATTCGTATGGGGACTGTTCATTACCCTACTAGCACCACCCCTACTGGCGCTCTCGGCTCTCCCAACTTCGCTTCCGAGCAAGGGTCTGCTGGCTATCCAACTAATTCATACTCTCGACAATGGCCTTCCAGTGTGACTGGAAACTCAGGGTCATTGCCGGCTATCAATCCGCAACAGATGAACAATGGTTGGCCGACCGAGCAAGACAATGTGCTCCCTTTACCAAACGAAGCTGATGATAGCCTTCTTCCCAATGATGAACAGCCACCTGAAGAGCCATACGGTATCGCTGACTATCAGCGTGAGTCCTATCGACAACATCCATCCTATTCACAATATCCCAATTCCTATGGTCAATCACCCACAGGACCTCTTGGGCAGGGTGGCACTGGTCCTTTAGGATACTCTACCCCTTATACTCWGTCCGGCAACACTGGACATATGCCCGCTATCAACGCTGGAAGCAGTAGCAATGGTGCTGTTGTACAAAGTACCGTTATTCAAAGTACTGTTGACTTAAATATGTTGATGGATATCATTGAAACTGTTTTTGATCGTCCTACTATCTCTACTTTTGTATTGATGACGGGTGATAAAGATTTTACTCGTATCAGTGCGCGTCTAAAGCTACGTTTGAACAAAACTGTTATTGTTGTAGGTATTCCAGGAACCGTCAGCCGAGATCTTATAAGTAGTGCTAATCAATTTGTGCCGCTTGTTCCTAATGGGGCAACAGGCTCTATGAGTGCGCTAGGGACTACAGGTAACACTGGGTCACTACCCGCTATCAATCCTAATTTTGCTCAACAGCAGATACCCCCATCTTTTACTACTGGCAACACTGGGGCTATGCCTGCTGTCAACTACCAAGGACAAGGAGGTACAGGAAACACCTCCCAGTTCCAATCACCATTTGGAACATCATCTCAAATGCCACCACAGATGGATGTGCTCGATCCACAATTTTTACAATTTCTTGACTATATTGATCGTAATTGGTCTTGGCGCACTATCATTGGTGTCTCGAATTTCATTGGCGATCCTGTGAATCCTAAAAATCGGTTCAGAGGACGACTCACACGCGAGTCCGCACGTGAACTTTTGAATACTTGTATTCAGCAGAATATTTTACTGCTACAAACGGACTCCACTGGCGCTGAGGATTTACGGTTGAACCGCTTGCACCCCGGCGTCGATGAGGTGCTCAAACAATTTGTAAGATAAGAAATCTGATGGAGCATCAGATCATGATTGTCAAGAAGTTATAATCATGATCTGATGCTCCATCAGATTTTTTTGAAAGAAGGAGCAGATTTTTATGGATGAGTCTCGCGTAGCTTTCCTACGACGCATGGTCTCCACACCTAGCCCATCCGGTTTTGAGCAACCCGTCCAACAGGTCATTCGTGAAGAGGTGCGCAATTATAGCGATGAGATACGCACAGACGTACATGGAAATGTGGTAGCTGCTCTCAACCCAGCAGGAAAGCCACGTGTCTTACTCACTGCCCACTGTGATGAACTGGGTCTGCTCATACGCTACATTGATGGTGATGGATTTCTCTATTTTGCAACTATCGGTGGCTTTGATTCTTCTACATTGCCAGGAAGCCGTGTTGAGATTCATACACCAAATGGTTCTATCCTGGGAGTGATCGGGCGCAAACCCATCCATACACTGCGCGGTGAAGAGCGCAATCAAGCCCCAAAGCTTTCGGAGCTATGGATTGATATTGGTGCCGCCAATAAAGAAGAAGCACAGCAACTAGTACCATTGGGTAGCATCGTCACAAGAGCTGCACAATTAGAAACACTACGCGGCGACCTGATTGTCTCTCGTGCTCTCGACAACAAATCCGGTATTTTTACGATAGTGGAGGCAATGCGTAGAATCCATGAGCAGCGTGAAAAGCTGCATGCTGCTCTCTATCTGCTCTCAGCAGTCCAGGAAGAAGTTGGAACACGTGGCTCTCGTACGGGTGCGTTTGGCATCGATCCGCTCATTGCGGTTGCCGTCGATGTGACCTTCACCTCCGATCATCCAGGTACCTCAAAGATTGAAATCGGCGATATCAAGCTCAATGGTGGACCAGTTCTCACTATGGGTGGACACGTCAATCCACGTGTGTATCAGATGCTTGTCAAAGCTGCCGAGGAGACTGGCATTGCGTGGCAGATTGACCCACAAGCCTCGCACACTGGTACAGATACCGATGCCATTCAAGTTGTACGCAGCGGAATTGCTACTGGGCTGGTTAGCATCCCTTGCCGCTACCTACATACAGGCTCAGAAATTGTCTCTCTCAAAGATATCAATGAGGTCGCCGAGCTTCTAGCACGCTTTGTGTTAGCATTGAACGCCGATACCAACGTTATTCCCTAACTGGAGAAGAAAAAAAGCGTTCGTGGACATCAGCTAGTCGATATCCACGAACGCTTTTTTCTTCTCCAGTTAAACCTTATTGCATTGGAGGCAGTTCTTCTGGATATTGCGCCTGGGGCTGCTCATATTGATCGTAGCGGTACTGCTGCCCACCTTCCTGGTAAGCACCATCGGTTTGTGTACGTTGCTGGGGTTGTTGGGGTTGCTGATATCCCTGCTGATACGGTTGATAATAGGGTTCAGCAGGTTGCTGGTATGGCTGTGGTGGCTGCCCATATGGATACGGCTGAGTCGGTTGATAATAGGGCATCTGCTGTTGATAGGGTTGGTTTTGCCCATTCATCATACTCGTAAAGAATACCCGCCTCATCAAACTTCTTATGATAAAGCCAACTATGAGCACAGTGATTATCACAGGCAGTATAAAGCCAAGCGCCGAACCATGCGAGAACACAATAAACGGGAAGAAAAAGAAGAGGAAGAAGAACAGGAATCCTAACCCTCTTCCACGACGACGCCCTCGGTTGCCACGATAATTGTACCAGAACATATCTCTCTCTCCTTGTGGAGCTAATCAATCTTTGTATATACTCTATACGAGAGAACACGCGTTTGTGTTGTTGCATTCCCAACAGCTTTTCCATATTGCTAGCTGTTATTTGAACATATAACATATTGCTATCTCATTGTCAAGAGGGGAGGTTCTATGCAGTCAAAAAAGCGGTACATAGCTAGCTAGCTATGTACCGCTTTTTTGACTGCATGGAATTCTATGCGCTAATCAGTTCTTTGAGGAAGACAGCGCCTGCAATTGAGCCATCAGCATTGCTATAACTATACAGTACTATCAAACCCTCTTGCGAGCCACCTTTGAAGGTAGAAGTATACATGACATTGGTTGAGAAGGTAGTATTACCATTGCCAATCGCACCTATAGCGCTGGCATGACCAATGTCTGTGTAGAGATGGTCCAGCACGGTGACAACGCCAATCTTGCCCTCGAAAGCATTGCCCTTCCCAGCAACGGCGGTGGGACTTGTCAGAAGGTCCCGATTTTGGGGCGTAGTAATCGCCATACCAACCGATGTTACCGCGATGACAATCCAGATGCCGCCATTCGTGTTACCCTCCAAGCGACTCATGGTGACCTTGATATTGCCAGGAACAACGTCAGTGCTTCTGACATTTACAACTGCATCACTATCATGTTGTCCACCACCACTTACAAGAGTTGCAGGAGCATTCGTTGACCATTTCAAGAGCGTGACAGCCAAAGTGTTTGCTACCATCGTAGCTTGCAGCTTCCAGGGCTGATGCCCCTGATTCACCTGCTGTTGGTCATCTTCAGCTTGATAGCGTGTCAAATCGGGAAAGATGCCGGGGAAAGAGACTGGGACAAACGTTCCTGCACCATCAGACCATTTGAATTCACGAAAGAGATCCCGTGTCAGACTTGCAAGATTCGCAGCATCTTTATTAATGCTGGAATTTTGATCAACTTCGGCGGTAATAATGGTATTGTAGGTACTAATTTTTACATCACCATGAGAAAGCCCTTGCAAGGTGAACAATTTTGCAGGGCTGGGGTTGGTAATATTGTTATAGGCATAGGTATCTACATACCTCCCAGTACCATTATAGGTTACAATAACTAGGGCCTGTAACCCCGGAATGCCTATCAAATTGGCACATGTCACCTGTGACACGGCGCTCACACCATTTTGTGTACCCACAATTGGATCCCAATGTGACGGTGTACTCACCGTAGCTGGGCAAGGCTGTACTCCAAGCTGAACGCCAGCAGGAGGTGTGGCATTGGTAGTAGCAGCAGTCGCAGTTGCAGAAGCACCTTGATTACTAGCAGTGGAAGAGGTAGAAGTGCTTTTCGCTGTTGGTGCGCTACTCCCACCAGAAGAGCAGGCTGCTAAGAACCATAAGCAGAGTGTACAGAGGAGAGAAAACGATAAGAAGACAGAAAGACGCGGACGGGATTGATTAGAGTTCTGCATAGAGACCTCCCGGCATAGTATATATAATAATTTTGAGGACAGAGCGGACATATTTAGACATTTTTCGCCACTCTGCTATATATACTTCCATTATAACATAAGGGGAGATATCATCATTATGAGCTATATCACACTCAGTATTACTACTTATTCACAATATGAGCTGATCCCTCTACTCTCATTACTTTCGTCACGGTAAAAACGTGTCTTTCGCTACTCGCCTTCCACAAGAAGCATGTCTACACTTAGTAGGGGCTGTGATTATACTCTCTAATTATTATACATGGGAACGCAGAGGTCGTAGGGACCTGATTGATCGCGCCCGTCGTTGAATGTACAGTGCTCGGCGATATTGACAACAGCCACGACGGGCGCGATCAATCAGGCCCCTACGACGCCCCCGTCGCTTGAAGATTGGGGCCCTCACGACGAGCGTTTCCAATTCGCATATGAAAAGCTATAGAAGGAGCAAAAGATGCGCTCTCCATTCGTTATTCAACATGTGAACGTTTTATCCAGAGCTACAACCGCCTGTTGCCTGAACAGGGGCATCTGCATACGGTGGAGTATTCTAATAAGTTTTCACGCACACGCTTGCAAGCTGTGGGATACTGTACAGAGGGCATCAACGTATGGTCTGCCATTAAGCAAGCGACCATGACGGGAATATTCCTCTCCCTCATGGCTTTCCCGAAGGATGCCCAGTGCTGCATCTGCTCTTGCAGTTGTTGTTGGGTAAACATCAACTCTACGGGATATCCAGGTATAGGCGTCCCGATGAGGATGAGTGCATCCACCATATCTGGATACTCAAGGGTAAAGTCGATAGCAATCATTCCTCCTAAAGACAGGGCAAGGAGGTAGGTTTTCTGATTCAGCCACAAAAGGGCTACTGACATACTGTTGTCACTACTATCGGTTACACTGTCAGTAAGGAAAAAGAGAGATGGAAAAGGAGCCAGAAAATGAACTTTGAACTTACGCAGCACGAACATTTCAATCTTGCCCGAACAAAACAATACTTTGGCGACTGGGTCGCTTTCGACCCTGATCCATCAACACTGGCTATGGCCTTTCCCGTTGAAGGGTGGCACACATCAGCCGCCGTCATCTTTCGCCAACACGATGAAAGGACCATTCTCGGCGAGGTTTACGGGGCAGGCACGGATACCGAGATAGCATGGCAACAAGCTCTGGCAGTCCTTTCACTCGATAGCGATGCCACGACATGGCTCGAAGTTGGGCAACGAGATGCAGTTATTGGGAAACTCCAGAACAGCTATCAGTTTCTGCGCCCGGTGCTGTTCTACTCACCTTACGAGGCGGCAGCCGCCTTCATCATCGGACATCGTATATCGATGCAACAGGGCAGAGCTATTCGTCAAGCTATGGCACAGGAGATTGGAGAGAAACTACAAGTGGGAGAGACGCCGCTGTATGCCTTTCCACGTCCGCAGGTGCTACGCGAACTTACCAGTTTTAAGGGAGTAAACGCTGAGAAGATACAACGGTTACATGGCATTGCACAAACAGCCCTCGATGGACTATTGGACCGAGCGTATCTGCGCTCCATGCCTGTTGAGCAAGCCTTAGAAAAGCTGCGCTCGCTACATGGCATTGGTGACTTCTTCGCACAAGGAATTGCGCTCCGTGGCGCTGGCTTCGTAGATGAGGTAACTGATGATGACGTGACAAAAGAAGCGGTACAGCTCGCGTATAACCTTCCGCAGCGACCCAACCAGAGCGCAGTTCTCCAGATAGCCGAAGCGTGGCGTCCTTATCGCATGTGGGCCATCGTGCTCCTACATGTCTGGCTGCGCCGCGAGATGGGTGGCCCCCACCGCCAGCAAACTTCTTCAAAGCGCAGCTAGTTCAAGACCGCGTGCCCCGTAGGGACGAGCGACAGCTCCTTGCCTACATGCTCATTCGCCTTAGGTTGACGCCTATGGGCGTTAGCAAGAGACACCTTGTCCCCAGCAGTCGCGTGAGCTATCCCAACGCTCCCGTGGAGGGTTTTCGCCGCATGAGTGCTGCACGCCGACAATGTGCCACAAGTTCTCTACGTTGATTATAGGCGCGATGCTCGAATGTCACGATACCAGCATCAGGTCTCTTCTGAGATGGACGTGAAGCAACAACTTCTGTCTCTGCTCGAATAGTGTCTCCATGAAATACCGGTTTGGGGAACCCTACCGCTTCAAAGCCGAGATTGGCAATAGTCGTACCCAACGTAAGATCGTACACAGTGACCCCTACAAGTAGGCTTAACGTCAACAAACTGTTCACCAGCCGTTGCCCAAATTCCGTTTGAGCGGCAAAGGTCTCATCCAGATGCAGTGGTTGTGGATTCATTGTCAAGCTGCTGAAGAGCACATTATCTGCCTCGGTGATCGTGCGTGTAATAGCGTGTTTGACGATGAGGCCGACTGGCAGTTCTTCAAACCAGCGCCCTGTGACAGGACGTTCTTCGTTCATATTTCGTCCTTCCTATGCATAAATTCTGTAGTGCTCTGTGCAAGCAGCGTCTGTGCTCGCTTCACCATTGGGAGATCGACCATCTGTCCCTCGAATACTATCACCCCTTGTTTTTCAGTTTGTGCTTGCTGATACGCGTCGAGGAGCCGTTGCGCTCGCTCAATCTCGTGCGGACTTGGGCTAAACCGCTGCTGTGCAAGCGGGACTTGGGATGGATGGATACACAGCTTTCCGCTGTAACCAAGCGCCCGCGCTTGCGTAGCCTCCGTCACAAAGCGCTGCTTGTTATGAAAATCGATGACGACCTGATCCAAGGCAGAGACGCCTGCGATGCGAGCAGCAAGAGCCACACGTGAACGTGCGTAAAGCACTTCCAAACCTTCCTCTGTACGCTCGCCGCCCATATCTGTGATGAAATCCTCAGCCCCGAAGTACGCCGCAACGATGGGTGCATGCAAGCTTTGTCCCACGCGTTCTACACCGAGCGCTGTCTCTATGCCCACCATCACGACAAGGTGCCCCAATCCTTGACGCTCAAGTAAGCCGCAAAGCTGCTCAAGCTGCTCCAAAGACTCGTACTTGGGTAGCACAACACCGGTAAGGGATGACGTGAGAACCTGAGCAACATCATCTACAAACCATGGTGTGTCAACAGCATTGATACGCACAAACCAGCGCTGTTGAGGATAGGATGCAGTCAAGTTCTCGATTGCAGTTCGTGCAATGGCACGTACGGCATCTTTTGCATGAGCAGGCACCCCATCCTCCAAGTCGATGATTGCAGCATCTGGTTGGCTACGTGGCAGCTTGGCAAGCACATCCGCACGCGTAGCTGGCGCGAAGAGCACACTTCTTAATAGTAGAGGATGTTGTCTGTCTACTATTGGCATAACCACACACCTCTTTTACTAGACCTTCTCATCACTCCGATTCACCCCTGCGATCACGCTGTTGATAGATTCGTGATCTTCTAGCCCAGTTGTATCACCAGAGACGCGCCCCTGCTCGACCACTTCTCGCAATAGGCGCCGCATGATCTTGCCTGCACGCGTTTTGGGCAAGGTGTCAACGATATAGACGTGGTTCAGATGTGCATAGCGCCCAATGCCCTCATCAACGAGCCTATGTACTTCTTGTATCACCACCTGCGGGTCAGCACCAGTGCGCACGCAAATAAAGGCCACAGGCACCATGCCCTTCATTACGTCCGGCACTCCTGTTACCGCTCCCTCGGCCACTCCCGAACACGCAGTCACCACGGCCTCAATCTCCATTGTACTGATGCGATGCCCTGCGACATTGATCACGTCGTCTGCACGGCCTAGCACCCACAGATGCCCATCAGCATCCTCGACAGCTTCATCGGACGACAAATACTTTCCAGGGAAGCGACCGTAATAGGTATGCACATAACGCTCATGGTCCTTCCAAATGGTGCGGGCGAGCGTGGGAAATGGGTGCAAGAGGACCAAATTACCTTTCTGGCCCGCCGGGAGCGGTTGCCCCTGTTCATCAACTATCATGCCATGATGTCCAGGAACGGGCGTTCCGCACGAGCCTGCTTTCAGTACATCGACCCCATACACTGCATAGGTCCACGTTGAACCGGTTTCAGTCTGTCCATAGGCATTAATGACAGGAATTCCAGGTCCAAGGGAGGTACTGGCCCAACGAAACGTTTCAGGATCGAGTGGTTCTCCTTGCACACTGACCAAGCGCAGTTGCGGCATTGGATGCTTCGCCGCCGCCTCATTGCCAACCCGTCGCAACATACGCAATGCCGTGGGAGCTGCGAGTATCTTTGTAATCCCGTGCCGTTCAACAATCTCGTAAAAGCGCTCATTTGAAGGATAATCTAATGCGCCTTCATAACAAACGAGTGTTCCTCCATGGGCCAGACCGCCAATCACAGCTTGGATCGGGAATGTCAACCAGCCCACATCGGCGGCACACCAATAGACATCGTCGTCTTGTAGTCCGATTTGCCATTTGACATTTGCCCAGGTACCGATGAGAAAACCGGCTGCGCTATGCACAAGCCCCTTTGGCTTGGCCTCTGTGCCACTCGTAAAAATAAGGAATGCAGGTTCATTTGCCTCCAGTGGCACGCATGGACAGAGGTCGCTCTGACTTTTCAAGAGATCGGTATAGCTTACCTCACCATTTTGTAGAGATGGAGCCTCGCCACCGCGTGCGACAACGATGGCATGCTCTACACTAGGAGCTTGTGCGCGTGCTCGCCGGAAATTCGCCAACAATGGGACCTCGCGCCCACGACGGAAGCTGACATCACTCAAAATGACAGCTTTTGCCTCTGCGCCTTGCAAACGTATCGCCACGGCGTCAGACGAAAATCCAGAAAAGATCACTGTGTAAATGGCCCCAATACGGTTACAGGCGTGAATAGCTACGAACACCTCAGGAAGATTTTGCATGTAGATAGCTACCACGTCTCCCTTGGTGATCCCCAGAGAGAGCAAACCGTTCGCTAAGCGACTCACTTCGTCGCGTAATTGCCGATAGGTCAGAGTTCTGGTTTCACCTAGCTCCCCCTCCCAGATCACAGCGGGCTTTTCGGCGCGTTGGGGATCATCGGCGTAACGATCTACGCAGTTCGCCGCCACATTCAGCATACCACCAACGAAATAGCGGAAATCGGGAAATTCTCCTTCTCGCAACGTCTGCCAGGGTGAGGACCACGTGAAGTGTTCTGCAACCCAGGCCCAATATTGATCTGGGTGTACCATTTCACGCGCACGGGCAATCTTGAGATCGGACTCCTGTTGAGGCGAACGCCATGCTGGTTTGAGAGGAAGGAGTGCCTCACCAATGAGGGCTTGCAGATTTTCATTGACGGCCACTAGAATTCTCCTTGCTGCTGACAATGCAGCTTACTACTAGACGGGAGCGACGGAGTGATGCCGACGACGGCTCTCGCGCTCCCAACCATCACTGGCTTGCAAACGGCGCATAAGTTCTGGGCGCAGCAATTCGCCAGGGACAACGGCATCAACATACAGGTCAGAGGCAAGACGTAACAAATCGAGATCCGCCTCATACTCCTTACGTTGCTGTGCAATGAAGGCGACGCGTTCCTCCGCGTCGGCGATTGCCTCAATTTTCTTCGTAAACACAGCACTCACCGCAGCCTCCGCCGACATGGCACCGATTTGCGCTGTTGTCAGAGCGATTGTTGCACGCGGCAGGAAACCGGGGCTTGACATAGCATAAAAGCCGGCTGCGTAGGCTTTGCGAATAACGATACAGAAACGTGGCACCTCCGCACTCGCCATCGCGCTGATCATTTTAGCACCATGTCGGATAATTCCGGCACGTTCAACTCCGACTCCAATCATGAAACCTGGCACATCAACCAGGAAAAGCAAAGGAATGTTGAACGCATCACTGAGTGTGATAAAACGTGCCGCCTTATCGGCAGAATCCACAAAGATGGAGCCTCCTTTCACCCGTGGTTGGTTCGCAACGATTCCTACGACACGCCCATCCAGACGGGCAAAGCCTGTAATGATCTCTGCGGCATAGGTGGCTTTGATCTCAAAGAAGCTTTCTGCATCCACCAAGCGTTCAATTACCCGGTGCATATCATAGGTGGCGCGTGGATTCTCTGGCACAAGTTGTTGCCAATCGAGGGCCGCTGGTAAGGCAGCAGGGAGGGATTCCGGTCGTACGTTCCAAGCGTTGGGCAAATAGGAGAAGAGCCGCTTGGCAGCAGCAATGGCAGAAGCATCATCGGCAAAGAGCTGGTCGCCACAGCCTGAAACGGTTGTATGCATCCGTGCTCCCCCCATCTCCTCCAGTGTGGTCTTTTCACCGATCACTATCTCAGCCACGCGAGGGGAGGCCAAACTCATTGATGCATTGCCATCGATCATGCCTACCCAATCACAAAAAGCTGGCATATACGCTCCACCAGCCGCGGCGGGACCAAAGAGGATACAGAGCTGCGGAACACGGCCTGAAAGACGAACTTGCAGGTGGAAGATGCGTGCTGCGCCGCGTCTTCCAGGGAAAAAGCCAAGCTGATCGGTGAGTCGGCCACCAGCAGAGTCAACAAAGTAGAAAACGGGCAACAGGTCGCTATCAGCCCGTTCGAGAATACGAATCTGTTTCTCGACAGTGTACTCACCCCAGGAGCCTGCTTTCACCGTTGGATCATGCGCGATCACCGCTATGCGTCGTCCTTGAATTGAGCCTGTACCGGTGAGTACTCCATCGGCAGGGTACCCATCGACAAGTGCATGGGCAAGGAGTCCATCTTCCACCCAAGAATCAGGATCAAGCAGCAAGCCGAGGCGTTGGCGCACCGGTAATTTTGTTCCTAGTGCCGTAGGCTTGCCACCTGCACGAGCAATACGCAACGCCGCATTGAGCCTCTCCTGCTGTTCATCGCTCATAGGCCGAACCTCTTGGCAAGAATCTCCATTTGCACCTCATCGGTTCCCCCACCAATACGCAAAACGCGAGCGTCTCGGTAATGCATAGCGACATGACTCTCTTCGATAAACCCATAGCCACCGAAAATTTGTACTGCGTCATCCGCGACACGGTTCGCTACCCTTGCGGCAAAAAGCTTTGCCATCGCAATCACTTCTTCCGCATCATGACCGGAATCGAGACGTGCTGCCGCTTGATACGTCAAGAGCCGTGCGGCCTGAATCTCGGTTGCCATCTGCGAGAGAAGATGGCGCACCGCCTGAAATTTGCCGATAGCCTGACCAAACGATTGCCGTTCCTTCGCATAAGCCAGCGCATCCTCGAAGGCAGCTTGCGCGAGACCAACTCCCATTGCGGCAAGTATCACACGTTCGAGTTGGAACCCTTCCATGATCTGATAAAAGCCGCGTCCTACTTCTCCAATTATATGATGACGTGGAATGAAGCAGTTCTCAAAGATGAGTTCACGTGTATCAGAGGAGTGCCAGCCCATCTTGCGTAAGGGACGCCCCACAGAGAAGCCCTCTTGCCCATTTTCAACGAGGAACATGGTGATACCACGATGTCCAGCCTCACGATCTGTTTTGGCGGCAACGAGAATGATATCGGCTAAGCCACCATTCGTGATAAACAATTTGGTGCCCCGCAACCTGTAACCGTCTGCTTCCGGAACGGCGATAGTAGTAATAGCAGCGACATCTGAGCCTGTACCCGGCTCAGTCACCGCAATAGCCGCGACTTTCTCTCCTGCCACGATAGATGGAAGAAACGTTCGTTGCTGTTCAGCAGTTCCAAAGTGAGCGAGATGAGGCGCCGCCATATATGAGCTAACCAGAGGAGTAACGGCTATTCCCCCAGAGGTTCTGGCAAGCTCTTCGCTCAAGAGGGCAATAGAGAGATTATCGCCTCCGCTTTCGCTAACAGCATCGGGATAGCCCAATCCGAGGAAGCCATGCTGACCGAGCCGTCTCCAGAGTACATGGGGAAATTCGCCTGCTTGCTCAGCTTGATCGACGAGAGGACGAATATGCTTTTGTACAAAGGCGCGGCATACGGCCTGAAACTCACGATGTGGTTCATCAAGTTCAAACATGGCGTCCTGACGTTCGACATCTTGTGCATTGGAAATCATAAACACTCCTTCCTTTAAGCTTGTGACTGCGCGTCCAATTTTGCTGTCCACAAAACTATGACGCGCACCCTAAGCTTCTTATCAGCTTGACAAAAAGAACTATACCAAAGTATATTAATTCCAAACCTAAAAGTCAATTGGTTATAAAAAAATGGAGTCCGTATAAAAGGATGGCACAAGAGCAGAAAGACCTGGACAAGGGCGTGAATCGACGGCAACTGCGCATGAATCTCCGCCGACAAGAGATTCTGAAAGTGGCTGCACGATTGTTTGCCGATGTGGGATATGAGCGAACGACGTTGGAGATGATCGCCAGTGAGCTTGGGCTGTCGCAACCAGCGCTTTATTATTATGTAGCCAGAAAAGAAGATGTGCTTGCACAGCTTTTTGAGGATATTATACAAAGAATCATTGAGCGTACTGAGGAAGATATCTCATCGGTAAAATCACCAGATCAACAGCTACGCCTCTTGATTAAGGCGCACATAGCATCTATCTGCCACTATCCAGAAGGAAAGGCTTTCATTCTCTACGAAAGCCACTTGCTCAGTCTACGCACACCAGAGATACTGGAAAAGCGGGACCATTACCAGCAAATCGTTGAGTCTATTCTGACTGCGGGCATTGAACAAGGTATTTTCTCTATCACTAACGTCAAACTAGCTACATTTGCACTGCTTGGGGCGCTAAACTGGATTCCTCGCTGGTTTTCGACAGACGGTAACTTATCGCCTGAGGTAATTGGAGATTTCTATGCGCAGTTGCTGGTTAGAGCACTATTAGCTTCAGAGGTACAGCCTTAACTGACAACCTAAGTGCTAGATAAAAACACATAAGTTATCCCGAATTTTTGAGAAACCCCTCAAGCCGCAATGAGGTGATACATCGGAGAAAACCTCGATCTGTATGGTTAATCTGGCTCTAATGCCTGCCAGATTTGCACCGACTCATCAAAGCTACCGGAGGCAATCCGCGTTCCATCAGGAGACCAGGACAAGAATGTACCTTCCATTAGGTGACCATGTGGCGCTCTTCATTCCACTTCCATACCTGGGTCCAAGTGGTTGTCCCGTTGTTGCCTCCCATACTACTACCTCGCCAGACAGTGTCACAGAAGCGATTCGTAGCCCTTCAGGAGACCATGCTACGCTCACTACAACATCTGCATACGTATAACTGCGAGGAAATCCTCTGTGTGACCAATCAGAGTATCTAACAGGAGGAGAAGTAATTACAGGGAAGCGGCTTACCTCGTATATCTCTGGTGTACTATCTGCAGGCACTTTCATCTCACCTACTATTACGCATGAATAATAACCCTCATTCGCTATAAGATTATTGAAGTTATACCTACTGGTTTCTATACCAACTAAACGTTTCCCATCTGGAGACCATCCCATAACATGGCTCAGCAGAAAGTCTATAATTGGATTATATGAAGGGATTAGTTCATTAGGAGAGGTTGGTACATTATATGAAGGATCAGCATCAACGTATGTTATAACTCCTATAGAACGCCCTGTTGTGATTCTCCAAATTTTTAAACTGATGTGATCTGCTGAAACGATTTTTTGCCTATCCGGCGACCAAGCAAGAGCAAATATGGGTCCCACATGATTTGTGTATGTGAATAGAAAAGTTCCAGCAGCGGGTGCAACTTTTGTGACTGAAGAGGTGGAAACCGTTTGTGTTAAGTGAACAGTTGACGGAAGCTCGCAAGCTTGTTCGAAGGCATTAGCAAAAGCTTGCACGCTCGCAAAGCGGTCGTGCCGATCTTTCTGCAAAGCCCTCATAATCACACCCTCTATCAATGGATTAAGCGTTGGAAGCTTTTCACGTAACGAGGGAGGCTGTGCTTGAAGGTGTTGCGCCATCACCTCAGCAAAAATGTCTTGAAAAGGTAGATATCCACTCAACCACTCGTAGACAACTATGCCTAAATGCATACTGATCGCTTGCTGGAAATGGATGTCCACCGAATTGCTCTGGAGCCATATATGATGCTGTTCCACGAATATCTTTCGTCTTCATTGAGAGTGTAGTTTGCACAATTGCGGCAATGCCGAAGTCACCGAGGATAACAGTATGGCCATGACGAAGAAACATATTCTCTGGCTTGACGTCACGATGAATAGTCCCTTTCTCATGTGCCTTGCGGGAGAGCAGGAGAAACACAGTCTCCTGCTCGTATGGCTCCAAAAAAGATGAAGCCCGTTCCCATGCGAACGTACGGTGCTCTTCGCCAAGGTTATCCGCAGGTTGTCTAAAATCGATAGCACTGTTCCTACCCGTAGAACTGTTTAACCATCGCTCGTAGAGCAGTGACCTAGAGCTAGTAGCCACTGGTACCTATATTTTCTGCAGTAACGTAGCGGTCTCCAGGCTGATTCTATCCAGGCTGTGTGAAACCACTCAGGCTAGTCAAGCCGAGCTTACAAAAGACGAGACGAATGCGTCCTCATCTGCAAGCCTCTTGCCTTTAGGCAGGGGTACTTGACAGTATTCAATACTATTATATAAGCAGTATTATACATTAATGTGGCACGATTTTGGAAGGGTTGGGCTTCTGAAAGATGATGGCTTCTTTGACCTACTTATTTCTGCTCTCTTACATGCTAGACAGTCGGTCTCCACTCCGCAGAGAGTATGCAATTGAGCACTACTGTTCAAATACCCTTGACATTGCCCTGTTTCGCAGTACAATAGATATAACTAAACGGTATCACGAACTAAAGGGAAAACTTCATGAACGACCAAAATACCAATCAACAACCGAAGCGTATTCCTGATTTTTCAAGCATTGAAGAGGAAGCAGCATTTTGGGATACGCACGACACCACTGACTTTGAAGAGGAGTTTCACCCAGTTACAGTTCAATTTGATAAACACCTTTCTGAGTATGACCTATCAAAGAAGCTCAGGGTGTGATTCTCGCATTCTCCACCTAAGACTCGACACTATGTTCTAATTGTGGTACACTCTCTAGAGGAATAGAATGTAGGGAGTGTATCGTAAAGTGGCTAAAATGTGGGATGATAGACTGAAACGCATCTTTTCAGCCTCTCCTCAAGACTTCGTCAGCTGGCTTTTACCAGGAGCACATTTCGTTGAAAAGGTCTCTCTGGAACTAAAAGGTTCAACACGCACTGTAAATGCAGACTGTCTTTACAAAGTGGTTGTTCATGGTCAACGGGCTATTCTGCACGTTGAATTTCAGAAGCGTGTCACGGGAGATATGCTCAAGCGCATCTGGGAGTACAATGTACTCGCGACCTTGCAACATGATTGCCCTGTCTACACATTTGTGATCTATCTTGTGGCGGGAGGTGAAATAGCAGAGCCCCCGTTAGAGTGGGGACTAGCAACGCTTTGGCAGGTTCATGCATTCGATTTTCGTAACATCAAGCTCTGGGAATTGCCAATCGCAGTGTTACGAAGTACCAACCTCAAAGGCTTGCTCCCACTCTTTGTGTTAACACAAGGTGGTAAGAACATTCAGGTTGCGAAAGAAGTCTTTGAGCAACTCAAAGGTGAACGAGAATTACTCTCATTAGCATTTCTACTGGCGTCGATGGTGTTTCAATCAGAAGCTGAGCAGCAATGGCTCGAAGGGAGAATCGCTATGCTCGAAGATGTTATAACGGAAAGCTGGTACTTTCAATATATCTTAAAAAAAGGGTTACAGGAAGGCCAGGAGCAAGGAATGCAGCAAGGGATACAGCAAGGAATGCAGCAAGGAATGCAGCAAGGGCGCGTAGATGGTTTGCGTATTGCCGTCTCGACTCTTTTTGAGAGTAAATTTCCCCAGGCTTTGACACAGGTTGAAACTCAGATACATCAATTAAGCAATATGGATGGTCTACATGCATTGATTGCACGGTTAGGTGAGGTAGAGCATGAGGCGGCGGCGGTACAAGCCATCAGAGAAGCTGCAAAAAGGGAAATAAATTAAAGCCTTTATCGTAGTGGATGCATTAGAGTGCTGAAGCAAACAAGCAAGCAAGCAAGCCATTGCGCGTGCGCAATGGCTTGCTTGCTTGTTTGCTTCAGCACTCCAACTATGATACAGCCTCCTCCTGCAAGGCTCGCCCCGTGAACTGGCTATTGTATAGGTCGGCATAGAAACCGTTCTTTGCAAGCAGTTCTGTATGAGTTCCCTTTTCGATGATGTTTCCATGATGCATGACCAGAATCAGGTCGGCGTCCCGGATGGTTGAGAGCCGGTGCGCAATCACAAAGCTGGTGCGGCCCTTCATCAGTGTACCCATCGCCTTTTGGATGAGCACTTCCGTTCTAGTATCGACACTACTGGTTGCCTCGTCAAGAATGAGAATCTCAGGGTCTGCTAGGAACGCACGAGCAATGGTCAGCAGCTGCTTTTGCCCCTGCGAGAGATTAGTTGCCTCTTGATTGAGAACGGTGTTATAACTCTCAGGCAGCGTTCTGATGAAGTGGTCGGCTTGGGCAGCTTTCGCGGCCTGCACAATTTCTTCCTCTGTGGCTCCCTCACGCCCATACGCAATGTTATCTCGTATCGTGCCGTTGAAGAGCCATGTATCTTGCAGTACCATACCAAACATGCGGCGTAGGTCTCCACGTTTGAGTTCCGTAATATCCATGCCATCAACCAAGATGTGCCCACTATTGACATCATAGAAGCGCATCAGCAGGTTGACCAAAGTCGTTTTTCCTGCGCCAGTTGGACCAACAATGGCGATGGTCTGTCCCGGCTTGACATCGATATTCATATCCTCCATCAGAGGCACGTCTTCTTTATAGCCAAACTTGACATGTTGGAACTGCACCGCACCCTGCGGAGACACTATGGCTTCCGCATCAGCTGCTTCGGGTATTTCTTCCTGCTCATCGAGCAATTCAAAAACGCGCTCAGCCGAAGCTATCGTCGATTGAATAATATTCGTGATACTGGCTAGCTGGGTGATTGGCATGGTAAACTGGCGTGCATATTGAATAAATGCCTGCACATCCCCGATGGCAATCGCCCTTTGTGTGACCATGATACCACCTATGACAGCCACGAAAACATAGCCAAAGTTGCCAATAGAGTTCATGAGCGGCATAATCATGCCAGAAACAAATTGTGCTCGCCATCCTGAGTCGTAGAGCTTTTCGTTCAACACATCGAAGTCGGCGATGGATTGGCCCTCGTGTCCGAATGCCTTGACGATCTTATGGCCTGTATACATTTCCTCTACATGGCCGTTGAGGACGCCAAGTGCCTTTTGCTGCCCCGCAAAGTGGATTTGCGAACGCTTCGCAATCGCCGTAGTCACGAATATGCTCAGTGGAAGGGTGATAACGATCACCAATGACAGTAGTGGACTAATGGTCAGCATCAACACGATCACACCGACGATAGTGACTAGAGAGGTAATCAACTGCGTTAGGCTCTGCTGCAAGGTGTTGCTGATATTATCCATATCATTGACGGCACGACTGAGAATATCACCGTGTGCACGCTCATCAAAAAATTTCAAAGGCAAGCGTGCGATCTTCGCTTCTACCTGTTGACGTAGCGTATACACAGTTTTTTGCGCCACGCCCGCCATAACATACTGTTGGATATATTGGAACAAGGCGCTGATAACGTACAATCCAGCTAGGAACAGCAGGATATTGCGGATGTACGTGAAATCAACTGCCGCACCTGGCACATGCCTGAGCTTCTGCACTATGCCCTCAAAGAGCTTGGTGGTTGCTAATCCCAAGATTTTCGGGCCGACAATATTGAATACTGTGCCGATGATCGCTGCTCCAAGTACAATCAGCAAACTATATTTCTGGGGCATGAAGTAGCCAAGCAGCCTCTTGAGGGTGCCATTAAAATCTTTGGCTTTTTGCACTGGCATGCCCATACCACCCATAGGACCGCCGCCTCTTCCCCCCATAAAGCCTTGACCGCCTTGCTGCGCCCCAGGTCTCTGTGTTCTACGCTCTTCACTCATGATGCGATTTCCTCCAATGAAAGCTGTGAGGAGACAATTTCATAATAGACCTCGCAGGTCTTCATCAGCTCACGATGGGTGCCGATACCAGCAATGCGTCCTTCATCTAAGACGATAATCTGATCTGCGTCCATGACGGTGCTCACCCTCTGTGCAACGATAAAGACTGTCGCAGCAGTGGTTTCCTTCTTGAGAGCGGTCCGTAGTTTGGCATCCGTCTTAAAATCAAGTGCCGAGAAGCTATCGTCAAACACATAAATTTCAGGTCTTCTCACCAGAGCACGAGCAATAGAGAGACGCTGCTTCTGTCCACCTGAAACATTTGTACCACCCTGTGCAATGACAGAATCCATACCATCTTTCATCTCTGTGATAAATTCGGTGGCCTGCGCGACGTCTGCCGCATGCCTTATCTCTTCTTCCGAGGCATCTTCTTTTCCATAACGAATGTTCTCAGCAATCGTTCCCGTAAAGAGCACAGCTTTTTGCGGTACAAAACCGGTTTTCGCTCGTAAGTGTTCCTGCGACATGTCCCGTACATCTACACTATCAACGAGGACGCTACCGCTATCCACGTCGTAAAAGCGCGGAATAAGGCTGACCAGCGTTGATTTGCCCGACCCTGTACCACCAATGATAGCCGTGACCTCGCCAGGATAGGCATTGAACGAAATGTTGGAGAGCGCAGGCTCTTCTGCACCGGGATAGCTAAAGGTCACATCGCGGAACTCCACATAGCCACGTTCTGCGTCAGCATCATTCACCTGTGTTGCATCCTTGATCTCAGGTGCCATATCCAGCACCTCGTTAATTCTGACAGCAGACGCCTGCGCACGTGGCAGCATGATAAACATCATCGAAAGTAGCAGAAAACCGAACAGAATTTGGATGGCATATTGCAGAAACGCGATTAACGCTCCGACTTGCATATCGCCATTGTTGATGCGGATGCTCCCAAACCAGAGAATGAGAACAGTTGAGATGTTCAGGACGAACATCATAATTGGCATTAAAGCAGCGACGATGCGATTGACCTTAATTGCAGTATCAGTCAGATCAAGGTTTGCATCATCAAAGCGTTTTGTCTCATGGGCGCTACGGTCAAAGGCTCGAATCACGCGCACACCAGCAAGACCCTCATCGAGAATGAGGTTGATTTTATCAATCTTCACCTGCATGATTTGAAAGAGCGGAATCGCTCTTCTCATAATCACAAAGATGGCGATGAGCAGTATCGGAACGACTCCAACGAGCACCCAAGAGAGGGTAGCATCCTGGGCGACCGCCAGAATAATGCCGCCAATAGCCATCAAGGGCGCACTAATCATCATTTGCAGCATGATGATTAAGACTTGCTGCACCTGGGTTGTATCATTGGTCGTTCGTGTAATCAGAGAAGCAGTACCAACTTTATCAAACTCGTGCAACGAAAAGTTTTCCACGTGCGTGAAAAGCTTGCCGCGTATGAGCCGACCAAAGCCAGTAGCAACTCTGGAAGAATAGAAACTTGCTATAATAGAGCAAATGGCACCACCGATAGTCACCAGCAACATGAAACCGCCCACGCGCAGAATATAGCCCGTATCACCCTTCACAATACCTGTGTCTACAATATTCGCCATCAAGGTAGGTAGATACAGGTTAGCAAAAGACTGCAAAGAGACCAGCACAAAAACCAGTGCTATTGCCGGACGATATGGCTTTAAAAACCGAAACAGTCGTATCATGCTTGATCTCCATGCCAGTAAGAGAAATCTTCACTAGCAGCTTTCTCACCATAGTAGCGAAACACCTTAAACAGAAGCTCGGCAAGCTGATTACTGTCTTCTTCCCCCAGATACTCAATCAATCCATTCATAGAAGCCGAGAAAGCATCTGCTGCCTCCTGAGTGACCGTTTCGCCTTTTTTCGTCAGTGTAATGGCAACGACACGTCGATCTTTTGGATCAACATGCCGCTCAAGTAACCCGTCAGCTTCAAGACCTTTAATCACCTGCGTAACGGTCGGAGAAGTCACGTGAAGACGTTTACTAATCTCTGACACCGTTACTAGTTCGGGCGCTACAGGACTCGCACCCTTTTTTACACAGAACAGAACCCTAATTTCGCTCGGTTTACACCCTGCAACCGAGCGCTGATGCCATGCAGCCTTGCCAAACTGCATAAAAGCGCTCATCAGCTTCTGTGCTGTTGAGTTAATATGAAGATCCATCCCTTCATCCTCCCTACAAATAGGTTGGTATGTACATTAGTATTTAATTTAGTAGCCAACCTAATTATATACGAACGTTGTTATCCTGTCAATAGACGGATCCTGCCCCTTATGCTGTTCCACACAAGTAACGATATATCGTTACCAATAATTATAACGATATATCGTTACTTGTCAGAGCGTCGTAGAGACCTGCTTCAGCGCGTCCACCTGTAGCAATGATCCATGTTTGAGGAATTGCATACTTGTCAAGAGGATGGTTTACAGATATGGGTACTCATCCCTTGCGTTTACCGCAGTTTGTCAGCATGAACTAACAAGAGAGAAATATGAGAAACAACTTTCAAAGCATAGAAAAGTGAGATAAACGATTTTGTTGTGTGAGTAGTGTGTATTTCTACACTAGTCCCATAAATTCGGTACAACCCCGCTAACTGGTGAAGCTGCTCACGCGAG
>JRHI01001096.1_pt1 | contig 24781 bp, 21 predicted proteins | sample 215371 | NCBI WGS metagenome assembly JRHI01 (sample SAMN02929681, study PRJNA255918) | sediment metagenome | biome: cave system; feature: Ice Cave; material: Sediment; isolation source: sediment from deep within a dark volcanic ice cave with no known source of... ...
CAGAAGACAAACAAAAAAAATGAGGCGAAGCAGAAGACAAATGAAGCGCTCCTGCTTGACCCAAACAATTCAGAAGCCATTCGACTACAAAGACAATTATAGTAGTACGCTTTGTGCTAGTTGACGACAAGGAAGGAGAACGGTAGTACGCTTAAGTTTGTCACCAAAAACAAACAAACAAGGAGCGTACTACGAATGCTTGACAAAGCCATGGTTCTCACCACCATTTTTACCATAGTTGATGACACAATGAAAGGGTCAGCCATGATCCAGCAGGTCTTGAAGCGGCCGGGTCCCGCTCCAAAGCTCTCGGACAGTGAGGTGATCACCATCGCCCTCTCTCAGGAACTGATCGGGGAACCGCGAGAGGATCACTTCTTTCGACTGCAACAAGCCAGTCTGCGGACCTTCTTTCCCGGACTCAATGAACGCAGTCGCTACAATCGACGCAAGCGGGATCTTTGGTCGGTGATCCTGGCTGTGCGGATGAGCTTGCGGCTCGTGCTCGATACGCTCCAGATGGAAGAGACAGCAGCGATTGACTCGGCTCCAGTGCCCTGTGTGAGCTACAAACGCAGCAAACAGGCCAGTGATTTTGTTGGCACCGCCGACTATGGAGTCTGTAGCAGCAAGGCCATGAAGTACTTCGGCTGTAAATTGCACACGGTGGTCAGTCTGAGCGGTCTCATCATGGGCTTCCTGCTGACGGCGGCCAGCCGCTATGATAATCAGCCCGTGGTGGAACTGTTGGACTCGTTTTCCCATCACCTTAAGCGGTTGCTGGGAGATGGAGCTTACAATGATGTGGCTCTTGAGAGCTATCTGCACCAGTATCGTTCGCTGCATCTGATGGCTCCTGCCAAAGCAAACCAAGCGCCAAAACGATCGCCGTCAGCTCAAAAACAGCTCAACCGCTTGCGCTTGAATATATTAATTATAAGTGTAGGTAAAGTACAGGTGCATTCATGGAAGCCATAGAAATCTTCCTCTGTTATTCACACGAAGACGAAAAGCTGCGAAACATAATAGCGAAGCTACTGAGACGTCTGGAGCGACAGGGCCAGATCACTGTTTGGTATGATCGTGAGATTGGTCCTGGTAAGGAATGGGCTCGCGAAATAGACTTGCATTTAAATACTGCCCAGATAATCCTGCTTCTTATCAGTTTAGATTTTGTGGCTTCGGATTATTGCTATACCATTGAAATGCAAAAAGCTTTGGAAAGACATGCTGCGGAAACTGCTCGCGTAATTCCAATCATTCTTCGTCCAGTTTTTTGGGAAGATACACCTTTTAGCAAGCTTCAAGTTCTGCCCTCGAATACCAAACCTGTGACACTTTGGTCGGTTCGAGACTCAGCTTTTTTAGATATTGACAGAGGAATCCGAAAAGCTATTGAAGAATTGTCTGCAAAGCCATCGGTCGATAAGGCGTGCTAAGAGCACAATAATATCCACCTGTTTAATTGGTTTAATTTGTGCATCTGATTTCTCTCAATTAAAGGCCGCTTAGACATCGTGAGAAAATTTACTTGCCTTAAAATTCCTTAGGCATGGTTCAAAGTGAGCGTGAACCAATGAGACACTTGACGAAAAAGTGGACAAAAAGAATCCCTGAGAGATAAGGTGAACATGTCAAAAACATCACCGTTCTCAGGGAGGAAACATGAGCCATTGTAGCACGGTTCAGGAGCGCGTAAGCATGGTCAGTCAAATGGTGGCAACCCCCATGTATGGGGCTGGTCAGTCAATTGGGTCGTGCCCATCAGGTATCTCGTCAGACGCTGTACCGTTGGTCGGCAATCGGACGCCAAGCACTGGAAGAGGCGTTGGGAAAGCCTGTCCTGCCCATGAAGCAAACGACGTCGGTTCCCACACTGGTGCTGAGCATGTTGATCGAAACGCACGCCAGCTATCGAGGCATTCAATCCAGTCTGAGAAGCATGCATGGCATCCATCTGAGCTTGGGAAGGATCGCTGGCATCGTCAAAGAAGCCGGACACCGTGCCCAAAGTTGGTTGAACCAGCAACAGGCCACGACGCCTCGCACCCTGGCTTTGGACGAACACTACAGCAGCCAGCGCGGCAAAGCCTATCTGAATGTGATTGATGTGCACAGCGGGCAAGTTTGGGCCAGCGTTCCTCCGGTCGAGGTCGATGGGGAGAGTTGGACCTTGGTGTTGTGGTATCTGCAAGAACAAGGGATCAGCCGTTTGGGCACGGTCAGTGATGGAGGCCGAGCAATCCAGGAAGCCTTGAGTCAGATTCAGGGAGAAGAGAACCACCAACGCGATGTTTGGCATCTCTTCCATGTCGCTGCGCAAGTCCAGGGACGCCTCGATCGCACAGTGAAAACCGAACAAGATCGTTTGTTGGTCATCCAGCGGCAGACAGAACGCGAGGCAGAGGGAAGACGGGCACGAGGAAGACGCCCCAAGGCTACCCTGGCCCAGCAGCAGGCGCTGTTGGCTCGGATGAGCTATGTAGCCCAGAGCGTTGGGTATCTCTGCCAGGAGTTGCACACCTTGTGGGAAGTCGTGGTACCCTACTCCGCTCGCTTGCTCAACAGTACCCAACGTCAAGGAGAGATCGAAGCGCTGCTGGACCTGTTGGACGAGTTGGTGCCCGTTGCCATTGCTGCATTGCAGAAGCACATCCAGATGCTCTCGAAACAAATCCGCCTGGCTTTGCCCCAGACCTTGTTGTTTGCTCGGCGGCTTGATACCCTGCAAGAGCAAGCATCGCGCGTCCTGGGTGCAGAGGCAGTGGTTCTGCTGGCTTGGGCGTGGCTGCGTCGAGCCATCCTTGGCCCGACTCCCAAAGAACTGCTGCAAGGCATTGCCCCAGCCTGGCGAGCAGTCGCCTCCGACCTTCTGGATGCCTGGACGCAAGCCGTCCGAGCTAGCAGTGCTGTGGAAAACTGGCATAGCATCGTCCGGCCCCATTTGGCCGTTCACCGCACGCTGTCGGCTGGGATGCTCGCTCTGCTGGCGGTTTGGCGGAATCACCAGATTGCTCCTCGCGGTCTTCATGAGGGGCTGTCTCCCTTACAACGGACAGGATCAACCTCATCCGATACCCATTGGCTGGCAGCTTTAGGCTATTCCCCTCTGACTGCCTGACTGTTCAAAAGTGTCACATGGTTTTGAACCATGCCTTACAGAAGAAAGCAGGGTAAAGGCACCCCATCTGGCCCCTACCCTGCCTGCTTAATCACCCGTTAGCGGTAACCCCTTGGCCGTGCCATGCTTACCCCCAGCATTAAACCGATGAGGAGGGTCAACAGTATAATGATGATCAGCGTTTGGAAGTCAATAAACATCAATGGCCTCCTTTAACACCCGTTATGTGTTTGATTGTTAAGCGGAATACGCCGAATGGACGGACGACGTGTCTCGTACCTGTAGCCGTTCCTTGCGATGCTTTTACGCTGACCCAATGGCTGTTTCCTCTGTAACTCGCGTCTAGCGTGCAACACTGAGTAGTGGTGTATCCGATCAGCAAGCATGACGATCAGCAAAGCAATGCCGACCAGTGTGAGTGCAGCGAGAAAAAGCGCAGCCAGAAGACAAGTTACTATAGTAATGACTATAGATGCCAGCCCAGGCTGATACATGATCGACACTACAAAAACAGCGAACACAGCAACAATACTCAAGACTATAAGGGGAGACAAAAATGTAAATCTATCTGCCCTGCTCATAGGTCAACTCCCTTCAGCCAATTGGCAAAGATACATATGTATCATATGCATCCGGCGCTGCTTACAATCCTGCAACTTTAGCAGCTCGTCTCTAATGACCCCATCGTCACTAGTCGCTATAAAGGGACGGATAGGAGCTTCTGGGAAACTCGAACTTGAGAACGGCCTACGTCATCAAATGTACTGTTTCATGCTGTCAAGTTTAGCAACGCGTCGATAGGCAAGACTCAAGAGTGCTGCGTGCCTGCTGCGCTCCAGTGCGCTGCTCGGCCTGCTCCTTTGATAATCCTGCAAACGTACTCCATATTGTAAAAGCGCTCGCTGCAAGGGCGTGAGTGGGCCATCAAAATGAGAATGCTTGGCCAGGTCAACCAAAAGTGCCCGCGACTGCTTCTTGGGGAAGTTCATGATTTCAGGTGCCAGTCGATCAAAGAGTGATTCTCTGAACATCTCATTAAGTACTTCCTCGGTAGGGTCAGCCAGGTCATCAACTATGACATACTCACCTGTAGAGGCGTTATTGATCTGTGTAAGATGCACGATCCTCTTATCTTTTCGAATCAAATCGATGAAGTAGTGCCGTGCGATCGTTTTACACAGGTTTTTCTTAGATTGAATCGGTTCTACCCCTTCCCTTTCAGCTTTACGCACACGCTCAAAGGTGCGGCAGATAGCCTCCTGTACAATCTCATCGATTACATCTTTCTCCTGCCCCAGCCACACGGGCATATGAGCGGAGTAGACCCATACCTTTACCTGGCTACAAAGGAAGCAATACAAGTCGTCCCACGATGTACCATCACTCGCGTCACTTTCAAGAGCAACCGGAACACATAAGCAACTGGCCATGAGCGACTCTCCTTTAGAACTGTCAGGTTCTACTGCACGGAACAACGTACAATGACAGAACTTCCACTGCATCTAAAGAAAACTAAGATGAAATATGATTGCTCAGGCTCTTGATTTAGAAAAATTAAGGATGTCTAGATGATTATAATCTTGAATTGGCTCTTGACAAATTGTTAATTACTGTGATAGCAAGATTACCATAGAATTTCTGAAAAAGCAAGGAAAAAGCGAGATAAAAGAAGATACATGAGAGAAATTGTAGGAATGTAACGTATATTATTTAGATTATCTGTGATATAATGACCAGGTTATACCAGGAGCTATTATAATTATTATATTTAATAATTCGTATTTTTATATAATTTCTAGTAAATATTAGATTTTTTGTTCTTATTTCTCGATCCTTTTAGTTTACTTATCATAACTAAAAATCAGCAATAACTGACCTGGTAAACGGGACCGTTCATCATATTAAAGCGAGCACTACACGTGCTCTACTCGAATACAACCGAAATGAGCAGCAAGAAAAGAATCAGCAAGTGAGATTACATTATGTTCAGTTGCTTTAAGAAAACTCAGTATGAGAAATTACTGCTTGACATTGCGACGATGAAGGAATAAAATGAATTTGAGACTTTCTTAGGTTGTTAAGCGTTTCTTTTTATAAGATATGTTAATTTCTCTTGTATATTACATTTTATAAGTGCAAATAGTAATCCATTGTTAAAAAAAGTAATATACCAACGTTAATACATGTGATATATCTCAAATACATATTGGCTCGTAGCTCTCTTGCCTTTGTAGGGGATGAGGAAAATGAAAGAACAGCAAGCTCAGGGAATAAAAGAGTACCTACAGAATAAAGATGTGCAGGAGCGTATTCAAAAGAGTATGCAAGATGCACGCGCGAAAGCAACGGTTACGATTAGTCAGGCATCTAATCTGTTTGGTTTTAGTGAGAGCCAGCTTCGTGAGTGGGAAAAACGAGGACTTCTTAACACAAAAAGGTCTGCGTTGTCACCTGATAGTAGAGGGCACCGACAGTATACTTCTGACGAACTTGATAAGCTTGCAGTTATTCGCGAACTAATCAATGCTAAATTTACCCCAAGTGATATTCTTCAGGAGATTGACGAAGTTTGGGAGCTGCAAATTAACGATCAGCAAAATCATAAAATACAAAGGGGCATTGAACATACGCAGCAAAAAAAATCACCTACAACTGTGCATATCCCAATTGATCAACGAGTTGATTATGCTGAGAAAGAAGTCTTCTGGCGCTACTTTACTTCACAAGCCCTCAGGCTCTCGCTCATGCTCATTTGTGAGAATATTCCCGATACGGTAGCAGGTTTGGTGCTTCCACTACGGTCAAGCGCCTCCACTTCAATAGTTCGTGATCCCCATCGTTTACCTGACGTCGGAGAGTCTTTGGTTGGATGGCTTGCTATCAATGGTTCTTTCAATACTTTCCTCGACTCCACTCCCTCATTTGAGGTACCTAGTGATTTTCGCATACAGCAGATAGCGGCAATAGAAGAAGATATTCCTCAGGATAACACTTTAATTGTGGTGCAGAGGAAAGCTAAACCTCTAAAATTAAGTGCTTCAGTAGTAGAGACTATTCGGTTCCTTTTAAAGCCAGTCTACGAGAACATCGAACATTGGAGATCTGCCTTCGACTATGGAATGAGGGACTGGCTTTATCAGGCCACCAATTTTACCAGTAGTGTCGATCCTACCGACGAAGTACTCGATGACCTGGCAAACATGGTTATCCAAATTGGAGGCAAAACGTCTCATCAGCAGGATCGCTGGCGTTTCTGTTGCCTACTACTTCCTGATGATAATATGTTACCTTTGCAGCAGCGCAAATTGCTAGTTGGTGCACAGAGTGAGCACTCACCTTACAAGGTGAGTGTAAGTACTGTCTCAAGTGAATATCCAGGTCTGAGCCTGAGAGCTTATCAAAGTGGATATGTGATTTATCGTCCCAATATGTCTGTGAAAGATTTCGTGATAGCCTATCAAGACCAGGAGAAATCTACTCGTTCTGCTATCGCTCTCCCGTTAGCTGGAGAAGATGGGCTTTCTATTGCCGTGCTTTACATAGCTTCCGATGAAGTCAATGCGTTTCCAGTGGAAGACCAACGTGTCTTGCGAATGATATGTAAAATGGTGGAAGAATTGTTGATGACATATAATGCCCGCCGTAAGACGGCAGGGAAACTTGCTGACTTGATAGAGGCTCCAGGTGTGGTTGACTCGTCTTTTAAAAATTTCCAGTCGGAAAATGACTTCATAGAAGATGTAGAAGCTCTTCTTACAGACATAGATAGGAAAGATGAAAGCGAAATTGGATTTGAAGAAGTATCTTTCATCTCCATTGATATAGATAAGCAGAGCATCCTGGCGACAAAGTACGGAGATCGTGTAGCAAGGAATTTAAGTAGGGAGGTTGGATCACGGTTACTTGGTCACCTGAGTACATTTTTTACAAACCCTGAATATCGGCGTCTCTACCATATTAATGCTGATAGATATTATCTCCTACTAGATGGTATGTCTCTCGAAGAGGCCAGTATTAAAGCTGAGCGAATAAGAGTAGCTTTGGAAGGAGAGTATCGTATAGACGCACAACATGCTGACGGCAGACCAACATTACCTGGAGGAATGTTGGAACTACATAATGTAACTGTGCGTCTAGGTATACCTTCTTACAAGTACAGTAAGTTAAAAGAGCTCTTGAAACGTTGCTCAAGAAGGGAAACTGCTGTATTTGAAGTCCGCGCAACGATAACTAATGCTCTTGATCGGGTACTCACTCAAGGACAGGAAGAGGGGGGTAATGTTATTATTTGTTGGGATTATGATGCTTGGGGATATGAGAAGTGGATGCCGTCAAAGTAGTAAATCCTAAATAGTTGTACTTGTCTGGAATTAAATGTTTGATATATTATATGACAAAGGTTTATATCCCAGTTTAGTTGTCCTTGCTTAGATTCATCACAGCTCAGCAATAGGTGATGGGTACTAAAGTACCGAATAATATACGTTGCTTGCATTTTACATTATACTGTTATCTAAGCAGATAATAGGGAAGCTCGATTTTCGAATTACATAGGAATGGAATCTCGAGTTGGGGATGATTTTCGATGTCAATTAAATTGTTTATCTTAGGGCGTCCGGGCAGTGGAAAATCTACTGCTTATCGTCGTATTAGCGAATACATTGATCGACATTATCTGGGCTGGTCAGTAACTCGCTGTCAGGATTATGCTATCTTACAAGATATGTTTTGGCGTGAGAAACAAAATCTAACCTATAACAAAGATAAACAGTTTTGCGAAACTAATTACGGTGGCTTTGATGTACGCAATTTTGATGTATTGACTATAGCTCTAAAGAAACTGGAGAAACAGGTTCGGGAAAGATGTAGCCCATCAAAGGATGAGCTTATTGTTATCGAATTTGCCCGAGACAACTACATACATGCTTTTCAACAGTTTAGCGCAAGCTTTTTAAAGGATGCCTATTTTTTGTTCGTCGAGGCAGACTTAGAAACTTGTATTCAACGTGTTAAAGATCGCGTAACCGATCCACCTACTCTCGACAACCACTTTGTATCTAAGGATATAATGAAAAAATATTATGGTCAAGGAAGTATGCCCCCAAGTTTTAAAACGGACTGCCATATCGTAATTGACAGAAAAAAAATAAAAACTATTAATAGTCGAGGTTCTCTTGAAGCTTTCAATACGAAAGTCGAGCAATATATTGAGCCGCTATTAGCTCGCGAAAATTCTTTTCCGCCTCCCCAAGCTAAGATTCCCCGACCTAAGGTGCTAACTCGGCTGCTAGCACATACATATCGTTAGGAATAGAAACTATTTACACGATGGTGGCTCTTTCCACTTTTAAAAGGTACAGTCTATTGCATCGATTCTAACTTCATGCAGTATTTACCCCAATAATTCCGTCATTTCCAGTCCAAATAAGTTCATTTTGCCCTTCTTAGTACATTTTTGCTGTTTCAAAATGTACCAAGATGTGTTAGAATTACATAGCTCTCTGTTTGGTCGATTCTATGGAAAGCGTACTGCATGTTAGTAAAGTTATTTGTCTTAGGGCACCCTGGAAGCGGAAAGTCAACAGTATCTCGTTATATTCAAAGTTATACAAAGCAGAAGTATGCTGATTATTGGTCTACTAGCCGCATCAATGATTACGATATACTATTTGATATGTCTAAACACGATGAGACTAAACGTTTTCATTCTACGGAACCAGAACATCAGGGATTCATAGTGAATGATCCACAAGCATATAATGAGGCACTGGAGAAAGTAGAGCAAGAAGCACTGGATCAAGCAGTAAAGGAAGAGCAAGTCTCGTATCCCTCAAGGAAAAGACTTATCGTCATAGAATTCGCCCGGAAAGATTATCAAGTTGCTTTGAAGAATTTTGATTCAGATTTTCTGGAAGATTCTTATATAATCTTTCTTGACGCTGATATAGGAACCTGTAAAGACCGTGTCTATCATCGAGTTAAAAGCCCGATGTCGCCTGATGACCATTATGTTCATGAAAGCGTAATAATGTCTTATCGTGATACAAATCCCAAGAAGTACATTGAATCAGATCTTTCAGCAGATTATAACTTGCCCAAAAACAGAATTATGCTCCTAAACAATAAAGGTTCAGAACAAGACTTTGAACCCCCAATTAATCGCTTCCTTGACCTCATTTTTGATCAAGCCAGTGGCAACATAATCGCCACAAACCCATAATCCGATCAAAACCAACACCCCCTATCCCCCATATGGTACACTATAAAAAATACCTATATCTATCTCTATCTCCCATCTACCAATCATCGATCATCGAACAATAAAGAACGAGGAACAGTTAGTGGCTTCGACACGAACCCCATTTGAAAAATTGACCGCCATCCATCCCAACCGCCGTATCATATTGGAAACCGGCCCTACTCCTATCTCAACGCGCCTGATGGACCTCTTTGTACCACTGGGCTTTGGCCAGCGCGCCCTTGTTGTGGCGCCCCCTCAGGCCGGTAAAACCACCATTCTGCGCCAGATTGCCAACGCGATCCAGCAGAATCATCCTGAAACCGGCCTATTCCTCTGCCTGGTGGACGAACGCCCCGAAGAGGTCACAGAATGGCGCACAGAGGTGCAGGGGCCAAATGTAAAACTCTATGCCTCCAGCTTCGACCAGGAGTCTGCACGCCATGGACGCATCGTCGAGCAGGCACTAGTCGAGGCGAAACGCCAGGCCGAACAGGGGAAAGATGTCGTAATCCTCCTGGATTCCCTGACCCGTCTGGCTCGTGCTCATAACCTGAATAGTGATATGTGGGCTGGCCCTCGTAACCAGCGCGGAGGGGGACGCACCCTCTCTGGCGGAATTGATGCTCGCGCCCTCGAGGTTGGTCGACACGTCTTCGGTGCCGCCCGTGCCATCGAAGAAGGCGGCAGCCTGACCATTATCGCCAGCTGCCTGGTCGAAACCGGTAGTCGCCTCGACGAGGTTGTCTACGAAGAGTTCAAGGGCACAGGCAATCTAGAGATACGCCTCTCACGCGAACTGGCCGACCGCCGCATCTTTCCCGCAGTCGATGTCGCCGCCTCGAGCACGCGCCAGGAAGAGCGCCTGCTCACGTCCCCCGAGTTGCGCACCATGGCCATCCTGCGCCGCAAATTAGCCGACCTGCCCCGCCGCGAAATAACCGAGCAAGTCATCCACCTATTCGAGAAAACCACCTCCAACGCCCAACTCATAGAAGCCGTCACAAAACAAGGCTAACGCGAAATGATATACTAGAGCCAAAAGAATCATGAAAAAAGATGGGAGAGCAAACCATGCACTGCCCCTATTGTGGCCGAAATTCAGAACGAGCAGGCTACTGCACATACTGTGGACGTGACTTGAGAAACCTACCATCCCAGCAACCTGTTGCACCACACCAGCAACCCCCACCAAATCAACTGCCCCCGCTGGGATACCCGACAGCAGCGCCACGTCAACAACCCCCACCGCAGACGCGTCGTGCCAGGCAAGAGGCGCCCGTCCTACCACCTGCTCCTGCGCCACCAGCGCCCGAAGCTCCAGCCCCGTTTCCGCCACGTACTACCGAGCACCTTCACGCGCTTGAACCTGGTGCGCTGGCCTTCAATGTTCTCGACACCACGACAGATGGCAAGCGCAAAAAAAGCGTTAACATCGTCTATCCAAGATGCGTTGCCTGGCAGCAAGTTGCCACGCTGCTCAAAGCCTTCAAAGAGCAGCAAGAAGCGCAATTTGAGACCATCATCATACAGGGCTATTGGCCGCAAGACCCCGGTGGCTTTACTTTTACTAACGGCCAGTTGATCTACGACCGCGCTGTACGCCTGGGAGATCAAACCAACAACCGCTATCAGATTGAGACTGGCAACGGATTTGAAGTAGACTCTGTGCGCATTGTCCTCTCAGAGTAGCGAGGAAACCGTATGCAGGCTGTAGAACTCATTCGCAAGAAACGCGATGGCCAGACTCTCAGTACCCAGGAGATAAACTGGTTCATTGCGGAGTACATGCGCGAGCAAATCCCCGATTATCAGATGTCGTCATGGTTGATGGCGGTCTACTGGCGTGGCATGGATGCACGCGAGACCAGCGACTTGACCCTGGCAATGGCGCACTCCGGTGCAGAACTTCATGTGCGCGATGTCATCTCACCTGTCGTGGATAAACATAGCACGGGCGGCGTCGGTGACAAAGTGACCCTTGCCGTGACTCCCCTCGTAGCGGCCTGTGGAGTCGCGGTAGGCAAGATGACTGGTCGCGGCCTTGGTCACACCGGTGGTACTATAGATAAGCTAGAGTCTATCGAGGGATTTAGTGCCACACTTTCTCGTGCAGAGTTTATACGCATACTCACCCAACATGCTCTTGTTCTGGCTGGTCAATCGCACGACCTGGCACCGGCTGATGGAAGAATGTATGCCCTGCGCGATGTCACTGGCACAGTCGAGAGTATCCCCCTGATTGCGGCCAGCATTATGAGTAAAAAACTGGCCATCGGAGCATCCCACCTCCTACTCGATGTCAAGGTTGGCTCCGGAGCATTCATGAAGACGGTAGAGCAAGCGCGGCTTCTAGCGGAAACAATGGTCACTATTGGGCATCTGGCCGGACTGCATACCGTTGCCGCTATCACCTCGATGGATCAACCCCTCGGTCACGCTATCGGCAATGCCCTGGAAATGGCCGAGGCTATCGCTATTCTCCATGGCAATGGCCCGCAAGATGTCTCAGCTCTCTGTTATCACGAGGCCGCTGAATTACTGCTCATGACCGGCGCCGAGGAAAGTTTTTCTGCCGCGCAAAACCGTGTTGAACGTGCTGTCCGTTCCGGAGCTGCTGTTGCGAAGCTGGCCGAGGTTATCGCCGCTCAAGGTGGTAACGCCCAGCAGATTGAGCAGCCACAACTGCTGCCCACTGCTCCCGTGCGCTCTATGCTGGCAGCGCCGCGCAGTGGCTACATCGCTGGGATACAGTCGGAGCACATCGGCCTGGCCAGCATGCAACTGGGAGCCGGACGGTTTAAAAAGGGTGAGCAAATCGATCACCGCACCGGCCTGGTTTTGCAGGCCAAGGTCGGCGCATACCTCCACGCTGGCGAACCACTGGTGGAAATTCACGCCCGTACCGACGCCGAGGCCGCCTCCCTACAAGAATCATTGCTGGCCTGCTATAGCTGGAGCGACACCCCCGTCACGCTCGGCCCCCTGATCTACGACATCATTCGTCCCTGACTCTAATGGTGATTAATCAAAATAGCAATAATGATCACCAGAATAATAAGCGCCACCACGGCAATCAAAAAATACGTATTCCTTCGCCCTAAAGAAATGGTGCGCGGCCCCGTCGCTGCCACCTTCTTCGCCTCTTGTCTGCGCTCCTCTATACGCTTCTTCCTTTTGTCCAGCCGCTTCTGCCTCTGATCTTGCACATTGTTACCCTGACCTGGCCCCGTACCAAGATGCTGCATGCGGCGGCGCATATCACGGTTGTAGCTCTCGGCCTGCTGTTCCTGGGGATTCGTCGCTGTAATCTCTTTAGGTTGGGTGGATTTCGCGCCTGGCAAGGCCGTACCACCAACGCGTGGCCGATTGCTTCTTGCACCCTGCTTGCTTTTATTCGCCACAGAGGCGCTTTTAGGCGTGACTATCAGGTCATTACCTGTCGCCCTTGTAGCTATTTTTTTTGCTTCGGTTGGCCTGGGTGAGGAGCCAACCTTCTTTTGCGCTCCTTGTGGCCCTTGTTTATTCGCCTTCGTCATGGTTGCATCCTTTTCTGCGGAAATATCGTTATGTATTGGAAAGTAAATCGAGCCAGCCGTTGACTGGATTCACCTCAAGTAAGAGTGTTTCTTGCTCGATCATTGCTCTACTTTCTCCAGTAGCTCTCGCGCGATTCGTGCCGCCTCTTCTTTATTATCGGACGAAAGTACACCATCGATAACCAGGCCAAGTAGATGGTCTTTAATTGGACGCAGCCACGGTCCGGGGCTGCGATCAAAGAGCGCCATTAATTCGTTGCCGTCAAGTGGACTTTTCAAGGGGACGCGCTCCGCCTCTTCTTTAAGCCTCTGGCAGCGCTCTTCCAGTTCTAACACGCGGGCGGCCGCTCGCGAGATTTTATCTGCTCGATAGCTCGTAATGTCCGCGCGGGAAAGATCCAGTAAATCGGGTAGAACCTCGCCACTCTCCAGCATAAGACGCCGTACTGCCCCATCGGTCCAATCGCTGGTATAGGCGTTTGCTCGCATGTGCATCCGTGCTATCCGCGAGACACTTTCAATGAAATCCCGGTCAAAATGCAAGCGTTTAAGGATATCTCGCGCCATGTATGCTCCCACGTCCTCGTGTCCAAAAAAGTGTATTTTATTCTCTTCGATACTCTTAGTGCGAGGCTTGGCAATATCATGCAGCAGCGCGCTCCAGCGCGTCGCTAATCGTGGAGACGAACGTTCCACCACGCGCAGCACGTGTGCATAAACATCCTTGGAGGAGACGGCACGCGTCTGCTGCTGGCTAACACCACGTAACTCTAGTACTTCTGGTATGATCCATTCCATCAATCCCAACTCAACCAGCAGGTCAAGTCCCTTAGCGGGATGTGGGGATATGAGCAGTTTATTCATCTCGTCACGAATACGCTCGCGACTGATCTTTTGCAGTTTTGCAGCCTGGCGTAAGATCGAACGCCGTGTCTGTGGCTCAATCGTGAAGTCAAGTTGAGCCGCGAAGCGTACTCCCCGCAACAGGCGCAGCGGATCTTCATCAAATCGCTTGTCAGGCTCATTGCCGACTGCACGTAAAAGATGGCTTTCAAGGTCCTGTTGCCCCTCAAAGAGATCGATGATATGGCTATTGAGGGGGTCGCGTGCCAGCGCATTGATCGTAAAGTCGCGCCTGAGCAGGTCATCTTCTAAACGCGTGCCGAAGCAGACTTCCGGTTTCCGTGATTCCGGATTATAACGCTCAGTACGAAACGTGGTAATCTCGACAATATCACTCCCATAATGCAGGCGCACGGTACCAAAACGCTCGCCTACCAGGATCACTGCGCTGGGGTGTGTTGGTGCCACCAACCGTTTGATCTCATCTGGTTGCGCATCGGTAGCCAGGTCAGCATCATTGGATTGCTCTCGATGTAGCAGCCCATCACGTACCGTACCACCTACTATATACAGTTGTTTATGCTGTGCGCGAAAAATCTCAGCCAGCATAGTAATTTTTTCTAACATGTAAAACTTTTGTATCCGCTTCAGGCATAGTGTGTTATAATGCCTTGCATCGTATCCTACTCCCGCTTATCCCTATTTTGTAATGGCAGTATTGTATCATGTTCAGGCCCAGGGTTAAAGAGGATGAAATTATGCTCCAGGGTGGGTATTCTTGTAAGTGGGAAGGAAGTCATAGCATGTATAAGGACGGGAGAGGTATGGAAGGGCGGTGGGGGCGCGTGCGCTGCCCCCGTAAGCAGGATCTAAGATAGGAAGCTTTGTAAGTGGGAAGGAAGTCATCGAACATGTAGGGGCGCTTGCTCCGCCTCCGCTACTAGGATCGATGAAATCAGCACAGTACTATGGGCGATTCAAACATCCCTCGCCAGACTGGAATTAAACAATTCCCCCAATTATAGTACATACGTTCTAATTCGTGCCAAAAAACACTTGACTAGAACATATATTCCATGTATGATGTAGAAAAAGTGTTCTAAAAAATAATATGGAGGTCATGGTTATGGAAGTGGCGAAGGCAAAAAAACAGCCTCAGTTCGCAGAATATGATGTCGGAGACAATGATAACTTGTATACAACGCGTAGCCACAGTAGCGCGCGCAGATATCAACAGCCAATAGAGCATGATACGCGGGACGATCCTCTGCTACAGAGCGGCGTTATACAACGCCGTCGCTCCAATCCCCTTGTCAACGCCAACGGAGCACCATCAAGAGCGCTTATCGCTCCTATAGCAGCGGTAGAGCATAAGCAGTGGCACTTCCCGCTCATGGCCATCCTTATAGGAATGGTCGTGATGGCCCTGCTCGCTGTTGCCTTAAGTTCATTCACCTCGTGGTGGCATATCCACCAGGACGATATGCAGTACGGCCGTCCTCGTACTTTTCAGCTTGATGCAGTGGTTGGTCATGGCGGCGATAACGCTACCAATCCAACTCATTTTATCTTTATAAACCTGAACCGCCATATCGAGATCATTGAATTACCTGGTGGCGATTCGGCGCATGCTCGTATCTATCCCGGCCCCATCTTATTTGGTGACGGCCAGGATCTAACCCCCGTTACCGCTGAGGTTCGTGATGTCAACGGAGACGGCAAGCCCGATCTTATTATTCATATCCTGGATCAACGGTTAGTCTTTATCAACGACGGTAGCCAGTTTCGCCCCCTACGCTCGGGTGAACATGTAAATATATGAACGCTATAACATTATTAAAAAAGGGGCCTGCCGCACAGGCCCCTTTTTTATTCACCTCAAGACCTGAGTACCTGTACCTCTTTCACAGGAGGCGTTTCGACCGCTGGATGATTGGGCAGAGGCTTTCCATCAATCATCTGCTCTGCTACCGGTGGCAGGAAGAGCAAGACATACATCACCGCAAAAATGGGCAGATGACCCAAAAGCTCGGTTGCTGGTAGAAAGGGAAGCGTGAGATTGAAGGGCACGAACATGCCGAAGATCACGATTTTGGGCAAGATACCGCTGATGAGTGCCAGGCCAATAGTCAACTCCACAGCTCCCGCTGCCAGAATAAAGCGCTCGTTGGTGAACCACGTCAGGCCAATTAACTGGGCAACATTGAAGTTCTGGTGGGTTTTCAGAAATGCTAAAGCCAGCTTGGGATCGAGCAGCTTCTCCGTAAAGGCAAGGACAGCGATTGAAATGCCCGCGCCCACGCGCAGGCACATTGGAGCTACACGCCAATACTGTGCGAACGCCGACAGTGGCTCACGATGGGGTCCTGGTTTCACCAAACCCCGACCCATGATCAAAAGATAGAGCGCGATTCCCACGTAGACTGCTTGCTCAAGCACCGCCCAGGCAGGATAGAGGAAGAATGAGCAAAGAAAGAGACCTATCAGGATAAGTGCGCCAATACGCGTGAGCAAGCCACTGATGAAGCTAAAGGCAACGAATATTTCAGCACCTGCGAGAACAAAGCCCAGCAAGTTGTATCCAACAAACAGGTTGGGTGCGAAGATGTGTAGCCCGACGGCTACAGCTATCAGGCTAATCGCTGTCTGTACTGCCAGAATTACCTGGTTGGAGCGGTCGTAGTAGCGTAAAAAGCCAATCTGTGGAAAACGGTTATCTCCCCCCACAAGTGCACGTATGGCCGCCAGGAGGACAACTCCCAGGCATGACAGGCCAATCATTAGCAGGACGGGAAGGGTGAAGAGCAGTCCAAACTGTGGTGGATATTTTGAACCATCCGCAAACCATTTTTCATGGGCTGATACCATGCCGGGCGCGACAGTCAGAACCGCCAGGCATAGCCCTAACCGCAAAAGTGGGGCGCGTAGGTGTGACATAAGAGGCTCCTATGATCTCAATGAGGTAACGGAAGCGATACAGCTTCTTTACCAGGAATTTCTTGCTTTAAAATCTTTGTCTTCATGCATCTTCTGTGCAAATGGCAGTTTCTCTATCTGACAGCAATTAAGACGAAGCAAAGCAATGAAGTAGGTATGAGTCTGTCAATCTATTAGGATAGGTTCTCTTAGTTCACCTTTCAGGTGCAATTGCTACTATCCTTTTATTGAAAGTAGCGGTTTACCCCGTTGGTGGGTATGACGGCGGCGCATCCCCCACTCCGCTGCCCCAGCTCGTAGCTACTGCTGCCTGGCGTGAAAGTGAGCGTGGCCCCCTTCTTAACGGTGTTCCATGGAAGCCACAAGCTCGTTGTCGCGTTGCCATTAAGGCTCAGAGCTTGGACATAGGGACTTATGTCGGAAGCTCCTGGCGCGTTAATTTGGAGTGTATGCCCTATCAATAGACGAGATATGTGCAGCAATGTAATTATAAATGAACAGAGGATGAAGTAGCAAGTTTGTAGTGCCAACTTATATACCCTCAACCTAAAAAACAGCGTATACTATACCCGTGATAGTCACCACATAACACCCTAGAACGGAGCATCTCCCATGGCTCTCTACATTGATAGCGCTTACCTTGACGATATCAAAAATGTAGCGCAAACAGTACCGCTGGCCGGAGTAACCACCAACCCAACCATCTTACTCGCGGCCCAGGAACGCAGACAGAAACTGGATCGACAAAGCTTGATCGAAGGCCTGCTGCACTCGCTTGATGTATCAGACGGTCTCATTTTCATGCAGCCAGGCTCACTGATTGAAGAGGAGATGCTCCAGGAAGCACATGCTTGCTGGCAGATAGCGCAAGACATTCTTGGGCCAGATACCACGCGCTTTATCCACAAAATACCCATGACCCGCACGGGAATGCGCGTGGCCCGCCATTTGAAAAAGATGTATCCCACCCGGCGCATCGCCTTCACCGCAGTCACCACCACAGCCCAGGCATACACCGCGTCAATGGCAGGAGCCGATTTCGTCATCCCATACTTCAACCGCCTGGAGCGTTCCGGCGTGGATGCCAGCGAACGTATCGCGGAAATGGCCGAACTGCTGCACACTCAGCGCCTGCCAACGCGCATACTGGCCGCCAGCATCAAATCACCTTCGGAGGCCGTCTGCGCTCTCAGTGCCGGAGCACATGACATAACAGCCACTCCCCAGGTATTGTTAGACATGGTGAGCGACCCACAAACAGACAAGGCCATCGAGAAATTCGCCCAGGACTGGCAAAAACTGTCTTAAGATTTGAGTGTATTGCCACTTGTGTGTTCAAAAATGAGGTATTTACGAGCGGTACGAATGGTCGCCTGGCGTCAATTGTAAAGGAGGTGGCGCATTCTTTATAATAATCTGCCAGGTAAGTGGTGTTTGTGGGCCCACATCATCATTTTCAGCCCATATGCCCGGCCCTAAATTCCAAAATCCTATGCCAGCATCATGAAGCTGCTTTCCCGCATCATATGTTTGCTGATAAAATTGAGCTCTAGCTTGATCGCCTATACCCTGTGGTTGAAAGAACTCTTCCCAAATCCACGGCTTATGTATTCTGGCACAAAATTGAGACGTAATCGAGGCATCACCACCAGTGTAAGGTGCATGCACAGCACATACATCAATACCGGAAGTTGAGAAAATTGTCTGATAATCAACACCGGAATTCCAACTCAGCTGATAGAGTCCTCCTGGAGAAAGTATGTGATTGTGATCCAAAGCTTTAAATTCATGAGCGGTGCGTGCAAAGAAAGTATTAATCTGTTGTGTCGTCACATGCACTGTATTCGTTCCATTCGGCGGCGCAACTTCACCTGCTAACGCAAACATCGCGATGGTCGTATCATCACCGTATCTTACTTTTGTGACTGTATTCACCCTATGCATGACAAATGTTAAAAATGGCTTCCAATCAACCAGGTATGGGTTTTGGGTGTCCCCCTGGGTTGTCAAGTTCCTATAAGCAGAAAGATCGAATACTACATGTAATCCTTTAGATCTTGCGGAGGCAACTAATCGGTCAACAATTTCCCAATCTGCTTCATCATAAGGAGCTGTAGTGGTATTCCCGTCACTACTCAAAAAATTATTGATACGTAAAGTGTTAAGATGCCCCTCTACTGCCGCCGTTATATCCCACTCCAGGTGATGGCTTGCGGCATACGTCGATGCAAAATATGGTTCCCATTGTTTTCCATCTAGACAAAGGTATACTCCACATACCCTGACAAAATCCTGAAATAAAGGGTCAGCTGCTTTTTGGGTAGCAGTCGCAGTAGCAACTGTAGTAGCGGTAGTAGCGGTAACGATAGTAGCCTTATTTTCTGTTTTAGAATGTATTGCCACTACAGCGACAGTAAATAAGATGATTAGCAGCAAGCTTAACAGTATGAACCGTACAACAGTAATTTTGAAAAACACGTTCATAAATTTTGATGAATCGCCTTTCACGCTCTAGCTAAATTAAGCGCAAGTCGTCTCAGTATACACTATACAGTAGTACTTTGTACTCAGGATTAAGACACTTGCACTTACGCCTAATGCATACTATGATAGGAAACAAAGGTTGCGTTCTGTCTAGAGAAATGGGAGTATTCTATGGGAGCTATCTCTGTGCTATTGAGCTATCTAATCGATTGGGGCTGGCTGCGTATTGGTCCACCCTATATCTATATTAATATTGATCCGGTCTTATTGCATCTAGGACCGTTCAAGCTAAGCTGGTATGGATTGATGTATGCGGTCGCCATCATCCTGGGCCTACAAATTGTCAGGGGTTATGCTACACGCAAGGGGATTACGCAGGAGATAGTCTACCACGTTATGTGGTGGTGTATTCTCGCGGGCCTCCTGGGTGGGCGTTTGTATTTTGTGATTCAGCAGCCGGACCTGGTTTCGCATTACCTCGCACAGCCCCAGCATATCCTGGCGACGTGGGAAGGGGGTATGGCCTTCTTTGGTGCTGTCTTCCTTGTGATACCAACGCTTTTCTGGCGGGCACGCAGGGAACATATCAATCCGCTGGTACTGATTGACGCGGGCGTGCTGTTTGCGTCGGCTGGACAGATTTTTGGGCGCATCGGCAACTTGGTCAATGGTGATATTATTGGCTACCCCAGTACACTTCCCTGGTCAACCGTCTACCAGCACCCCGGCAGCTGGGCGTGTTTGAATCCCGCGACCTGTAATGTCCCCGTACAGCCTGCCGCTGGTTATGAACTGCTCACCAATCTTGTTTTGCTGGGTATTATGTTTTACCTTGCGCGCCGCGTAACCCGGCCAGGCGTTCTGATGCTCGTATACCTCTTTGGATACGCCATCACGCAATTTTTGCTCTTTTTCGCGCGCGACAATCTGTTCGTTAGTTTCCTGGGACTGGATTGGGGACTGAAACAGGCACAGTGGACTTCATTGGTCTTGCTCGTAATCTTGCTTCCCGTCACCTACCTGGTACTACGCTATTCAAAACCCGTGCCAGCAGGCGAAGTTGCCGCAACCTACGGGATTCCCCAAAAACAGGTAGTTGAAGAGGACGTGGAAGACAGGGAGGACGGCGAAAAGGCGGGAACGGATGTAGAGAATAAAGCGCCGGACGAGGCGGGAACGAATGTAGAGAATAGCACAGAGGAAGAGGTAGCCCCTGCTGATGAGAAAATCATCTCAGAGAATAGGTAAGGATGGGGTCGTCCCCTGTATCCTGGCTTTATCTGAAAGTGAAAGGTCACGATCTCCTCTCACCTTTTATTATGATAATAAATTAAAGCTCCTGCGCCGATCAGTCCGACGTTTTCGCCGAGTTGCGCTTGCACGATGCGCACAGCTTCGCGGGGAACCTGCATCGCTCGTTCCTGGACGACGCGCAGGGCTGGTGCCATCAACATAGGTCCCATCTGGGTCACGCCTCCGCCGAGGATGATGATTTCGGGGTTGAAGCAGTGGATGATGTTGACAAGTCCAACGCCGAGAGCCTCAGCCGCGTTCTGGATGATGGCTCTTGCCACGGGGACGCCAGCCTCGGCTGCGAGTGCCACAGTACGGGTGTTGACGTGCAGATGTTCCTGCTGTTCGCCAGCATTACCACTCGCATCCGCATCATTGTGTCCTTCAAAGACGAAGGATTGAAGTTCGACCGTGCTGGGATCATGTCCCTGCGTCGGCAGGGCCGAGCGGTCGGTTACTGTACTGCTGTGCTGGAGCATGGTACGCGCGAAGGTCAATAGCTCGATGCCCTCGCCTGAATGAATGGCCTCGTTGGCCTTACGAGCGATACTGGTGCCGGAGGCGATATTTTCCAGGCAGCCGATATTGCCGCAGCTGCAGCGCTCGCCATGCCAGTCAATGGTCATATGGCCCAACTCTCCTGCTGTACCATTGCACCCTTCCAGTATATTGCCATTCATGATCACTCCCCCGCCGATGCCGGTACTGATGGTCAAATAGACCATGTTGCTGCTGCCACGGCCTGCACCAAACATATATTCGCCCAATCCGGCAGTATTGGCGTCATTTTCAACGAAGACAGGGATATGAAACTGCTCTGTGAAGATATCGCGTAAGGGGACGTGATTCCAACCGGGTAGATTGGGCGGCGAGAAAATTACGCCCGTCTTGTTATCCATCGGACCAGGGGCAGCAAGCCCGATGCCAGCTATTTGTTCGAGCGTGGTACCTGCCTTTTCGAGCGCCTCTTGTATGGCAGCAAAGAGACGTGGAATGATGCGGTCAGGTGTGGGCTGTTCTCCCGTGAGCAGGCTTACACGAGAGAGCAAGGTTGGGCCGCGTAAGACGGCTGTCCGTATCTGGGTTCCACCAAGGTCTACTCCGACCACCAATGGCAACTGGTCATTCGTATTCGTGTCTATGTTTTGCATATCAAGCAGGCTCCTGGAAGATATATATTTTTTCTAATACACCTGAAAAGGGAAATATACAGGGAGCACCCCGTTCCCAAATTGGTCTCTTGATGATACTCTATTTAGAAGATTGGGACAAGCCATGAAAGAAGCAAGTTCCACCAATAATCAGGAGCCAGAACCACCAGAACACATCAACCGTTGACGTGTATAGTAGGGATGACCCTTGCGGTCATCCTAGAGCCCCTTGCCTGTCTTCATGGCTTCGGTTGTTGCGTAATGGATGACTCTTGCGGTCATCCTGGTTCACTTGATTTAATAGTTAAAAGGAACAAAAACATGAACGATTTGTCTCGCCGGAGGGCGATTGTCACCGGGGTGAGCCGACACAGAGGGATTGGAGCCGCGATCTGTCGCGCCCTGGCAGCCGATGGTATAGATATCTTCTTCACCTACTGGCAGCCTTACGACCGCGGTATGCCGTGGGGGGCAGATGAAGATGAACCTGCACGTTTACGCAACGAATTACTGCAAATGGGCGTGCATTGCGCAAACATGGAGATTGATCTGAGTGCTGCCGAGGCGCCAACGCGTATCCTCGACGAGGCGCAAACGCAACTGGGTCCAATCTCTATCCTTGTCAATAACGCGACGTATTCTACCCGCGACGGCTACGAGGTGCTGGATGCCCCAAGGCTCGACGCACATTATGCCGTGAATATGCGCGGGACGATGCTGCTAAGTGTTGAGTTCGCGCGACGCTATCCAGCAGGGCCGGGTGGGCGTGTAATCAACCTGACCTCTGGCCAATCGCTGGGACCTATGCCAGGTGAACTTGCCTACATAGCAACAAAAGGCGCCATCGAAGCCTTCACAGTCACCCTCTCAGCCGAACTTGCTCCGCGCGGCATCATGGTCAATGCTGTCGACCCTGGCGCGACAGATACAGGGTGGATGAGTGAAGAACTGAAACAAGAACTGCTATCGCGCTCACCCCAAAAACGGCTGGGTCAGCCCGAGGACGCCGCCCGCCTCATCACCTTTCTCGCAAGTGACGCCGCCACCTGGATTACCGGGCAAATAATCCACTCAAGAGGTGGGTAACCACCAAACAAAACTACCCGTCATCCCGTAGCTCAAAAATCTATAATTAGGAGTACACCATGAAGTGGCAGCCGAAGGGATTGTGGCAAAATAGAGATTTCGTTAAAGTATGGCTTGGACAAACTATCTCCAATTTTGGCAGCGGTATAACCGGCATAGCCCTGCCACTCACGGCCGTACTTGTACTCTCGGCCACCCCGGCACAAATGGGTATTCTAAGCGCACTTGAAAGCGTCTCCGTTTTAGTGTTTGGATTGCTTGCCGGAGTCTGGACAGATCGCCTACGGCGTCGCCCTATTCTGATTACTACTGATCTTGGTCGAGCGCTTGTGCTTGGCTCCATTCCACTTGCCGCATTGCTTGGCGTGTTACATCTGGCACAAGTATATATCGTAGCGGCGCTTACCGGCATACTGACCGTCTTTTTCAATGTCGCTGACGAAGCATTTCTGCCTGCTCTTCTCCCGCAAGATCAGCTGGTGGAGGCCAACAGCAAGCTCGGAATCAGTGATTCTCTCGCGGAAATTACTGGCCCGGCCAGTGCTGGTCCTCTCGTTCAACTCTTCGGCGCGCCTCTCGCCCTCTTTTTCGATGCCCTCTCGTTTCTCTTGTCTGCCCTTAGCATAGGACTTGTTCGTACCCCTGAGCCTCAACCAACCCCAGCGAAGCGGAGACAGAGCATATGGCGCGAGAGTAGCGAGGGGCTGCGCATGATACGAGATAACGTGTTGCTGCGCTCACTGGCGATTAGTGCCATGCTCACCCTCTATGGCCTTACAGGTGTATTGTTACCACTGGCCCGATCCCCTGGGTGTTGCAATAGCCCTCCTTTTTACCTCTCAACTGCTTGGTGATGCCTCAGTCTCCATATATTCGATCGCCGAGGTAAGCCTGCGTCAAGCCATTATTCCCAATGCCTTCTTGGGCCGTGTCAATGCCAGCATGCTATTCCTGACGCAAGGCGTTGGGCCAGCCGCCGCCATCCTCGCTGGCATAGTGGGCACTGTAATTGGATTACGGCTGACGATCTTCATCGGCGTGCTTGGAGTCATCTTTGCAGGCCTATGCTTGCTCATCTCACCAGTACGCCGGGTACGTTCCCTGTAAATCCCAGCCCCAAGAACCGTGTAACCTCGTATCAGATATGATAGTAGTATACACGCTATGTTATGTTACGCCGATACAAAAGAAACACTGTTATGAAGACGACTACGAAACAACAACAATTTAATAGTGGCTTTGTGGCTGGCCTCGGGGCAGGTTTGATCGCCACGGGCTTTATGCTGCTGCTCAATCAGACCGTGGGCGGCATCTCTCTGCCGGAGGTGTTTGGCTCATACCTTACCGCTCTCATGCCCGCCTCTCTGTTCGATTACTTGCACCAGTTAATTGGTGGAGACGCCAAGCACTACCTGTTTTATGGCATTATCGTTGGGCAGTGTCTTGTCTTTGCGCTGTGTGGTGGGCTTTACAATCTTTACCTGGCGATGGCTAGACCTGCCGCTTCATTTAAAAAACGTTCTTCCAAAGACAAGTTGCAGGTGGAAACGGCATCGTCAACAGCTGGCCTCGATGGCCACACTCTCCTCAGCCTTCAGCCATATCAAGGGCTTGTGCTGGCTCTTGCGCTCTTGCTGCTGGTCGGTTTTGTGCTCCTTCCACTTACTGGCGCAGGTGTCTTCGGGGTAGCTCTCGCTATTGGCTTTGAGAGCACACTTTTGAGTCTCGCGGCGGTGGGTGTGGTGTTTGGCCTCTGCTTCGTGCAGATGCAGAACTGGCTTGCGCGGCAGGCTCACAAGAAAGAACACGATGTCGAAGAAGCAGGCAGCGGTCTGACGCGGCGCGTTGTTATCCAACGAGGGCTGATTATTGCCGGTGTCGGACTGCTGGGTTTCGGAGCGTGGCGCTTTATTACCCAGGGCGTGAGTGGTGCCGCAGCTCCCGTTTCTAAATTATTACAGCATTATAAGAGCAAGATAGTGCCGCCGCCCACACCAAACTACGGGCAGTTTCATCCCACGCGCTTCCTCTCGCCAGAGATTACTTCGAATGACCAGTATTATGTCGTCTCTAAAAACCTCTTCGCCGA
>JRHI01001097.1_pt1 | contig 24779 bp, 26 predicted proteins | sample 215371 | NCBI WGS metagenome assembly JRHI01 (sample SAMN02929681, study PRJNA255918) | sediment metagenome | biome: cave system; feature: Ice Cave; material: Sediment; isolation source: sediment from deep within a dark volcanic ice cave with no known source of... ...
TGCTAGTTGTCGCCACCGGCAGTTCTAATTGTCGTTCGTCAGTGTGCGTCGCGGACCGACCGCGAACGCGTTCCGCCGCCCCGTGCGCACGGCCGTCGCGACGCTCCCTGCGGCTCAAGCCGTCTGTTACTATCTACGATCGGGAAGATGGCCCTGGAGGACCGACGATGGCATCGCTTTTTTCCTTCGACATCGTGTCGAGCTTCGACGAACAGGAGCTGAAGAACGCACTCGACCAGGCGAGGCGGGAGATCCAGCAACGCTACGATCTGAAGGATACGAAGACTGAGATCAACCTGGGCGAGCACGAGATGACGTTCAACACGGCGTCTGAGTACAGTCTTCAAGCCGTTCGCGACATCATCGAGTCGAAGCTCATCCGGCGCGGGCTGTCGCTCAAGATTCTCGACTACGGGAACGAGGAGCCGGCCGCCGGGGGTCGGGTGCGACAGGTTGTCAAGCTCAAGCAGGGCATTCCTGAGGAGCTGGCCCGCCAGATTTCGAAGCGGATTCGCGACGAGTTCAAGAAAGTGACGCCGCAGATCCAGGGAGATGCCGTCCGCGTGCAAGGCAAGACGAAGGATGACCTGCAAGCGGTCATCTCCTCATTGAAGGCCGACGACTTTCCGGTCGCGTTGCAGTTCGTCAACTATCGCTGACGTCGAAGGGATCACCGACGTGTCCGTGCCCGCCGGCGAGCGCGACTCGCGTCGCGCCTTTCACATCGTGACCATGGGCTGCTCGAAGAATCGGGTCGATTCCGATGGGATGAACCACCTGCTGAGCCAGCGGGGGATGGTACCGGTCGCCGAACCAGCGCGGGCCGACGTCGTGATCGTGAACACCTGCGGGTTCCTCGGGGCCGCGCGCGCCGAATCGATCGGCGTGATCGAGGACCTGATTCAACGCCGGCGAGCGGATCAACTCGTCATCGCCGCGGGTTGCCTGCCGGCCCTCGGGAACTATCGCAGCGACATCCCCCAGGGGGTTGACCACATCCTCTCAACGCGGGAGTGGTACAAGATCGGGGACATCGTCGGGAACCTGCTCGGCGAGGAGCCGACCCCGGAGGTCGCGGGCTGCGAGGGGATGCTCACCTCGTTCCGTCGCGGCCAGGCGGGCCCCTCGGCCTACGTCAAGATCGCCGACGGCTGCGACCACAACTGCGCGTTCTGCACGATTCCGAGCATCAAGGGCCGGCAGATGAGCAAGCGGCCGCTTCATGTGCTCCAGGAGATTGTCGACCTGGTCGCCGCCGGCACGAAGGAAGTCGTGCTGGTCGCGCAGGACACGATCCGATACGGCGCGGACCTCGGGATGAAGCACGGTTTGCCCAGTCTGCTCGAGATGATCATGGAACAGGTGCCGACGCTGCCGTGGCTGCGCATGCTGTACATCTACCCAAGTCCGCTCACGCTTCGCATGGTCGACGTGATGGCAGGGCACGAGCCGCTCCTGCCGTATCTCGACATGCCGCTCCAGCACGCCGACCGAACCGTCCTGCGAGCGATGAACCGCCCGAGCGATGCCGACATGACGCGGCGGCTGATCGACCATGCGCGGACCAAGCTCGCGGACCTCGTGATGCGCACGACGTTGATCGTCGGCTATCCGGGGGAGACGGACGAGCAGTTCAGAACGCTGCTGCGGTTCGTCGAGGAGATGGAGTTCGACCACGTCGGTGTCTTCACGTACTCGGCTGAAGATGGAACTCCGGCGGCGTTGCTGACCGATCCAGTGCCGCGGGACGTCGCGGTCGAACGGCGCAACACGATCATGGAGGCGCAGCAGCGCATCTCGCTCAAGAAGAATCGGTCCCTCGTCGGCCGATCGATGGAGACGTTGATCGAGGCCGTCGGCGAGTCTGAGAACGGACGGGGCGACATCGAACCGATCTCCGTGGGGCGGGCCCGCCGCCACGCGCCGGAGGTGGACGGTCTGGTGTTCGTGCCGGGCGCGTTGCCGGTCGGCGACCTCGTGACGGTCGTCATCGAAGAGGCGTCCCCGTACGATCTGTGGGCTGCGCCTCCTGGCCAGGCAGCGGGTCGGGTGGCTCCCGGCCGGCGTGACGACGTCCCGGGAGAGCGGTGCCGACCCGCTCCAGGATATCGGTCTCGAGGGGTGAACCGATCGGGAAGACGCGCACCGGGTCGGCCGGTGCCAATGGCCACACCCGTTGGAACATGACCCACTGACCGGGATGCGTTGAGATCGCGCGTTCGAGTGCCGCGACCACCCGTTCAAGCCCTCGGGCGATGTCGGCCTCGACGTCGTGGGTTTTCTCCACTGTAAAGCCGGGTTCAAGGATGATACCGTGCCCGGTTGCGGTTCGGATCGCGAAGAACGGGACCACCGCCGCGCCGGTGTCTCGCGCGATCCGGACCGCGCCGGGCGGAAGTGTGGTTTCTCGATGGAAGAAGCAGACCGGCTTGCCGTTCTGAAAGAAATCCCGGTCGGTCGCGAGGCCCGCGCATTCGCCGCGACGAAGTGCCTGCATGACCCGCCGCACGCCGGATGGGGTGGCGTCGATCATGTTCAGGTGATGCGAACGCCGGAGGTAGGTCACCGCGTCGAAGAGAAAGCGCGCGGTTGTCCTGGCGGTGACGGTCGTGATCGCGTAGCCCTTGTGGTGGAGCACCTGGCAGATGTAGTCGAACGCCCCAAGATGGCCGGTGATGAGCACGACGCCGTTCCCGCGGGCCAGCGCGTCGTCGAGGAATGACCAATCGCCCGAGATCAGGCAGGCGTTGCTCGCAATCTCGCTTGGTGTCTGGTGAGGGAGCAACAGGAGATCGGCAAAGTTTCGCGAGCTGTTCCGAAAGACCTGCCGGGTCGCCTCCCGAATGTCCTCGGACGATACGTGGGGACCGAGCACCTGCTCCAAATTCGCGAAAACGTTGGCGCGATAGGTTGGCGACAGTCGAAACGTCAAGTCGCCGCCCCGATCGGCCAGCCAGCAGCGGGCGGAGTGGGGTAGCAGGCGCGCGATCCAGGACATCATCCAGGCGAGGACGATGCTGAGCAGATGCCGAAACTCGCGAGGCTCTTCGCGTCGAAACAGCGCGCCTGGATGTTGTCCCCGGCGCGGGCTGATGCCGGCAATCACCGGCGCTTGTCGGGCGGTCCGGTTGCCCGCCTCGGGATCATCCGACCGCGGTGCGTCACGATCCACGAGCGTCGAACCTCCCGACCGGTACGCTGGTCGCCGTCACATGAAGCATCGCACCATCGCAGGCCCGGTGGCCGGGGACGCGGCGAGAGCGGGAGTGATTGGCAGGCGGCCAGGCTGGCGCCAACGTCGTTCCGGTGCGCGCAAAGCCGGGCCGGGGTCGCCGTCAGGACGAGCGCGACGCGCCGTTGTTGACGCGCTCGTCCGGGACCAGCCCGATGCCGACGTGCTCCTTGGCCGTCGTGGCCGGTGGGGAACCCCACAGGGAGACCGCGTCAAAGATCACGGGCAATCCCCGAATCACGGTCAGTGCCACGGCCAGCCAGACCAGGGACCAACCGATACCGCGAAAGACGGACCAACCATAAAGGGTGCCTACCAACGATCCGTCGCTGTCGTGATGGCGAAAGGCCTCCAGTCCGGTGAGGAACACGAAGGCCAACCCCTTCGCGTACCCAAACAGGCCGCGCATGAAGCGGCCGGCGGTGAGCCAGCGGGTCAAGGCGGAGCGCATCATGGTCTGTTCGCCAAAGGCGGTCATCCCTGCCGAGTAGGACAGTGAACGCAGCGAGTCGACAATGAAGCTGCGGGTAAGAACAAGCAGCGGAATCCAAACCGGGACGAGATTGAGGTCGGCGAAGACCACCCAGAAGACGTTCTCGACGACACGATCGCCGGCGATATCGAAGACGGCGCCGAAGACGGACGACGAGCCGCGCCGCCGCGCGACATATCCATCGAGACCGTCGAGCGCGATGACGATCGCCGTCAGCGCCATCGAGATGGTGATGACGGCCACATTGCCAAAGTAGATCAGGCCGACCACGACGAACAGCAGGACGAGACGACCGACAGTGATGATGTTCGCCATGCCCTACAGCCTGTCCGCCACCTGCCGCGCGATCGCGTGAGGCGCGCCCTCATCGCCGGATGGTGCGATCGCCCTCCGGATTATGCGGGAAGACCGTGAGGCGCTCAACCCGGAAGGGCGGGAGTTGCTGGGCGCAAACCCGAGAGAAATGCAGCAATGGATGGTAGCGAGGTCTGCGACGCACGATCGAGGGGGAACGATCATCAGAGCATATTAAAAATCGCCATCCAGGACAGGACGTGGATGAGCAACGTCGAGGCGATCAGGAACTGGGCCGCAAATGGGTCGCGGCGCGCAAGCAACGCCGCGACGCCCAGGCCGGCAACCGTGACGATCGCCGTCATCAGCGGCAAGCGCCAGACGGAGTTCGCGGTGCCCCACCGGTCGGGTCTGCCCGCGGCGTCAAGGTGCAACACGATCCAGGGTGGCAGCGAGCCGACCTTGAGGGCGATTGTCGTCGCCAGCAAGACGAGGCTCAGCGCGGCCAGGCCGATCATGCCGAGAACGGCGTGGTTCTGTGCGGCGACGCTCGTCCGGACAAAGTCGGGCAACTGAAACTGCGGCCGCGGCCGTGACTGGATGGCGCGACGGCTGCGCACCGGGGAGCGGCCGTCGCGTACACGGCGCGCAGTGCCGGGGTGTTCGACGTCGTGCGCAACCGAATCAACTACCGACCGATGGTCGTCGATCGGGGCGCCGGCATCTTCACCGTCCAGCCAGGGGGTGTCTGGCCATCGCGGGCGCCCCGGACGTTCCAATGGCTGGGTGAACGCCGGTTCCTCCTGACGGCTGCTGCGCGTCGGAGGCGCCGGATCCACCGGCACCCGTCGCGAAGGGGGACGGAGCGATTCACGCAGGTCCGGCAAGGGCGAGGTGCGGCGGTCCGATCCAGCGCGGCCTCGGCGGTCAGAGGACGCAGCGGCAGGCATCTTGGAGGCTGAACTGGGAGGTTCGCGGGGCACCTCGGCCTCGGTGTCGTCGGTGTCCCAGGTCCAGGAGGGGAGCTTGGCCTCACGACTCGCTTGGCTTGAGACCGGCGCATTGGCACCACGGGATTTGCCCGCCCAGAGCGCAGTCTCGGCATCGTCGCTGGTTTCCCACGCCGATCGGCGATTTGGACGCTCGCGGAAGGACATGTCTCGGTCTCCCGCCCCAAAACGGTGACGCCATACTCGCGTCCGCAAGAACCAACCTGCCGTGCGTCCGACTCGGTATGGTCGGGGACGGGATGGCTCCGATCGCAGGATAGCACGTTCGAGCGGTTCGCGACCGTTCGCCAATGGTCGTGGCTGGTTGTGCCGTGCCGATCCCGCTAGGGAATCGGGCTTCCCGCCCTCCCAGCGCGCGGACTAGCCACAGGCAGTGGAGTCGCGGCCGGGGTCGGGGTCGGTGTCGGCAACGGTGGCGCACCCGGAGGCGGTACGAACTGCGGCGCGGCAGGCGTCGGCGTCGGCTTGAGATCCGAGGAGACGTTCAGCTCAGATCGGCGCTGATTCAGCCATTGCTTGACCGCGTCGTCCTTGAGCCGGCTTATCTGCTCGTTGGTCAGCGGACGGTCCTGTTCGTGGGCATAGACCTTGATGACATGCCATCCGAACTGCGTCTGGACCGGCGGGGGAATTTGGCCCGCTGCCTGTGCAAATGCGGCCTTCTCAAACGGAGCGACCATGACCCCCTTCGTGAACCAGCCGAGATCGCCGCCGTTCGGGGCGGTCGACTTGTCGGTCGATTGATCCTTCGCAATCTGCTCGAAGTTCGCGTCGGGTTGGGTGACCTGCTTGAAGATCGAGTCGGCCAGGTCCTTGGTGCCGACGAGGATGTGCGCCGCGTGAACCTGTTCGGCGGTTTGGCCGATTGGCGCAGTCAACTGGGCGGTAATCTTCTGCCGGGCGACGGCGGGGCGGACGATGAGACGGACGTACTCCGACCGCGAAAGGTGGGCCTTGTTGAACACGGCCTCGCGGTACTGCTTAAAGCCCGCTTCCGCGGTCTGCCGCGCCTGCGCCTGGTTCGGCGTCGGCGAGACCGCGGGCGAGGCGAGCGGGGACGACGCGATGGCAGGCGACGCGATCGGGGAAGCCAGAGCCGCGGGCGTGCCGGCCGGKGTGGCACCGGCGCTCGGTACTCCCGGTGAGGCGGCCGCCGCGGGCGTGGACGGAGCGGCGGCGGGTGATGCGGCCGGCGAAGCGGCGCCTGGAGACGCGGACGGTGTCAGGCGGGCCGCGGCGGTTTGCGTCGCCCAAGCAGCTCGGGTTGGGATCAGAGTTGGGCTCGGCGTCGGCGTGAAGATCGGGGCGTCGCTTGGCTGGAACTGCTGCTCGATGTAGTCGTTGACGTCCTGGTCGCTGATCGAGATACCCATCTTGTCGAGGCTGTGGAGAAAGACCTGATCGTCAATCATCTTCGCGAGGGTGGCTTGGTCCAGCTTCGTCGAGCCCCAGACCTGGTTTAGCTCGGTCGCGGCTTGTTGCGCGCGCGCCCGGTATTGCTGCTGCTGACTACCCTGCAGGAAGGAGGCAAACTGCTGATACTGACTGATCTGGTTGATCAGGTCGATTGAGCGGACCTTCCAATAGTCCCTGCGACGGATCTTGGTTCCATCAACTTCGGCGAGGACGTGCCGGGGTTTGATGATGTATTCGTTTGTCACGCCCGCCAGCAGAATCAGGACGACGAGCGCACCGGCGATGCCCATCCCCCAGTAGAGCCGGCGCCGCTGCCGGGCCTCGCGTTCTCGTCGAGAGACGCGGCGGCGCCGTGCGGGAGCAGTCGGTTGGCGCGGCTTGAGCCGCCCAAACCTGAGCCGCGCCGGCAGGAGATTGTCGCGTCGCCGATTCGCCATTGTCCCGATTCCTTCTGCAAGGTTGCCGCGGCGGCCCACATGCCAGAGGTGCGCGCGACCGGATGCCGACGTGCAAACGCGCCGGCTCGGACGTGAGGTTCCGGGCCGGCGCGTCAGCGAGATGACCAGTGTCGGCTGAGATCTCCATCGGATGGTCGTTAACCGCGCGGCGACCCAGACGTGAACGGAAGTAGTGCGAGGTGACGCGCGCGCTTGATCGCGACCGTCAAGGAACGCTGATGGCGGGCGCAGGTACCGAGCTTACGTCGTGGCTCGATCTTGCCCCGCTCGGAGAGATGGCGGCGGAGACGGCCGATGTCCTTGTAATCGACCTCGTCGATGTTGTCGACGCAGAAGGCGCAGATCTTGCGGCGGGGGGTGTAGCGACCGCCGCCCGCGCCGAAGCGCCGACCGCGCGGTCGGTCACCGCCGCCGCGCCCTCCCTGGGCCCCGGCACCGAAGCGACTACGTCCCGCTGCTGGCTCCGGCCGGCCCAGGCCGGCCGCCGGCCCCCGTTGGTTGTCAGTCATCGTGATCCTCTGCCTCTTCGCTCGTGGCTGTTAGAAGGGAACGTCGTCGAAATCGCGGCCGGCACCCTCGGCATCATCGCCGGACCGTGCCGCCGCTGTTCGGCTCGGTGCCGCGGCGGGGTCGGCTTCGCCCTCGGTCCGGCTGCCGAGCAACAGCACGTCGTCGGCGTTGACGTCGAGCGAGGTACGGGTTTGCCCTTGCTGGTCCTGATATTCACGCGGCTCAAGCTGACCCATGACGTAGACCTGCTTGCCCTTGACGAGCGCGCCGCGTTGGGTCAGGCCGTCGAGCGTTTCGGCGAGACGCCGCCACGCCGTGATGCGGTACCAACTCGTTCGTTCCTGCAGTTGGCCGCCCTGGTCGGTCCACCGACGCGACACAGCCATGGTGAACTGGACGTTCATGGTGCCGTTCGGGGTGTACCGGGTTTCAGGGTCGCGGCCGAGATTCCCGATGAGGATCACCTTGCTTAGTCCCGCCATCTAAGCCTCCTCGGCGTCGTTTCCGCCACCCGTGGTCGGGGTGGGCGGCGCGGTCTGGGTATCTGCGGACTCGACGGCAACCGCCGATCCCGGCAATTCGGCGGCGGCGGGCGCCTCGGCGCTCGCCGCTTCGTCTACGCTCGCCCCTTCGTCTCCCGTCGCTTCTGGGCCTGCGGTCGCTGCGTGGTCCTCGATCGCTCCATCGGCCTGCGGCACGACGGCGCTGTCGGCCTCGACAGGCGTCTCACCGGTCGCTTCGGCGGCCGCTGCGGTCTTTTGGTAGGCGTGGGTCAGGAGATACCTAATGACGCGATCGTTGAGCTTGAGATCGCGCTCCACGTCGACGACGCGGGCGGGATCGAGTTCGATGTTGTACAGCGTGAAGTAGCCATCGCGAACGTCGCGACCGTCGTGGCGGATCGGGTAGGCAAGGCGGCGGCGGCCCCAGGGAGACTCACGGCTCGTGCCGAGCACCGTGCCGCCGGCCGAACCGACGTAGGTCGAGATTCGATCCAGAACCGTCGTGAGCTCTTCCTCCGGAACATCCGGGCTCAAAACGGTCATCAATTCGTAGCGGCGGGGATCACGTGTCGAAGAGCGCAACGGGAGACTCCTTTCCATGGGTATGCCCCGGCCATGCCGTGCCGCTCGGGGTTGCGCTCCCGAGGGTCCGCCGGAGCAGAAAGGCACCACAAATTACGGTCAGCCGATGACCGCCGGCGAGTATACCACGGTTGCGAGCGCGGGGTAGCAGCCGAGGTCTGGCCGTCACCGGTGGACCGGTCGAGCGTGCGCCACCAAAGAACCCGCCGACCCGAGGCACTCCTGATCCGCCCGTCGCGTTTAACTTCCCAGGGTCAAGCCGAGGATGCCGGCAAGCTCGCGCAGCGTCGCCTGCGCGTCGCGCACGTCCTCATCCTCCGGGGCTTCGAGGATCGCCTGTCCGATCTCGCGCAGCGCTGCGATCGCGCTCGGCGTATCGAGGTCGTCGTCGAGGGCGTTGAAAAAGCGCTCGTTCAGCATCGAGACGTCGACGTCTTGCTCGATGCCGAACGCGGGAAAGTCGGCGGCCTCGCGGAGGTCCTCGGCCAGCCGGGTCCACTCCTCGATCTCTTCGTCTCGATATTCCCACTGGGACCGATAGTGGTGAGAACAGAGGTATAGGCGCACCGCGTCCGGCCCGAAATCGGTCACGACGTCACGCACCAGGACGAGGTTGCCGAGCGATTTGCTCATCTTTTCGCCGTGGTAGTCGACCATGGCGGCGTGGACCCACCAGCGCGCGAACGGTTTCTGGCCGGTCGCGGTCTCGGTTTGCGCGATCTCACATTCGTGGTGGGGAAAGATCAGGTCTGCGCCGCCGCCGTGGATATCGATCGTCGGACCCAGATAGCGCGTGGCCATCGCGCTGCATTCGATGTGCCAGCCGGGCCGGCCCGGGCCCCACGGTGAGTCCCAGGTGGGCTCGCCGGGCGCGGCGGCCTGCCACAGGACGAAGTCGAGGGGATCGCGCTTGTTGGGATCGTTGGGCGTGTTGCCCCGCTCGTTCGCGATCGCAAGCATCTGATCGCGCGGGATATGACTCAACGTGCCGAACTCGGAGTCGCTGGCGACGGAGAAGTAGGCACTGCCGTTGGCCACGTACGCATTCCCTTCCGCGACCAGGCGCTCGATCATCGCGATCATCTCGGGGATGTGATCGGTCGCGCGCACATAGTGGTCGGGATCGAGGGCGTTCAGGTCACGCATGTCTTGCCGGTACTTGGCGGTTTCTCGGCGGCCGAGCTCATTCCAGCCGAGACCGAGCTCGTTCGCCTTGCGCAAGATGTCGTCGTCGATGTCGGTGACGTTTTGGACGTAGGTCACCGTGAATCCCAGATATCGCAGGTACCGAACCAGGATGTCGAAGGTCAGGAAGGTAAAAGCATGGCCGACATGGGTCGTATCGTAGGGAGTAACCCCGCACACGTACATGCCGACGCGTTGATCCTTGGCCGTGAACCTGTCGACTTGCCCCGTTTGGGTATTGAACAGATCCATCCTTCTCCTACCCTGTTCCGTCCTGTGACCGGTGGCGCTCCGGTCTGCGCCCGACGCTGGGCGATCAGCCCTCGGTCGCGATGATCCGGGAGCGCTTGGAACCGAACGGCGACCGTCCACCGCTGAACGGCCGACAGTATATCCGAGCGGCTGAGCCGCGCATGGACGGAGGCCGCGCTTTTTGGGGATGGCGCCCAGAGACCATCGTCGGCTCCGTCGGCGGCCGTGGTACCATCGACACGCTCCGCCGCCCTCCTCAAGATCGCTGCGAGTGCCCGAGCTATGCAAGAATTCGCGGCTGAGGAGGCGGCCCGCCTGTCGATCCGCCCGTGTCTTGTGGCGCTGACAGTGGCGCTCGCGATCCTGTTCGTCAGTGGCTGCGGAGGACCACCAGGTTTGGTTTCGGTGCCGACCGCAACCGTGTCGCCGGTCGCGACCCCGAGTCCGACGCTGGCGCCGTCCCCACCGACGCGAAATCGGGTCGGGTGTCAGGATGGACGATTGCTGATCGGCGACCTACCCCAGATGGATCGCCAGTGGCGGGCCGGGATCGACGCGGCGACCGCGAAGGCGACCAAGTGGCAGCCCGACGCCTACTTGACCAGTCTGAAGGTTGGCTGTCAACTCTTTGAGCCGGGCTTTCGGTGGCAGGCGACCTTTTACTCACCTAAGGCCCAGGCGTTCTATTCGAGTGACACGGGCGGGACGCAACCCGCCGAGGTCGACCCGCAAAGCGTGGCGACCTTGCGGGTTGAGGGCCTGTCGTTCGGACTCCTGCGGCGATCGCTGGCGAAATCCGGCTACGACGACGAGACCGAAATCAGCCCATCGAGCGGGGTCGACCTCCGTATGAATACCAACACTCAGCCGTTTGGACCGCCCGCCGCTCCCAAGGACGAGCTGTTGTTTCATGTCTCGATCGAGCGGTTAGGCGAAGTCAAGGACCTGTTCGTGAGCGGCAACGACGGCGCGATCTATCGCTACTCGATTTAGCCCTGGCGCTGGACTCCCGGCCCAGCGGCCGTCGGCGGTCCCGACGGCCTGGCAGGAGCGATCAGGCGACCGACTCAACCGAGGGCAGTGGACGGACTCTATGCTTGCAGCAGCGGACGTGCTGAGGTGAACGATACGCCTCGCGACCGGCTCGACCCGATCGTGGTCATGGCCTGCCTTGACGCGCTTCGGTGCCGGCCGTCTGGGATCTTCTCGGACATCGACGGCACGATCAGCGCGATTGCCGCCACGCCGGGCGAGGCCGTGGTCGCGCCCGCGGCGCGGCGGGCGCTTGAGCGACTGTGCAGGCGCCTCGACTTGGTCGCCGTGGTCACCGGCCGGTCCGCCGTCGACGGCGAGCAGATGGTCGGGCTGTCCTGCGCCACCTACGTGGGGAACCACGGCATGGAACGGCACCGAGGCTCGGAGCGGTGGATCCATCCGACCGCCGCGGTGAGCTCGCAGGCGATCGGCTGCGCTCTATCCGAGGTCTCGGCAGAGGCGATCGTCGCCGGTATCACCGACGGGCTGCTCTTCGAGAACAAGCAGCTCTCGGCGTCGGTCCATTACCGATTGTCGCCCGCGCCGGCGGCGATCCGAGATCGGCTGCTGCCGATTATGGACGCGGCCGCGGCGCGCTACGGCCTGAAGGTCGCCGAAGGACGCCTGGTCATCGAATTGCGTCCAAGGGTCGCGGTCACCAAGGGCACGGCGATGGTCGATCTGATCGATCAGCATCAGTTGCGGGGCGTCGTCTACGTCGGCGATGACCTGACGGACGTGGACGCCATGGACACGCTGCGCGAGCTGCGAGCGATCGGCAAGGTGGCCGGCGTCGGCGTGGCCGTCGTCGGGCTGGAGACGCATGACCGGGTCCGGAACGCGGCCGACGCGACCGTGAACGGCGTCTCGGCGTGCATCGCGCTCTTGTCGGTCATTGCCGACGTGCTTGACACAGAACCAAGGCCGCACGGGCGTGCCGAGCCGGGTTAGGCGGGACACCGAACGGGCGTTCTGGGCTCAATCCGATCCCCTTTGTGAAGGGAGCACTGTCATGGCCCAGGCAGGATCAGCGGAGGGGCTCGGGCATCATTGGTCCGAGCCGAGGGCGCAGCAAACAGCGCCCCGACCGACACTATCCGAACAGGTCATCTGGTCCTGCGCTCGGAGATGGCTGGGGAAGGCATCCGAGAGTGTTGTGGCGCTGTCGTTGATGGGTTTGCTCGTGGTGCTGGCGCCTGCCACTGCGTCGAGCGCCGCCCCGGCCGCCCCACCTTGGCGCGTTGGCCCGCCGTGGACCACCGAGCGGGCTGTCGTGCGGGCCGGTGATGTGACGGTCACCGCCGAGGTCGCGGCGACCGAGCCCCTGCGCGAGCGCGGCCTCGGCTACCGGGACGGTTTGGTGCCCGGCACCGGGATGCTGTTCGTCTACGACGTGGCGAGCACGCGCACGTTCTGGATGAAGGGGATGCGCTTTTGTCTCGACATCATCTGGATCGAAGCCGGGAAGATCGTCGGGGCCGCGGAGAACGTCTGCCCGGCACCAGGCGTGGCGGACGCCGACCTGCCCATCTATGCGTCCCCCGCACCGGTCCGATACGTGCTGGAGGTGCCAGCCGGGTGGCTGGTCCAACACGCGCTGGGAGCGGGCTCACTCGTCAAGATTGACTTCACGGGGACGGCAGCAGCGCAATCTTGACCCGCGGGTGGCGGAAGCGACGCCGGTTGCGCCGCGGCGAGGGCGCGCTCGAGGCGTTTTTGGGTCAGCGTCATCGTCAGGTCCCCCCGCGTTCGTTCGAGCACCCCGCGCAGCTGATCGGTCGTGCGGCGCAATCCTCCGGTGATCGCGTCCGGATAGTCGATGGTGACGAGCACGTCGTACACCTCGTCCATCACGTCGAGGAACGAAACCGCTCGCTTCAGATCATCGCCGCGCAGGGTATCGAGCACCTGTCGCCGCAACTCGCTGGCGGCTTCGGCGAGGGCGTTGAGAAACGGGGCGTCCTCGACGCCGAGGGTATCCGGTGTCGGGATCGGCTCACCGGTCACGATCGCCAGCGTAATGGTCGCCTCGGCGTATTCCTTCATCGCGTCTTGGACGTACCCTGCCCAGTGGATGTTGGGATAGGCCGTCAGATCGCCGACGAGCGCATCAAGGAGCGACTTGGCGTCAGCGAGGAGGGTGGCTGCCTCGGCGAGCTCGCCGCGGTGGACCGCGCGCACGGTGTTCGCCGAGAGGCGGACGATCTGTCGGCCCTCGTTGAGGGCGCGGTCTCGCACCGCATTGAGGAGATCGAAGCGCCGGACAAGCTCGTCCGCGATGGCTTTCAGGTCGGTCTGGCGCATTTGTCCATCCGCCATGGTTCATCGCTCCTCAGGCCGGCAGCCAACACCCGCCATGGCGCACCGTCTCGCTCCGGAGTATGGGCTCCAGCGGCCGGGATCGTCCACGACGATCGGTTCAGTTGACCAGCCTCACGGGGCCACGAGTCAGGGTCTTGGCAACGTGCTGAGCCGTCGTCGCCCGCGACCCGAGCGAACATCGCCCAGCGGGTCACCAGTGGGCGATTTCATCGGACGTTGACCACGCCGGCCACGTCCGGCAACGACGCCGAGCGGGCGCGCGCTCACGGGCCTGCCCGAGGTCGACGATCGGAGATGGTCATCGCTGAACTGGATGGTCAATTCGTGGGTCAGTTGTCATGGTCGTGGCCGTTGCTCCGCGCGTGCCCGATCTGCGGTCAGGCGGTGGCTGGTCTGGCGCTCCGGCCGGGTGGGGTCCCCGGCGATGGCGAGCGCCAAGCGTCGAATCGTCAGGTGCATGACAGGTGACCCATTAGCGTGGTGGCCGCCTGCGGCCGCGCCAGACGCGATCGATCCACTCCGGTCTCGTCGACAAGAGGTCGATCTCGCGGCCGCGCCAGCGCTTGGGCCCCGTCGCGCCCGACGGGCGCCAGAACGAGCGGACGATCGGCACGACCAGGCAGCCGACCGCGATCAAGGCGCAGACCCGGGCCAGCAGCGGTGAGGCATCGCGCACGATGAACGCGACGATCGCGGCGGCCAGGCAGGCGAGGAGCCAACCACCGTCATCCAGTCCCGCCATGACCCTATGCAAGAAGTTGCGACTCCGGCTGGGCCGTACCTCCATTGGAGGGCGGGCGCGGAGTCGGCGCGCGCGGTCGATCAAGGTGGGCGGACGGTCGGCTCGATGGAGGATCTCGATCACCTCGTCTTCAAGTCTTGACCGTCGCTGCGGCGGCTGATCCTGCTGGTCGGTCGCCACGAGCAAGCTCCTTCTCTGGCACTGCCGCTCCGAACGACGTCGTTTGGGCGGCATCGCGACGAGCGAAGGCAGGGTCGACTGTCCATGCCGTCCGGTCCACGCGCCGTCGGCCTCGCGGCGTGACGCAGAACTGGGCGCTGATCAACGCCGATCGGGGCGAAGGGGAGGCCATGCCGAGCTGGTGTCCGGGATGGGAGAGGAATCGGAAGGGAGACCAGTCCTGGGCTCCAATCAGGCGCGGCAACCGGCCGTCTTCACCCCGGACGTTATGGTACATGAGCCCCTATCCGATCGCCACCGCTCGGGTCAAATGACGTCCCCCTGTGACCACTCTGTCGGATCATTCGGACGCTGCGACGGCGCGGCGCGAGGTGGCGTGTTTGCCATGATGCGGTTCACCATCGTCGACCACTCGGGAACAGTCAGCTTCGCCGGGCCCTGGCACGGCCTCAAGGCGATCGCGGCGGCGTGTAGCACCAACCCGGTCGATTGCAGGGCGTTGACTGAAACCATGGCCAGCTACGACGCTCGCCTCTCGGCGTTCGTCCTCGACGGTCGGGCCGTGTTCGACGAGTGGGTTCCGCGGGCGCATCCGAAGGCGGTCACGGAGTACTTCCCCGATCGCGAGCCCTGCGCGGCGCGCCAGTTTGGAGCCCTGCCGCTCGAGGGTAGTGATCTTCAACCTCACCGCCCGCCGGATCGTGCAGATCCAGAACAGCCTGGGACCTGGTCAATCCTTCCGAGACGGGCCGCCCTTGATCGGGGCGGCGCTCCGGGCCGGGTCGCGGCCGGGGCGTCCCGGAGCGCGTCCGACGCGCTCCATCGGGTTGATGCGACGGCGCAAGAAGCTCCCGAAGAGCATCTTGCCCATCTGGTCGCCGAGATTCTCGCGCGACAGCTCGGCCTGGGTGCCTTGCAAGAGCTCACCTTCGCGCGTGGTCTGGGTCGCCCATTCGGCCCGCGCGTCGCGGGCCTGGTTGAAGAACGAGCCCATCGCCGCCGCCGGATCGTCCGACTGGCTGAGGGCGTCACGGAATTGCCGCAACGACGAGGCGTAGGCATCGATCCAGCGGATGAGAGCTTCGCGGTTCGTGAGGACGATGTCCCGGTGCATGTCGGGACTACCGCCGGCGAGCCGGGTCATATCGCGGAAACCGCCGGCGGTCAGGGTCTTCATGTCACGCCAGGAGCCATCCTGACTCAACGTGTTCGTGAGGGTCGCGGCAAGGACGAAGGGCAGGTGGCTGACGCCGGCGACGTACGCATCATGCTCCCCGGGGTCGACGAAGTACGGCTCGGCGCCGAGGGCGCTCACCATGCCAAGCACGGTCCGCACCGCCTCCTCGCTCGCCGTGACCGATGGCGTGACACACCACGTCGATCCCTTGAAGAGGTCGGCCGCCGCGCCCTCGATGCTCTGTGCCTTGCCGGCCATCGGGTGGCCCCCGACGAAGCTCGCCGTGCGCGGCAGGAGCTCGTTTGCCCAGGTGAGAACCTGACTCTTGGTCGAACCGGTGTCGGTGACGACTGCGCCAGCCTTCAGATGGGGCGCGATGTCCGCAAAGGCGTCGCGAATGGCGAGGACGGGGGTCGACAGGACCACCACGTCGGCGTCCCTGACCGCCTTGGCAAGCTCCCATTCGGCGCGATCGACCGCGCCGATCTTTTTGGCGTAGTGTTGCTGTTCGAGATCCGTGTCGAATCCGGCGACTTCCAGAGCCGACGCACCGCCGCGTCCGCTCTCTGTCGACCAGCGGCGCAAACCCAAACCGATCGACCCGCCGATGAGCCCCAGACCGACGATCGCGATTCGTTGCATGCGGCTCGTACCCTTCCCCCACGAACACCGGGCAGCGGGACGGCTACTGCGAGGCCGTGAGTTGTTGTGTGGAGGCCTCGCGGACCCAGCCAACGCTGCCGTCCTCGATCTTGACTTTGAGCCAGAGGTTGCCGTCCGCGTCCGTCGTCGTGTCGCCCAGCGCCTGCAGCGGCGTGGCCGGATCCATGACCGTGACCGCGTCTTCGGTCGCAAGGGTCGGCTTCGGACGGAGTTTGACCCTGAAATCGACCGTCTTGTGCGTCGCCTTAAATGCGGCGGTAGTCGGGGTCGGCTGCGGCGGTTTGGTCGGCTCCGGGGTTGGAGCCGGGGTTGAGGTGGGCCCGGCGCCCACGCCGCTCTGCGCCGCCGGTTGCGCCGGAAGCGTTGACGTGACTCCTTGACCCGCACTGGGTCTGGTCGTCGGATTCGACGAGACAAAATCGCGGGTCAGGGGATCGACCTTCGCGTAGATCAAGGCGAAGCCGCCGATGCAGATGGCCACGGTCAATGCCATCGACAGGCCGACCGCAATGCCGGCGCGCCGTGAGTGCTGCCGGAGCCGGTTGGTCAATCCCGGGTCGGTCATCGGATCAGTCTGACAACTCCAAGGGGAACGACGGCGGCAATCCGCCGTCGCCGGGGTGCCCCATCAGGGGCGAGTATAGCACGCGCCTCCAAGCACGCCGTGCCGTTGCCGAGCGAACGTTGCCCCGCTACACTCCCCGCGCCTCGAACAGCCGCCCGGGGACGACTGGGCGGGCATCGTCGAGTGACGGGGGGGAGCGGTGCTGGCGCTATCGCGATCCGATCTGAAGAAACTCGTCCCGATGCCGGACGCGGTGGAGTTGATGAAGCTCGCCTTCGCCGAGCTGTCGGCCGGACGTGCCGTCTCACCGCTGCGGAGCGTCCTCGAGGTCAATCAGGATCCGTCGGCGATGCTCTTGATGCCCGCTCATGTGCCGGCGTCCGGGGCGCTCGGGTTCAAGGCCGTCTCGTTCTTCAGCGGCAACGCGCGCCGCGGTCTGCCGACGATCCACGCGCTGGTCTGCCTGATCGACAACGAGACCGGAGTTCCGCTCGCGATTCTGGAGGGGGGCTATGTCACGGCGCTCCGCACGGGCGCGGTCTCCGGCGCGGCGACCGATCTCTTGGCGCGCCAGGACTCGACAGTGCTGACCGTGATCGGGGCGGGGGTGCAGGGCGTGACGCAGGCGGCGGCGGTCTGTGCCGTCCGGCCGATCGAGCGGATCGTCGCCGTCGACCTGCGCCCGGAGTCGCTGCTGAAATTCGAGGAGGCCATGCAGCGCGATTGGCCTGAGTTGGCGGATCGCGTCGAAACCTCAACGGACGCCCATGCCGCGGTGCGGCGGTCGGACATTGTATGCACGGCGACGACCGCGCGTTCCGCCGTCTTTGACGACGCCGATCTGCGACCAGGGACTCACATCAACGCGATCGGGGCATTTACGCCGGAGATGCAGGAGGTCCCGGTCGCAACGGTCGTGCGCGCGACGGTCGTCGTCGATGCTGTCGACGCCGTGCTGGCCGAAGCGGGCGATCTCATCATCCCTTTGCGCCAGGGTCTGATTGACCGCGACCACATCGCGCGGGAGCTCGGTCAGATTGTGGCGGGGATGGCTCCCGGACGCGCCGATGACGACGAGATCACCTTGTTTAAGTCGGTTGGAAACGCGGTTCAGGATGTCATCGTGGCCCGGAGAGCGGTCGATCGGGCCACTGAGCTTGGAATCGGGACGCGCCTCGATCTTCCTTCTTGAGCTCTTTAGCTCGACTTTGGCCGTTGCGGCCGCCGACCAGCATCAGCACCAGCGCCTGCCGCCAGACGCGGCGCGAGAACTGCGGCGCGAAGGGGGCGACCACGCATAGCATGGTCGGCGGTAGGGTCGGCATCGGCAACCCTCCTCACGGCGCGGTGATGAGCCGACTCTGTCATGCCACCCCGCCACATCGACCGGTTCTGTCAGCACGTCGCGTATCTTCGAGGTCATCATGATCCTCAAACATGCCAAAGACGTGGCTCGACAGTGGGTGATTGACGAGGCCGCGCACGCACCTGGGTTTTGTGGCGCGTTCTATCACGGCTCGACGAATTGGCTTTCCGATGACGCCGCCCTGCCTGCAACGTCCGATCTGGATGTCATGGTCGTCCTTGCCTCTCCCAACCCACCGGACAAGCCTGGGAAGTTCATCTACCGGGACGTGATGCTCGACGTCTCCTACCTGCCAAGCGACCAGCTTCGGTCGCCTGACCTGATCTTGAGCCAGTATCACTTGGCCGGCAGTTTTCGGACAGCGAGCGTCATTTCGGATCCATCAGGTCGGTTGATCAAGCTCCAAGCGGCTGTGGCCAAAGACTATGCCAAACGCGAGTGGGTCTATCGGCGGTGCGACCACGTTAGGGACAAGGTCCTGCGATATCTTCAGGGGGTGAACGAGCCGGAGCCCTTCCACGATCAGGTGACCGCCTGGCTCTTCGCGACGGGCGTCACCACGCATATGCTGCTCGTGGCCGGCCTCAAGAACCCAACGGTGCGTCGGCGGTACCTGGCGGCGCAAGAACTCCTGGCGGACTACGGTCACCTGGCTGGGTACGAATCCCTCCTCGAGCTGTTGGGGTGCGCCCGGATGAGCCGGGCGCGGGTCGAGCACCATCTTGCCGCGCTCGCCGATGCCTTCGACGTGGCCAAGACGGTTGTCCAGACGCCGTTCTTTTTCACCTCGGACATGAGCGCTGTTGCCCGCCCGCTCGCGATCGACGGGAGCCGGGAACTGATCGAGCGTGGTTACCATCGAGAGGCCGTATTCTGGATGGTTGCCACCGCTGCCAGGTGTCAGAAGGTGTTGTACCACGATGCGCCAGCGGACATGCGCGACAGATTTGGTCCCGGCTATCGGCACCTACTCGGTGACCTTGGGATCACGTCGTCCGTCGATCTTCAGCAGCGCAGCCAACAGGTCAAGGAGTTTCTGCCCGGGGTTTGGGAGATCACGGAAGCGATTATCGCGGCGAATCGGGGCATTGAAGAGTAGCAACGTGCTGACAGAAGGCGTCCTCCGGCCCGGCACGCGTCGGCCGTTCGTACGGGCGACCAATAGCCGCCGCTGGTTCATTCCGGCATCGCTCGTGTCAAGACGCCGGGCGCGCAGATCGCGCTCCTTCATTGGGGGGTTGGCGCTCGACCCAATGCGCCGCTAGGCTTGCTTGGATGAGCGTGCCTGCGGCAACAAGGTGATCACTCTGCCTTGACGAACAGCTCCCGTGGGAACTGGCAGAACGGGCGCGCTCCGTGGTCGGTGACGTGGAAGCACTCGCTGATCTCGAGACCCCAGTCGTCCTGCCAGATGCCCAGGATCAGATGGAGCGTCATGTTCGCCTGGAGGACAGTCGCGTCGCCGGGGCGCAGGCTGAGTGTGTGCTCGCCCCAGTCCGGCGGGTAGCTCAGACCGACGGCGTAGCCGATGCGGCTCTCCTTGATCACGCCGCCTCCAGCCGCGACCTGGCGCCAGGCTGCTTCGACCGTTTCGCAGGTCGTTCCAGGCATTGCGGTGTCGAGCGCGGCCTGGAGTCCTTCGAGCACGACGTGTTCGGTGTCCAGAAGTTGCTGGGGCGGGCGGCCGAGGAAGAGCGTGCGCGCGATCGGGCAGTGGTAGCGGAAGCGACAAGCCGCGAGCTCGAGAATCGTCGCTTCGCCCACGCGAAACGGCTGGTCGGTCCAGGTCAGGTGCGGGGTAGAGCTGCCGATGCCGGTCGGCAGGAGCGGAACGAACGCCGGGTAGTCGCCGCCGTATTCCTCGGTCCCCCGTATTTGGGCCGCGTAAATCTCGGCGACCACGTCGCACTGCCGGACGCCGGGCGCGATGGCATCGTAGGCTGTGCGCATCACGCGTTCGGCGATGCCGGCGGCCTGCCGCATGTAGGCGATTTCCCGGGGAGTCTTGATCGCGCGCAGCCAGTTCACCAGCAAGTTCGCGTCGACGAAGGTAGCATCGGGCAGACCGCGCTCAAGGGCTGCCTGGGCCGCGGGGGAGAAGTAGTAGACGTCCTGCTCGGTGCCGACGCGACCTCGGCCGAGACCGCGGCGGCGCAGCTCCTCGGCGATCCAGTCGAACGGGTGGATGCCCCTGGCCTGCACGTAGTGGTCCGGGTAGCCGAGGACGCGATCCGGGCCGAGGAACGACGTGCGCAGACCGCCGTTGCGGTCCATACCGCGGACGATGCACAGCGGGTCGTCCTGGTCGAGCGCCATGACGACGCACTGCGGGGTGTAGAAGGACCAGCCGTCGTAGCCCGTGAGGTAGTTCATGTTCGCGGGGTCGGCGACGATGAGGACGTGCAGACCGCGCTTGGCCATCTCGACCTTCGTGCGTCCGATGCGATCGCGGTATTCCTCGATCGGGAACGGCGGCACGTCCAACCTCCGCGTGTTTCATGATCCCACCGGCGAGACCAGATGGCGGATGTGGGCGCGGTCTTCAGCCTGCCCGCGATCCTCTCCGGCGGCCGGCGGTTGTCAGGTCGGCGGTCTCAGGCGGGCGCTGAAGGCCGGCGCGTCAGTCGGCTGCGGCGATCTGGACGTCGCCGGCGTCGATCGGGCAGACGCCGGCCGGGCAGACGCCGTCGACGATGTGGGCGCGGAACTCCTCGGGGTACATCTTCATCATGCCCAGGAGCGGCATGGGTGCTACCTGACCGAGACCGCAGAGCGACAGCTCGACGACGTGCTTCGAGGTTCGTTCCATCAGCGGAAGATCGGCGAGGGAGCCGCGGCCGAGGCGGATCCGATCGAGGATTTCGACCAGCGCCGGATTCCCCTTCGCGCATGGCACGCACTTGGAGCACGATTCGTAGCGGTTGAACGCCGTCAGGTAACGCGCGAAGTCGACGGCGCAGACGGTGTCGTCGAAGACGACGAACCCACCGGAGCCGAGCATCCCACCCACGTCCGACAGGGAGTCGAAGTCGACCGGGAGATCGAGGTCCTCGTCCTTGAGGGGACCGGCGGAGACGCCGCCGGTCTGGATGCCCTTGAAGTGGTAGCCATCCAGCATGCCGCCCCAGACCTCGAAGATAAGCTGGCGCAGGGTGATCCCCATCGGCACCTCGACGAGACCGAGCGTCTTCATGGCCCCCTGGACGGTCATCAGTTTTGTTCCAGGGCTCTTTTCGGGGCCGATCTTGGCGTACCAGGCGCCGCCGTTGTTGATGATGTCCCGAATGTTGGCGAGGGTCTCAGTGTTGTTGGCGACCGTTGGGCGCTTCCAGATGCCCTCTTCGACGGAGCGGGGCGGCTTCGTGCGTGGTTGGCCGCGCACGCCCATCACGGAGTACATCATGGCCGAGCCTTCACCGCAGATGTAGGCACCGCCCCCGGTCCGGACTCGAAACGCGACGTCCTTGCCGGAACCGAGGACGTTCTTGCCGATCAAGCCGAGACGCTCGGCGTCCGCGACGGCGTTCCGAAACCGCTTGATCGCCAGCGGGAACTCACCGCCGATATAGTTGTAGCCGCGCTCGGCGCCGCAGACGATACAGGCGATCAGGATCCCTTCGAGGATCCGGTGCGGGTCGCCCTCGTGGATGCGCCGATCCTTGTAGACGTTGGGCTCGCCCTCGTGGCTGTTGCAGACGACGAACTTCGGCGTCGCGCGGGCCTTGCGCCCACTCTCCCACTTGATGCCGGCCGGGAACCCCGCGCCGCCGCGACCGCGGAGTCCGGAGGCCGTGATCTCGGCGATAGCCTCCTCGGGGGTCAGGTCGAACAGGACCTTGAGATAGGCGCGATAAGCTCCCCGCGCGAGCGCGTCCTCGATCGAATCGGGGTCGATGACGCCGACGTCGGCGAGAACGACCCGATGCTGGTACTTGAAGAAGGGGTGCTCATGCAGCGGTGGGATCGCGCCGAGCGACCGGTCGCCGGCGACGCCGATCGCCCGATCTTGGAGATCGCCCGCGAGGAGCGCCGGCACGTCGGCGGGACGGATGCGCCCGTAGACAACCGCCGGTTGCCCCGGTTGCTTGACCTCGACGGTCGGTTCCATCCAGTCCGCGCCGCCAACGCCGACCTTGCGGACGACAATCGACTTGCCTTGGGCGTATTGCTGACAGGCGGTCAGCACCTCCTGCGCGCCCTTCGCGATCGACGAGCTGCCGACGCCGACGCCGACGACCGTGTGGTCACTTTCCCAGAGCCAGCGCCAGCGTGCGTCCGCCTGGGCTTGGAACGCGTCGAACTCGGCACGGCTGGCGAGCTTGCTAATCGGCAGATCCATCGTGGCCATGGTGCTCCTGCGCGGGGCGACCCCCCGCGATGACGCGCTGAATCAGCTCGTTGAACGATTCCGTCGTCAGATTGCCGTAATAATCGTCGTCGAGCTTGACGAAGGGCGCGCGGTCGCAGACGCCGAGGCAGCCGTTGACGACTTGGACGGTCAGCTCGCCGTCGCGCGTCGTGCCGCCGTCGCCGATACCGTAGCGGTCGGCCAGCTCCTGGACCAGGCGCTGCGAGCCCATGACGTAGCAGGACATCCCGTGGCAGAGGAGCATGAAGTGGTTACCGCGGGGCTCGGTCCGGAAGTCGGCGTAAAACGTGAGCAGGCCGTAGATGCGGTTGGCGGTCGTCGCAAGGTGCTCGGCGACGATCTCAGCGGCTTCGAGCGAGACGTAGCCGAAGTGTTCGTTGATCTCTTGCAGTGCGCTGAGGATGAGCTCCTGCGCTTCCTGGTAGTCTTGCGGTGTGAAATGCGACATGATCTGGCGCACGACCGCCAGGTCGATCTCTCCGTCAGTTGCGGCGCGCTCTGCGGTTTGCGACACCTGCGCCCCCGTCTGATCGCTCGCCAGCGGAGCGCGCGACAACACTCCGTGAGCGATATCACGATCTCTCCGCTCGGAGTATAGGGTCGCCCTGAGGGACCGTCAACGAGCCGGTGGGATAAGAGATAGACCCCAACCAAACCGGACCCCAGGTTGTGTCCCTAGAGTTCTGGAAATTGGGTGGCCAGGTGACAGAGCTGGCCACCGTCCTCCACGATAGCAGGGATGTTGGCACCGCTATCACAGGAGGAGAACCGATGGCCACGGGCAATGGTACCGACCGCGTGGGGTTGGCACAAGCGCTGTTGCTGGACGACCCGGACTTTCTGCGGGGGATCGTCGAGCGGGCGGTGCAGGCGATCCTGGAAGCAGAGATGACCGCGCACCTGGGGGCGGCACGGTACGAGCGGGGCGAGGGCCGGACCGGCTACCGCAACGGGTACAAGCCCCGCACGCTGACGACGCGGGTGGGCACGCTGGAACTGCGGGTCCCGCAAGACCGCGACGGGACATTCTCGACCGAACTCTTTGCCCGGTATCAACGCAGTGAGCAGGCGCTGGTGGCGACGTTGATGGAGATGTATCGGCAAGGCGTCTCGACCCGCAAGGTGGCGGCGATCACGGAAGCACTGTGCGGGACGAGTTTTTCCAAGAGCCAAGTGTCCGCCTTGGTGGGGCGGTTGGATGCCGAGTTGGCAGGGCGGACCCGACCGCTGACGGCGGCGGCCGACCCGTATCTGGTGGTCGATGCGCGGTACGAGCAGGCGCGGGTGGGCGACCGGGTGGTGACGCTGGGGGTCCTGATCATGGCCGGGGTGCGCGACGACGGACGGCGGGAGCTCCTCGCCGTGAAGGAGGCCGATACGGAGAGTGACGCGACCTACCATGAGCTGTTCAAGGCGCTCACGGACCGCGGCTGACGCGGGGTCGAACTGGTGACCAGCGACGACCACCGGGGCCTCAAAGCGGCGATCGACCGCCACTTTCAGGGCGCCAATTGGCAGCGCTGCCAGGTTCACTTCGGCCGTAACCTGCGCGGGATGGTCGGGACCAAACGCCGGGGGCGGCTGGGGGAGGACCTGCGGGAGATTTTCGCGGCGGGAACGGCGGCGCAGGCGCGGGCCGCGACCCGATGGGTCCGTCCGGCCCGCGCCTGCGCCAGCGGGTGGAAGGCGAGTCATCCCCAAGTGGTGGTCAAGCTGGAGGAGGAGGTCGAGGATGGCCTGGCCTGTTACGCCTTTCCGGCCGCCCACCGCTCCCGCATCCGGACCACGAACGGCCTGGAGCGGGGCACCCTCCGGGTCCAATCAAGAACTCAAACGTCGCACCCGAGTGGTGCGCATCTTCCCGAATCGAGCGGCGGTGGAGCGGCTGGTGACGGCCTTGGTGATGGAGCAGAGCGAGGAGTGGGTCAGTGGCCGCCGCTACCTGAACATGGATCCGTTCTGGGAGGAGCGGCGGCGGCCGATCGCCCCGGCCCCGGTCGCCTACGCCGCCAACTGACAGAGGCAACAGGCTTGGAGGACATGTACAGAACTTCCAGGACTTGACCCGGGGCGATGCCGAACGGGCGCTGCTTTACGTCGGCCAGGGTTCAATTCCGACCAGGCCGTTGGCGCATCTCGCCAAGACGCGATCCATCAACGATCCGCAGGGGACCGTATTTGGCGGGCAGGCCCGGCTTGAAGTGTCCTGGGTGCTCAACGATCGGTGGCTGCCGCACCAACGGCTCGAGCTGGAGAACGATTTGCTTGCGGCTCATGTCCTCACAACCGGTGAGAATCCGGCGGCACAGTACCTTGGCTAACCTGTTGCTGACACGGCCCCAATGCGGATGAATCCGGCTGCAGACTGATAAATAACCAGACGCTGACGACACAGTCAGGAGGGTACACATGACCGCTATATGGC
>JRHI01001098.1_pt1 | contig 24754 bp, 21 predicted proteins | sample 215371 | NCBI WGS metagenome assembly JRHI01 (sample SAMN02929681, study PRJNA255918) | sediment metagenome | biome: cave system; feature: Ice Cave; material: Sediment; isolation source: sediment from deep within a dark volcanic ice cave with no known source of... ...
GGTTGAGATTTCTCATTTCACCAGCGCTTCGATCCGCCGCTGCAGCGATTCCCGGGTCTTCTTGTTGGGCGTAATGATCAGCACCGTGTCGTCGCCTGCGATAGTCCCGGCGATTTCTGGAAATTTCGCGCCGTCCACCGCCGCAGCCAATGGCTGTGCGCCGCTTGGCGGAGTCTTCAGCACCAAAAGATTTTCTGCTGGGCGTATGTCCAGGAGAAATTCGCTCAATGCCCGCGCCAGCGGCGGCAGCGGAGACGACTCGTCGGGGAGCACCGACGACGTCTTGTAACCCTGTTGCGTTTTGATCAACCGCAGTTCTTGCAGATCGCGCGAAAGCGTTGCTTGCGTAACGCGCAGCCGCTGCGCCGCAAGCCGCCGCCGCAATTCTTCCTGGTTGACGATGGAGCCGTCGCTCACCAGCCGCAAAATTTGTCCGTGCCGGAATGTTTTTCCCGCGCTCACAAACGCCTCGATGGATTTATACAGCTCACCGTATTTTTATACATTCCACTGCCGCCACTGTCAATGATTTTATGCCTTGGTGTTCGTCAGCTGATGAAGGGATGCAATGGCGCAGAAGTACTGGTGTAGCATTCGCCGCACTGCCGTGACACACGCTGGATTTTAAGTCTAGAGAATGTTAACTATCATTTACCTTTGTGCCCACTATAACCACAGCGTGCGAGATCAAGGGATGCAAGACCGACGTGCCCCCCGGCCTGCGCGAGAATCATTTGTGTGTGCTGCATTTCACTCTTTCTCTGGAAAACAGTTGTGCGGGAATGCGCCGAGAGACCGCCATGGGCAACGCTCCGCAGGAACGCCAGGTTGAAATCATGAAATTCATTACCGAACATGGCGAGCGCCTCGCCCGCGTAGCCACCAGTGGCCTGCCGCTTACCGACGATCTGAAAGCTCGCATTCTCAGCACTTTCCTCACGCTCATGAACCTGCGGGAGAATCTCGACCGCGCGAATATGCGAAGCTCTTTCGGCCGCTCTGGTCACGTTCGCTAGCCCACTAACGCTCAAGAGCACTCGGAAAATCCCTTCCCGCCCCACGATTCCCAGCTTTGCTCGCACTTGACGCCCACGCCCCCACGCGAGACGATATTGTTGTTCCGGTAGCGCGTCTTTACCTTCCTTTACGGCCCGTTCTCTCGCTCTTGCGACTGATGGCCTTCGCGCCTCCGGCAGAGGTCACCATGACTTTCCGCACGTCATTCCGTTCCATCCTCCTAGTAATTCTGGGCGTGTTTTCTCTCGCACTTCATCCTGCACAGACCAGCGCGAGCAACGCCCGCATCATTCGGCTCAGCCTGGTCCAGGGAGATGTTCGCGTCCTCCGCGATTCCAAAGGTGACCCGCTGGCCAACGACAAAGCCAATTGGGAACGCGCCGAACTGAATCTTCCGATCCGTCAGCACTATGTCGTTGCCACCGACAATGGCCGCGCCGAAGTGGAATTCGAAAATGGCGCCATGGCTTTTCTAAACGAAAATTCCATTCTCGAATTCTTCGATCTCTCCCTCGTCGATGGCGCGCTCACGACTCGCCTCATCCTCCGGCAAGGCACTGGCTCGTTCTATGTAAATCCGGCCCGGGGGGACTATTTCAGCGTAACAGGCGGCGATTTCACCGCGGAGGCCACGAGCCGTTCGAATTTTCGCATGGATAATTTCGACGACGGCAGCACTGTCGCCGTGCACAAGGGCCGCGTCTCCGTCGTGCATAAAGACGACACTATCACTTTAGCTGCCGGCCAATCGCTGACCATGCGCGCAGGCGCAGACAGTCTCTCCGCCAATATCGGCCGTGTTCCGGAAAGTGACAATTTCGATCGTTGGGTTTCGGGACGCGAAGATAGCGTGGTCACCGCGACCAACGCCGCTCTGAAATATTCCAACTCTTCCACCTATACCTCCGGCTTCGGCGACCTATACACTTACGGTGGTTTCTATCCCGTCTCGGGTTTCGGCTACGGCTGGCGTCCCTATGGAGTCGGCCTCGGCTGGTCGCCCTTCGATTTCGGTAATTGGTTTCTCGATCCATTCCTTGGCTGGTCGTTCATCGGCAGTCAGCCATGGGGTTGGTTACCCTATCACTACGGCGGCTGGATCTTTGAACCCGGCATCGGCTGGCTCTGGGCTCCTAGCGGTTTTGGAGCCGGAATTCACACCGTTAAATTTCACCCGGTCACGGCTACTTTCGTGCGTGCTGGGAGTACCGTCGGAATCATTCCCAGTCATCCGCTCGACCACGGCAAAACTACCTTGAACTTGGCCCAGGGCGTCATGCCCCTGACCGGCCGCAGCACAACTGATGCTTCGCTAACCACCAGCACGAAGTGGAAGGTAGTGAAAGAACCACCGCGTGAATCGCTCACCTCCAAAACTAGCGTTGCCGCCGCGCCGGCCCGTGTGGCACGCACGGTGGATTCGTTCAATCGCGCCGCTGCTCCTGCTGCCGGCTCATCCATAGGTTACGACGCGAAAGAACATCGCTTCGTAAACATCGCCGTACCCGCCGCTTCGGCACCAACGGTTTCTGGCGCGGCTACCTCCAAAGATTCCGCAATTGTCGCTCGCGTTCCGGCAACACCCAGCGCTTCTCGCACTGCGTCGATGCCATCGGCCTCTTCGCGCACCACCGCTCCGCCGCCGGCGCCTCGTTCCTCCGCCAGCACTCCCGCAGAATTTCCGTCGGGTGCTTCCAGTTCCCGCGCAGCCACTACTCAAATGGGAACCACAACTCGTTCCCCAACTCCTGCGGCGACCTCCCGCGCTTCTTCAAGCACAGGTCGGCCCCACTAAATATTTTCGCCACCACGTATCAGGCTTGGACGACGGCCCCACTTTTGGGGGCCGTCCTTTTTTTTAAAGCGGCTCGGCTTCCATCCGCATTAGGAAAAAATCATTCCCGCATATCCCACCGCGGATTCGCGATCCCCGGATCGGTCCGATGACGTCGCATAGCGAATCAATTCCGCGCGTGTTGCTTTCAGCGCCTGCAACGCCGTGAGCATCGCCACCGCTGGACCGAGCCCACACATGGATATCTCTTCGTTTCTGCACGTGTCATACAGCGCTCGCGCATCCATCTGCAGCAGTTGCTCGATGGCCTTGCAATCTTTCCTTCGCGTCGTCGCATCATCCTCGTAGTGATTTAAATCCGAAGTCGTGAGCAGCAGCACTTCCTCCTTTTGCCTCGCGAGCACATTTCCAATCGCCTGCCCGACAAGCACCAGCGTCTCAAAATGCGCAGTGCCCAGCGCAATCGGCACTATCGTGCATCCCGGTTTCATAATCTGCAAAAACGGAAGTTGCACTTCGAGCGAATGTTCTTTGCTGTGCGCCACCGCATCCTCACGCAGAAGCGCGCACGCGGACAAGAGTTTCGCCGCCAATTTCTCATCCACCGGTACATCGCCCAGCGGCGTGCGCCACGCACCAGTCGATAGAATCGCCATCGGCGCACCCGGCGGCCGATGCCGGACGCCAAGAATCAGAATTTTCTTCGGTATATGTATCCGCGAAAAAACTAAGCCCGCCACCCGTCCCGAGTATACGTAACCCGCGTGCGGTACCAGGCACGCTTTTATGTGAACCGGCCCTGCCGTTCCGTTTTCCTTTTCAGCGAGTTTAGCAACCAGCGCGGACAATTCGGCGGGATCGGACGGATAAAAACTTCCTGCTACGGCGGGGAGACGAAGCATTTTCTGCTCCGCGAATCAAATAACTTTGGAGGGTTTCCCTTTGAGCTTGATGGCTTTCAGACTGGCCGGGTCGTACAGAATCGTCACTTTGTCGCCGTATTGAAAGCCGCCCTTATCCACGATGCCCTGCATCTTCGTCGCGGCCTGTTCGGAAAGCGCGAACGTCTGGATGGCCATGTCGTTTCCCTTGGCGCGCACCGTGATTTGCGCGACATTCGCGTTCATCACAAAGCCCTCGAATTTGCTCAGCCCGGTTGGCTTCGGCTTGACGGCATTCACGATGATCGGGACCGCCGTATCCAGAATGATTGGCGCTACCGTTGCTGGACTTTGCGCCGATGCGCTCGGACACCACATCGCCGCCATCGCAACGCTCAACGCAAATCCCGTGATTTTAAAGCGAAGCTTCATTCCATCTCTTCCGTAGCAATGCGCAAGCTCTTCAGAAATCGTACATCCTGAGGCGTCATCGCCAGCCGCGCCGGAGACTTCTTGTTGCTGTCGTTTTCTTCCTGAAAAGAATCCTGATCCACCTGAATCCGCAACGACTCTAGAAAGCGCCGGTCCTGCGTCGTCAACGCAGCCGCCTCCGCCGCGGCCGCATCGCGTTTCGCCAGACCGATGGTAGCGTCCAGCTTCAGCACGATGTCGTAGCCGTGCGCGCGCACTCCCGCAATTGCTCCGGTGATGCGGTCAGAGTCGGACACCGTGTCGTTAATTGCGTGTCCCAGTTCACGGAGTAAGTTCTTCAGGTGATCGTCTAGTTGCAAGGCGGTATCTCCCCTACTCTTCGGCCATTTTAGGCCCACGCTACATTGGATACAAGTAAGCTTCGCTTTGTTGTCTCCAATTCGTTCACAGCCCTTTCGTCCAGTTATTCAGCCCTTGCTCAAGCCAAAAACGCCGACGCCTCATCTTTACGCGTACATTAGCGAGGACTGCACGCGGGAAGCACTGTGCAGCCAGCCATTTACGCTAAGATAGAAACATGTCCACCGCGGCAACTTTGCCGGACGCGCAAGTCAAACCAGGCGGTTTCAAGCGCCTGTGGCGCGCTCTTAAGCAGCTTTTTCATGAAGTGGTCGGCGCAATTTTCGCGGTGTTGGCTTTTGCCTGGCTGAATGCCGCGCTGCGCGCATATACCCGCGATGCCGCCTACTGGCTGGTGATCATCGCTGTAATCGTGGCCGCATCATTTTCCTTTTTCGCATTTACGTCCTTTCGGCGGGCGCGCAAACTCTAAGCGCTAGTGCATCGCGTCATTGACTCGGTGAAAAAAAAGTTTCACTCGACCAACTATTTAGATCGTTTTGAAATTTATGTCCGATTCCGACCGCAACAAATCCGCCAGCACCAATAGCAAAGAACGCTTTACCACGCTCTCCGGCATTCCTCTCGAGCGCCTTTACACTTCTGAGAATCTTTCTTCCTGGAAACCGGAAGATTCCCTCGGCTATCCCGGCGAATTTCCTTACACCCGCGGTATCTACCCGACCATGTACCGTGGCCGCTTTTGGACCATGCGCCAGTACGCCGGATTTGCCAGCGCCGCGGAGTCCAATGAACGCTATCGCTATCTCCTCGGCAAAGGCCAGGCCGGTCTTTCCGTAGCGTTTGATTTGCCGACGCAAATCGGCATGGATTCCGATCATCCTCTGGCGTTGGGCGAAGTCGGCAAAGGCGGCGTCGCCATCGATTCCATCCAGGACATGGAAATTCTTTTCGATCGCATCCCGCTCGACAAAGTTTCCACCTCCATGACGATTAACTCTACAGCTGCGATTCTCCTCTGCCTCTACGTAGCGGTTGCCAAAAAACAGGGCGCCAGCCTCGCCAGGCTTTCCGGCACCGTGCAGAACGACATTCTCAAGGAATACATCGCGCGCGGCACGTACATTTATCCCGTTCGCGCCGCCATGCGCATCGTCACTGATCTTTTCTCCTGGTGCCACGACAATCTGCCCAAGTGGAACACCATCTCCATTTCCGGTTACCACATCCGTGAAGCCGGCTCGACCGCGATCCAGGAAGTGGCCTTTACCCTCGCTGACGGCATGGCCTACGTGCAAGCCGCGATCAATTCCGGTTTGCGTGTCGATGAATTTGCTCCGCAATTATCTTTTTTCTTTAATGCCCACAACGACCTGCTGGAAGAAATCGCCAAGTTCCGCGCCGCTCGCCGCCTTTGGGCCCGCATCATGCGCGAACAGTTCGGCGCCAAAGACCCTCGCTCGTTGCTTTTGCGCTTTCACGCGCAGACCGCGGGCTCGTCTCTCACGGCGCAGCAGCCGGAAAATAATATTACCCGTGTCGCGATTCAGGCTTTGGCGGCGGTCCTTGGCGGTTGCCAGTCGCTGCACACCAATTCCCTGGACGAAGCGCTGGCTCTTCCCACCGAAGACGCCGCTCTGATTGCTCTCCGTACTCAGCAGATCATCGCCCACGAAACCGGCGTGACCAATACCGTCGACCCCGTCGCTGGCTCCTACGCCATCGAACAACTGACCAACGAAATCGAATCAGGCGCGCAAACTTACATCGACAAGATCCACGCCATGGGTGGCCCTTTTGATGGCATGCTGCGCGCCATCGAATCCGGTTTCGTTCAGGGTGAGATTCAAAAAGCCGCCTATGAGTTCCAGCGTGCCGTGGAAAAGAAAGAACAAATTGTCGTGGGCGTCAACGACTTCTCTGTCGAGGAAGAGCGGCCGATAACTATTCTGCGTGTCGATGAGCAGATTGAGCGCGATCAGGTTGCTCGGTTGCAGGCGTTCCGTATGCAACGCGATTCTGGGCGCGCCACCGAGGCTCTTGCCGAGCTGAACCGCCGCGCATCAGGCACAGAAAATTTGCTCCCCGCCATCCTCGCAGCCGTGGAAAGTAACGCCACCGTAGGCGAAATCTCCGATACCCTCCGCCGCGTGTTCGGCGAATACCAGGAATCCGTAGTCATCTGAAATTGAATCCACAAGATTCACTGGCACACAAATCCCAAAAACACGGAGGTGCCCAGGGTTCGCAGTTGGGCCGCCTGCCGGAGGCATGGCCTGCCTGGCGCAGGTAGGGTACGAACGTGGGTCTTGGGGTTGCCTTAGCCCCGAAGTTTATACGGCAGCTCTGTAGTATCCTTGCGCCGGCTCGTAATGAAACTGATTCTCGCTTCCGCTTCCCCGCGTCGCGCCGAAATTCTTCGCAGTGCCGGCTTCCCGTTCACCGTTATCTCCTCGGCAGTTGATGAGACTCCGTTCCCCGGTGAATCGCCGCACGAACACGTGCAACGCCTCGGTGCCGCCAAAGCCGAGTTGGTCGCTGCCCGCGCCGTAGGTCCTGCCATCGTCATCGCCGCCGACACCGTTGTCGCTCTTGACGGTCAGATCATCGGCAAGCCGCGTTCCACAGATGACGCGCGACGTATCCTGGAGCAATTATCCTCTCGAACTCACTCCGTGCTCACCGGTGTTACGCTGATTCGCCTGCCCGACTCCGAGCGGCGCAGCTTCGTCGAAACCACGCACGTCCATTTTTCCGCACTTCCCCGGGAAGAGATCCTTGGCTACCTCGCCACCGACGAACCTTACGACAAAGCTGGCGCCTACGCGATTCAGGGCCGCGCCGGCCGCTACATTCCCCGCATCGAGGGCTGCTACTTCAATGTCGTCGGTTTACCGTTGGCGCGTCTTCATCACGAACTCATCGAGTTGGGCTGGTCCGAAGATATCCGCGAGTGAGGCCGTCTCGTCCTGAATTTCTTGTGCGTAAACAAAAAAAAAGCGGCCGCAATGGCCGCCCGCTCAACTTGACGTGCTGTTACGTTACCCGAGCTTTTTATCTTCCGCTGGCTTCTCTGCCGTAACCGAAGTCTGCGTCGGCGGCGCAATCGTCTGCGACTGAGCCTGATTGGCTCCGTGCATACCTTCTTTAAATCCACGTACGCCTTCGCCCATCCCGCGCATCAATTCAGGAATCTTGCGCCCGCCAAAAAGTACCAGCACCACCACCAGAATAATCAGCCAGTGCATCGGAAATTCCATGTTGCCTCCCGCCCTAATGAATCATTAAAATTACCGAATCGCTCAAATAACGCCTGACCCGGAAACTACAGTATAACACGCTCATCCCCCATCCGGCGCGTCACCCGCTCGCGATCGAGGTACTCTAGCAAGGGAATAGCATATTTTCGCGTGACTCCAGTCAGATCCTTGAACGCTGGCATGGAAATCCGTTCTCCCCTGCCTTTCTTATACGTCAAAAGCTGCTCCTTCAGATGAGCCAGCGCCGCCTGGTGGAAAATTAATTCTGGCGTGATTCGCACCAGGACCTTTTCGCGCAACAGGATATGCATCAGCTTTTCCGCGCGCTTGGGCCCCACCTTCAACCCCGCCAACACGTCCTTCACGGCGGGTACAACCAGAGACGCCGTTCGGAATGCCGCCTCGATCTCTTCCTTCGCTTCTTGTTCGTCGGCCTGAAGCTCGATGCCGCTTCCGGCACGTTTTACAATTTCTCCCTGCACTTCCAGCTTTTTCTCCTCCGCTAACTGTGCGAGCGCCGCGCGAAACGTTTCAGCTCGTAAGCGTCGACCCAGGCTGGCGCGCAACTCTTCACGCGCGATTCCCAGCAGCAGTGGATTTTGCCGCTGGAATAATTCCACGTTCTCAAAAATCTTTTTCCCGACCTCCGAGAACACTTTGCCGTCGACGAGTAGCGGCGCATCTCCTGCAACCCTCTTCACCGTCCCGGACTTCACCAGCTCATCCAGAATTTCGCGAATCTCATTTTCCTGCCAACCGGTGCGCGCAACAATTTCCTCGTAGCGCACTCCCATCGGCGCGCGCTGCACCATCGCGGCAAGAATCGCATCGCGTTTGCTTTCTCGCAGCGTCTCCAGAAATCCCACCCGCCCCGTATCGCGCTGCAATGGACGCCGCGCCAGCGGGTCCAGCACCACACCTCCTCCGATCGTCATCAGCGGAGAAAATTGCCTCACAATAAATCGATCTCCGGCCAGAACCAGCACCTCGTTCTGCAGCCGAAGATGCGCCATTGCGGTCTGCCCCGCCGCAAGGTCAGTTGCGCCGTAAAGAAAAATTTCCGCGATCGTTTCCGTCGCCGCGGCGTGAAAATGTACCTGTTCCCGATTCTTCAATTTGTGCGCCGTCGGTAGTAGCGTAAATTTCGCGTCAATCCTTCGCGTCGCACGGAATTTCCCCGGCGCCGCCAGGCACATCCCGCGTTGCACATCCGTGTTCGCAATCCCCGCGAGGTTCACCGCCGTCCGTTGCCCCGCAAACGCTCGCTCCACCGTCTGTCCGCCGGTTTGCACCCCGCGCACGCGCAGCCGTGCAAGGCCCGGAAATAATTCCACTTCATCGCCTGCCCCCACGCTTCCAGATAACAGCGTGCCTGTCACCACTGTTCCAAATCCCTTCATCGTGAACGACCTGTCGATCGGCAACCGGAACGCTCGCGCCGCATCCTTTACGCGCACGCGCGTCGCCGCGTGTTGCAGCGCCCGCTTCAATTCCGCAATCCCCGCACCGGTCTTCGCGCTCACCTGAACAATCGCCGCGCCTTCCAGAAATGACCCGCGCAGGTATTCCTCAATCTCCAGATGCGCCAGTGCCAGCATGTTTTCATCCGCCAGGTCGCTTTTCGTCAATGCCACCACGCCTTGTTGCACTCCCAGCAGTTTGCAGATGTCGAAGTGTTCTCTCGTCTGCGGCTTGATCGACTCATCCGCGGCGATTACCAGCAGCACCACGTCAATTCCCGCCGCCCCCGCCAGCATGTTGCTCACAAACCGCTCGTGTCCCGGCACGTCGATAAATCCAAACTTCACGCCCTCGTCTTCCAGAAACGCAAAGCCCAGATCGATCGTAATCCCCCGGCGTTTTTCTTCCGCCAGCCGGTCCGGATGCGTTCCCGTCAACGCCTCAACCAGCGCGGACTTGCCATGATCGATATGGCCTGCGGTTCCGACGATGATGCTCTTAAGATTTGCGCTCATTAAAAAAGGTTCAATACCCGAACTACTTTTGCACAACTGCTTTCATCCCCGCCCGGTAATCCGCATGCTAGAATCGCACTCTCTTCATGACTCGCCGCTGTTGCACGCATTTTGAACGCGCTGCTCGCAAACTCGGGTGGACGCGCATCGCTGGCCTCGATGAAGCTGGTCGTGGCGCGCTGTTTGGCCCCGTCGTCGCTGCAGCCGTTATCCTGAACCCCAAGCGGCGCATCGTCGGCCTCGATGACTCGAAAAAACTTGTCGCCGACCGCCGCGATGAGCTCGCGCCGCGCATTCGCGAACATGCTCTCGCCTGGGCCGTCGCGGAAATCGATGCGCAAAGCATTGACGCCTGGAATATTTATCAAGCCAGCCGCCAGGCCATGACCGCCGCTTTGCGCCAGCTTTCCATTATCCCGGACTATCTGCTCCTCGACGCCATCAAACTCGACGTGCTCATCGAGCAAAAATCCATCATCCACGGAGATGCCCGCAGTGTCTCCATCGCCGCCGCTTCCATCCTCGCTAAAACGCACCGCGATGCGCGCATGTCCGAGTGGGACGCCGTCTATCCGCAATACGGCTTGGCTCGCCATAAAGGATACGCCACCGCCGATCACCTGCACGCCCTCCGCCAGCACGGGCCCTCGCCCCTTCATCGCCATTCCTTCGCCCCGGTGCGTGAATCGCACTGCTGGGCCGTCGGTGCGACGCAAATTTCGTTCCTCCCCGACGTCGCAGCATCCGAGTCTCCAAGCGTTTCAGGCTCTATAGACGCCATTCCCGCCGTTATTCCGTGTATTACCACAGGCACCCCGGACCATGCTCCATTGCAAAAGGATTAGAGGGCCTTCGCAGTTTCACGTTTCCGCGCTTCGCCGTGGTTTCGCCGCTAAGCGTCCTGCTTTAAACGTTGATAACTGCCTGCTCACACCAGGCTTCGCGTGCATTGACTTGTCTTTTTGCAGCCTGATAGCGTAACAGGGTAGCGTTGCGCTTCTGCTGCAAGTTGCAACGAATCGAGGAGAACGTCGGACTGAGTCCCCGAGTGTCCGGTGCGGTGAAACTTCTCCGCTCCGCGGTCATTCGCTTGAACTGTCCCGTTAGCGCATGGCTTATAACAAAAGCAAATACGTCGAGGCCGCCCAAAAGCTCCTGAACCAGGGGAAAGTCGTCCAGGCCGTCGCCGAATATCAGCAGATTTTGAAGCATGAGCCTCGCGATCAGGTCACCCTGATGACCGTCGGAGAGCTGTACATCCGTCAGGGCGAAACATTTCAGGCCATTGATTATTTTGAACGCCTGGCGCAAATTTTCGTCAGCGATGGATTCCTCACAAAAGCCATCGCCGTTTACAAACGCATCGCCAAGCTGGCTCCCGAAGAGATTCGTCCGCTCGAAAAATTAGCCGATCTGTACGTCCAGCAGGGCGTAATGAGCGAGGCCCGCCCGCTTTTTCTCCAGCTCGCTGAAATTCATCTGAAGAATCATCGCCAGCCGGAAGCCGTCAACTTGCTCAAAAAGCTTCTTACTGCCGAGCCCGACAATCTGCGCATTCAGATTCGCCTGGCCGATTTGTACCAGGCCATGGGGCAGAGTAAAGACGCCATGGACACCTACGTGTCCGCTGCCCAACGCGCGCTCGCACGCGGCGATCAGGCCGAATGCGAAAAATTAGCCGACAAGGCACTGGCGATCGATTCGCACAATCTCGCCGCCGTCATCGTAAAAGCCCGCTCCTTTTCCGCGCGCGGCAATGTTACCCATGCCGCGGAGCTCCTTGAAACGGTTCCCGATCTTGAAAAGGGCGGGGAACAAGCCGAACTGCTTCTCGATCTCTATCTGAAAAATTTGAATTGGGAAAAAGCCAGTGCATTGGCGTTGCGTATTTTTGACGCCGACGAAAAAAACTTCGGCCTCACGCAAAAAATTGCCGATGCGTTGCTGCAGTCCGGCCAGGGCGAAAAGGCCATGGCCATCATCGAACGCATGCGGATTCCGATGCTGGATGCGGGAGAGAACGAAGCCATCGCGAAACTGCTCATTGAGCTCACGGTACGTTTACCGGGCCGCATTGAGCCTCACGAGTGGCTGGTTGATAGCTACGGCCGCACCAGCGACTCTTTCCGTTTGCCCGATGCCCTAGCCCAGCTAGGCGACGCCCTCGTTGCTGATGGCCAGCTTGATCGTGCGAAGGAAGTCTTCGAACAGTTGGTAGATCGTGAACCGGAAAGCGATTCCGCCAAGCGCAAACTCAACGACTTGCTGCGCAGCATGGGCCAAGCCGCTCCCGAAGAGGAGTCCGCCTCCTCCGACGATAATCTGAAGACTGAACTTCAGCCGCCTCCCGCTCCCAAAATCCGTCCTGACAACGAAGGTGCGGAGGCTGAGTCTTCGGCATCTGCTGCTGCTTCCGCCGCGAGCGATCCCACCTCGTCGCTGGATGAGGAAACGCAAAAATTTATCGCACAATCTCTCACCGATGTGGATCTTTTTGCCAGTTACGGCCTGGCGAACAAAGCCATCGGACTGCTCGAAGCCATCCTTCGGCGCGCGCCGCAGCACACGCCTACGCTCGAAAAACTTTTAGACTTTGTTGTGGGTGCCGGCGATGACCGCCGCACCGCCGAAATCGCTGCTCGCCTGGAAAAACTGTACACCGAGCGCAACGACCATCTCAGTGCGGAACGCTTCGCCGAATTGCGCCGCCGCTTCCAGCGCGCCGCCGGTCTTAGCGATGAAGACCTGGCGGCCGCTTTACTGGCGCGAGCCGCGTCGGATAGCGGCGACAGTTTGCCCGGTACCGAAGAATTTAATGACCAGGAGCCCGGCGTCTTCGAAGTCGCCCCGGATGAGCACGCTGTTCCGACATCTCAGGTTTCCGCGCAAAATCATCAGGGAGTTCACGAAGTCGATTTGTCCGAGGAATGGTCTAGGTTGATGAAAGAAGTGCCGGATGGATCTCCCGCGGAAACGCTTACCGCGCAAAATCCGTCGCAGCCCGCCGAATTCGAAATTCACGCTGAGCCGCCGCCAGCGGAAGAGACCGTGGCACCTGAATCGGTTTCCGAGCCGGCGCATTCTGAGTCTGCATTTATTCCCCCGCCGGAGATTTCCGCGATCACGGAATTCCAGGTGTCACTCGAGCCCTCGCCAACCGAGGGCGAGCAAGCGACCTCTACACAGGGAACTTCGCCAGAACTGGAAGCCGCAAAAAGTGAATCGGATGCCCCTAGCAGCGTAACTGAGGAACAACCGGTCCACGCAAAGGCCGAAGCCGAGGACCAGTCACATTCCGGGCCACAAGTTCCCGAGCCGCAACCGCTCGAACCTGTCGGCGCCGCACAAGAAATCGACAAGTCCGAATTCGAAGTCGATCAGGATTACGATCTTATTCTCGAACCCGAGGCGCTCGTTCCCGCGCACGCTCAAAAGCCGCCGGATATTCCCATCGAAGTTCACCAAGCAGAGGCCGAGCCGGAAATTGTCGCGCACAACGGGACAAAACCGCCCGCAGGCAGCGATCTAGCCTCCGACCAGTTCCTGGCCGATCTTGCCAGCGAAATCCAGCATCTCGGCATGGGTGAACTAACTCCTTCCTACTCGAAGGCCGACACGGAAGCGCCCGCCAAGGTCGTCGACAACGCCAATCGCAGCGACTCCGGCCCGCTCCAGGAAGTTTTCGATAATTTCCGCGCCGAGCTTGGCGAGATGGGTGCCGAAGACGAGGATTTGGAAACGCACTATAACCTCGGCACCGCGTTCCGAGAGATGGGCTTGCTCGAAGAAGCCATTAGCGAATTCCAAAAAGTCGCCAAGGCCAACGAACGCGGTCGGCCTTTCCGTTACGCCATGCAATGCTGCACCTTGCTCGGTCTCGCGTTTATGGAGAAGGGTCAGCCGGGCATCGCCGCCATCTGGTACGAGCGTGCTTTGCAAACTCCTGGTGTTGAGCCGGAAAGCATCCTCGCCTTGCGGTATGATTTGGGCATTGCCCAGGAATCGGCGGGCGAGCCCGATGCGGCGTTAAAAAGTTTTTCCAAGGTGTACGCGATGAACATCGATTATCGCGACGTGGCCGAACGCATTGCTGCTCTCCAGAAAACTAGCCGCTGACCTGCGCTATCGGGTAAGGCGGAGCTCCTCTCATTCATGAACCGCGTGTTTCGTGTGCTGTTGGTCATTCTATGTTTTGAAATGGGCGCGCTGCTCCTCTATCTCCCATGGACCGTCTTCTGGGAGCAGAATTATTTTCTTAGCCATTTTCCGTCGCTGCTGCCCGTGTTGCTGCATCCTTCCTTTCGCGGATTGATTAGCGGGATCGGTGTCCTGGATATTCTTTTGGCATTCGGCTTGATCGGTTCGCGTTCGGATCGCCCCCGTGTCCCGTCCAGGTAACGCGCCCGATCCCGATCAAGCTTCCTGAAAGAAGAGCATGACTCCTCGAGATAAAACTTTGCGCGCGCCCATTCTTTGTTACGTCACCGATCGCAAATCTCTGTCAATGGATCAACCGGAGACGGAAAGCGAGCGCGATCGTGGTCAGGCGTTGCTCAGTCGCATCAACGCCGCTCGGACCGCAGGCGTCGACTGGATTCAGTTAAGAGAGAAAGATCTTTCCGGCAAGGATTATTCTTTGCTGGCGCGCAGCATTCTTCAGCAATCAAACGCGGAGTTGAACACATCGAATCCATCCACGCCCGATGCCCGCGCCGCCGGTCACAACTACGATCGCGACTCCACTCGCACTTCGATACGCATTCTTATAAATGACCGGCTCGACGTGGCCATCGCCGAACAAGCCGGCGGACTCCATCTGGGAGAAAAATCCCTGCCCATAAAAGAAGTTCGTAACTGGCTCCGGGCGCAACCTCAGGCTAGTCAGTTCACGGAACAAAAATTTCTGATCGGTGTTTCTTGCCATTCCCGCGCAGCAGCGCAATCTGCCGCGCAGGACGGAGCAGATTACATTTTCTTCGGACCTGTCTTCACTACGCCATCAAAAATCACTTTCGGCGCTCCCCAAGGACTGGAACACCTCGCCGAAATTTGTGCATCGGTCGCAATTCCAGTGCTTGCCATCGGCGGCATCACCCGCGATAACGCGGCTTCTTGCATCGCGGCAGGAGCAGCCGGCATCGCCGCCATCCGCCTTTTCCAGGACGCTACCGACCTGCGGTCTCTGGTGAATCAACTCCGAACTGCGCTGACCTAACGCCGTGTGGCACGTCACCGCCAGCTATTTTCACATCGGGATTACGTGAGGGTCGACACTGTAGTGCTTCCCAGCGCCGTCATCCACCGTGATGGTGTATTCGTAATCTACCAATGCTTTTGTGGGTGTTTTCACCGTTTCCTTCTTCGTCTGGTTATGCACATTGGGATCGGTCGCCACCGAAGAGTGACTGGATACGAACAGGTCCGGAGCGAGTTGCGGATTCTTTAAATCAACCTTGATCGTTAGATTCGTATTTGTGGTTTTCCAATAAACGTCTTCTCCCTTACATACAAAAACGATTCGATCATCTGGGTTTGTTAAAATCGATGGAACCGCATCCACTGGGATATCCACTTCACCCCCTTTGCACGCTACATACGCGAGATTGTGCGACTTCTGCACTAGTGCGGGAGGTGGCGCCAACGCAGTTTTACACCCGACGCCCATCGTGATGACCGACACAATCAGCCCGTACATCATCGCCTTTTCCAAACCACTCATCTTTCTCATAGTGACTTTCCTTTCTTACTTTCCCGTTCTTGTACCAACGTCTTAAACCGTGGCTCCTCTGCCAGCACCAAAAAATTTGGTGTGTCTCGCACGCCCGTCGCCGGATAGCCCGCCGCTACCGCGCGCTCCAGCATCTCCAGCGTTTTGTTCCGATCTCCGCCTTGCACCGCCACCAGCGCCGCGTAATACAGCACCTCGGGATCGCGCGGCGTCAGCCGTTCCGCTTCGTTAATCCGTATTGCAGCTTTTTCTTTTTCTCCCAGCATGGCGTCGTAGTCCGCAAGGTAGCTCAACATGTGCGCGTCGCGCGGATTCACTTTGCGTTGTTCCTCTCCCAGTTCCAGCGCTTTCCTATAAGCGCCGCTCGCTCGTTCGCGCATTCCCGGCGCCCAGTAGTACGCATCGCCCAGGTTTCCCCAGATTTCGTAGTTCTGTGGGTCTAGCGTCGTCGCTTCTTCCAGCAAACGCGCCGCATCCGCGTATCTCTTCGCCTGAAAATATGCGGTCGCCAGATTGGATGTCCCCTGGCCCGTTTTTCGAATCTTCAGCGAACGCTCCAACGGTTCAATCGCCTCCTCATACCTGCCCTGCTGGATGCGCGTAATCCCCAGGTTCGCGTAGCCCGTGAAGCTGTCCGGCACCAACGAGGTTACCTGCGTGTACATCTGCGCCGCTTCTTCCAGCTTTCCGTTCCGCAAATAAAATGTTCCGAGCCGGTTGTATCCCGCCCAGTAATCCGGCCGCAGCGCGATCACGCTTTTGTAGGATTGTTCCGCTTCCTGCAATCGATTCAAACTTTCATACGCGCGCGCCAACCCGGTTTGCGCGGCATCCAGCGTCGGCTCACTGCTCGAAGCCTTTTGATATTCCGCCGCCGCCATTTCGTATTTTCCGGTGCCCTGGTAAACCAGCCCCAGGCAAGTGTTTGCTTGCGCCAGGCTCGCATCTTTGTCCACCGCGCTCTGGCACGCTTTCGTCGCCTCGTTCACTAGCGCCTTGTCGTGCGTGTGTTCGAATTTGTGCCAGTACGCTTCGCCCAGTCCCGCATACGCGCCTGCGAAACCTTTGTCCTTTTCCAGCGCGTGGCGAAACACGCTGATGGCGTTCTCGATATTTTCTTCCTTGTCGTAATTCTGCAAGTAGCCCACGCCTTGCAGATAAAAATCGTACGCGGCTGGTTCTGTCGTCCCGTGCGCGGCTAGCGCTTTTTTCTCCTGCGGCTCCAGTTCCAGTTTCAGGATTTCCGCCACACGCGCCGAAACCTGATCCTGCAGCGCGAACGGATCCGCAGCGCCCGCAGTCACCGTACCGCCGCGCAGTTGCTGGTGTGAACGCGCATCCACCAGCGAATAATTCACCCGTACCTGGCCCGACGCGCGCTGGATATTCAGCATCAATCCGTAATTCACGCCGAATTCTTGCCGCGCCGCCTCCAGCGTCTGCACGTGATGTGCGCGAATTTCGCTTGCCGGGATTACCGCCAGCGGATGCCGCCCGGACAGTTCAGTCAGGCTGGATGTCAGCGTTTCCACCAGTCCGCTGTCGAAGGCCCCCTCACCCGCTTCCACTCCGGGCTCCGGTGAAAGCACCGCAAGCTGCAAACGCTCGCTCGCGGAACTGCCGGTTGTTTCTTTCGAAGCAGGGGAATATTTTTTTGCCAGCCAGATCCCGCCCGCGGTCATTCCTGCGAGCACCGCAATTGCCAGCGCCCACGAAAACCATCTCCAGGTAAACGGCGCCGGCTCGGAAACAATTCCCACCGCCGTCGAAGGTTCCAGCGCCTCCAACGCTGCGCGGACTTCCCCGGCGCGTCCGTACCGTCTCGCGGGCTCTTTCTCCAGGCACCGTCGAATCACCGCCGCTAATCCCGGCGGGACCGTTTCCGGCAATGGTGGACACGGCTCCTGAATAATTCCGGTGCACAAGCGGTAAAGATTATCGCCATGGAACGGCCGCACTCCCGACGCCATTTCATACAGCACGATTCCCAGCGCCCAGATGTCGCTCCGCGCCGTCGCTTCGCCGCCTTCCAGTTGTTCCGGGGACATGTACGGCATCGTCCCGGCTAACCCCACCGTCGTGGCCGTCGCCGCTTGCAGCGTCTTGCGATTCACGTCGTTGGGATCAGTCCGCTTCGCCAGGCCGAAATCCAGAATTTTCGTGTCGCCTTCCGGTGTGACCACGATATTCAATGGCTTCAGATCCCGGTGAATCACTCCGCGGGCGTGCGCGTGTTCCAGTGCTCCGGCGAGTTGCCGTCCGTAACGCACCACGCTCGACACCGGCATCCCTCCTTCGCGAATCGATTCCGCCAGAGGTTTGCCTTCCACAAACTCCATGGCAATAAAGAGTTCGCCCTGCTCCTCCGCCACTTCATAAATTGTGCAGATATTGGGGTGATTCAAGACTGAAGCGGTACGCGCCTCTTCTCGAAAACGCTGCACTTGTTTCTTGTCATGTACGATTTGCGGCGGCAGGAACTTCAACGCGACCGTGCGTCCAAGAGCGGTATCTTCCGCGCGGTACACCACACCCATCCCGCCGCTGCCCAAAGGCTCCAGAAGACGGTAATGCGACACCAGGGAACTTGGCACACGCACCGCCAGGGAAGGGACACCACAACGCAGAGAACCGCGCCGTGTATTGATTAGCTCAAAGCTGCGCGCATCTTAGGCCGCTGTTAACCCGTAAGTCAACGCACACCGATAATTTAGTGAAGCGTTCCGATGGGAAGTCTTGAGGCACTGTCCTGGGTCTCTTCCCTTCCCTATCTGTCGTTACCATCTCCCCGGCCCAACCCCGCTAATTTTGGTCTGCACCCGGAGTTGAAAATACTTGCAAAGGAATTAGGACTAATTTAGTCTCATTTGCTGTTGTTGCAACTCAGTTGCAAGGAGCGTCGTGCCCCGATTTCTCTTTCTAGCCTTTTTGCTTACATTTTTTCTAGGGTTACCCGCTAGCCTAAGCGCCCAGGAAAGTCCTTATATCGTCGCTTACGATCACTACCTGGAAGAGCCCGGCAATCTCGAAATCGAATACTTCTCCACCTTCAGCACCCAGCGGTTCGGCAACGATTACCACGCCTTCTGGGTGGAATTGGAATATGGCGCCACCGCGTGGTGGACCACCGAACTCTACCTCGATGGTCAGACGACCTTTCACGACAGCACCCTCTTCACCGGCTTTCGCCTGGAGAATCGCGTCCGCCCGCTCCAGCGCGAGCATTTCATCAATCCGGTTCTGTATGTCGAATATGAACACAAGAGCGGCGCTGACAAAATCAGGAAAGAAGTAGAAGGTCACGACATGGAGGCCGACGCTCTTGAATCCAACGCCTTGCTCCGGCGGGAACACGTTAACGAACTCGAGTTTAAACTTTTACTTTCCAGTACCTACAAAGGCTGGAATTTCGTCCAGAACACGCTTGCCGCGAAAAATCTTTCCAATGCGCCGTGGGAATTTGGCTACGCCCTGGGCACCAGCCGCCCGCTCGCGCTCAAAGCCTCCGCGCAGCGTTGCTCGTTTTGCCGTGAGAATTTCATCGCCGGACTGGAGATGTACGGCGGTCTCGGCGACCGCCATAGTTTTGGATTGCACAACACCTCGCACTATGTTGCGCCGGTCATCGCCTGGAATGTTCCCTCCGGCTGGACCCTGCGTGTCTCCCCGGGTTTCGGTTTGAATGACAATAGCAGCCGCTTCATTTTGCGCTGGGGCCTGTCGCGGGAAATCGTCGGCCTCGGCTCCATGGTCAGTCGCTGGTTCGGAAGTCATTGATGGGGAATCGATGACCAGTCCGAGATGGAAAAAGAGACAATATTTTAGCGTCGTTGCCGTTTTTGCAGAGTTGGCGATTGCGCTCGCAACCTACGCGGCTATCTTACTTGCGGCAGCCCCCGCGCAACCTCAAAAGACCCCGCGCTATAAATATAAGAACGACGCATTGGTCTACGCGGAACTCGCGAAAGCTCCCGAAAAGGCGCGTTCGAAACGGAACCCTTTAGCTAGTGATCCCGAAGCCATCGCCGCCGGAGCAAATCTATTCGACCAGCATTGTGCAGAGTGCCACGGCGATGCAGCAGAGGGTTCGCGCAAAGGCCCCAGCTTACTCAAGGAGCCGGTACAGACCTCCACTCCGGGCGCGCTCTTCTGGATATTGACGAATGGCGTGGTGCGCCGCGGTATGCCCGTTTGGTCAAAGCTGCCTGAGCCTCAGCGCTGGCAACTCGTCACCTACATCAAATCACTCGGAACGGAAACTAACCACTGAGCCAGCGCGCCACCGGCTTCCCAGATTCCGTGTGTTCGCAAATCACGCGTAACGCTGCCGTCAACGGAATTGCCAACAGCAATCCCATTCCTCCCCAGATCCATCCCCAGAAAAGAAGCGATATGGTAATCGCCAGCGCGTTCAACCGCACTCGTTTGCCCACGAGTTGCGGCGCCAAAAAATTATTCGACAGCATGTGTATCGACATCAGCACGCCGGCGATGAGCGCGTACGATCCTACCGACTTGAACTTCGCCAGTGCGATCACGAACGGCGGCAGCCACGCCAGCACCGCTCCTATATACGGCACCATATTCAACAGGCCCGACACCATTCCGGTCAATATCGGATAATCCAGTCCCATGACCCAGAAGAACAAAGCGCTCGCGGTCATCACCACCAACGTCACAATCGACATCCCCACCAGGTAATCGCGCAGCACGTCGCGCAGGTCTTCCAGCGTGTCTTTCACCGCCGTTCTTCGCGATACCGGAAAAAGCTGCAGCGTGCCGTGCCACACCTCCTGTTTCCCCGCGAGCATAAAAAATACCAAAAACGGCACAAACGTAACCTCCAGCACTAGCGCGTACAGCGAGCCGATTCCTCGAAGCACCAGCGTATGCAGCATCGCCGTCGTTCCGCCGCCATCGGCTTTCGGCCGCGCATCCTGCTGCCCTGAAGATGTGGGCGTGACTTGCCGTTCAATGCCGTTAATTTTTGCTTCTACCGACCCGACCGCATGCCGCAGCACGCCGCTGTACTTCGGCCAGTTCGCAGCGAAGTCTGCCGTCCGCGACCACAGTCCGTAGCCCGCCGCCACCAGTACCGCGATCATTATCAGAACCGCCAGTAACGCCGCGAGCGTCCGCGGCATACGCATTTTTTCAAGAAACTCCACCACCGGATCGAGAAAATACGCGATCAAAATCGATAACAGCAGCGTGATTACTACTCCCGCCGCGTAATAAAGAAAAACCAGAATGACCGCCGCCGCTACAATCCGCAGGCTTAAGATCGATCCTGAAACTCGCACGGTGGAATGCGTTTCCGTCACAATCGTAAGCGCTCCATGCCCGACACGGTAACACAGCCGTGCTGCGCCTCGGCATTTTGCGCGCTGCCGTCGCTCAATCTGCAAATCCCGCTCATCAAATAACTCTTTCGTCGTCGCTACTCGTTAGCAACACCTGCAGCATCGCAATCTAGCCGGCCAGGAGTGCCGTGCTAGAATTTTCAAGCTGGTTAGGGGTCACAGCGGCCATCCGTGGCTCGCTTAATTTAGCTGCTTTATTTCACGCTCTAACGATTCATCCATGCCCAAATTACTTTTCGGTACCGACGGTATTCGCGGCATTCCCGGCACAGCCCCGCTGGACGACGCCACACTTTTCGCCACCGGCTTTTCTCTCGCTTCGTATCTGCGTCGCGAACATTCCTCAGCCCGTGTACTCATCGGCATGGACACTCGCGAATCCGGCCCGCACATTGCCGCCGTTCTAGCCGCCGGGCTGGCGCAGGCAGGTGCGTCCGTGGCCTTCGCCGGGGTTATTACCACCCCAGGTGTTGCTTGTCTGGTGCGCCAGAATGATTTCGCCGCCGGAGTCGTCATTTCCGCTTCTCACAATCCATTCCACGACAACGGCGTAAAACTTTTCTCGCACGCAGGCATGAAGGTTCCCGACGCCATCGAAGAAGCACTCGAAGCCGACATCCTGCGCCATCGCGACGCCAACAAATCGCAACTCGCTCCGTCGGCGCTGGTCGCTGACGAATCTCTGGACGCCGAGTACCTCGACTATTTGCGTTCCCGCGTTATTCCCGGGGCCGAGCTTGAAGGATTTCGCATCGTTCTTGATTGCGCCAATGGCGCTGCGTACAAGCTTGGTCCGCAGCTCTTTGGTTCTCTCAATGCCGACGTAATCACCATTGGCGCGGCTCCGGATGGACGTAACATCAACGCTGGCTGCGGCTCGCTTCATCTCGAATCGCTGCAAAAACGGGTCGTTGCAGAACGCGCGGCCCTGGGCGTGGCCTTCGATGGCGACGCCGATCGTGCTCTTTTTGTTTGTGCCGACGGACGCATCGTGAATGGCGACGGCGTGCTTCTCGCAGTAGCTCGTTTCTTGAAATCGCAGAACAAGCTCAAGGGTTCCCGCGTCGTTGGAACCTCCATGTCCAATCTCGGATTGGAGCGAATCCTCTCAGACGAGAATATGACGCTTGCCCGCGCGGATGTTGGTGATCGCTACGTTCTGGAAGAAATGCTCCGCAGCGGAAGCGTCCTTGGCGGTGAGCAGTCCGGCCATATTATTTTTCTGGAGGACAGCCCCGCGGGCGACGGCTTATTGACCGCACTGAAGATTGCCTCCCTGGTTTCCATGCACGGCGGACTTGCGGACCTGATCACCGGTTTGAAGGATTACCCGCAGACCATCGTCAACGTAAAAGTTCGTTCCAAACCACCGCTCGCCTCGCTTCCTGAAGTCGCCGAAGCTCTTGCCAGCGCCGAAGCCGCACTCGGGAGGAACGGCCGAATTGTTCTTCGTTATTCCGGCACCGAACCCCTCGCACGCGTGATGGTCGAAGCCGAACACGACTCCGACGTCCAGCGCTTCAGTCAGTCGCTCGCCAGCGCTCTGCGCGCTTCCATCGGCGCCTGAATTTTTCTCCAACCTAGGCCACAGGTTATCGGGATTATTTACGTCTTTTACGTTCGCACTTACGCGTGTCGCCAACTGCTATGCCAACGTTGTTATTCGTGACCGTCTCTCACCTTCTGGACTTCCCCGCTCCCAAACAACATATAAGCCGCTCGCAATTCTGTGAGATTTTGTAGGATTTCTGAGCTGCCAAAATTCCGACCGTCGTCCTTTTTAGGGCTAACTCTCATGCTTTCAGCTAAATTACCGCACCGATCAATCTAATTTTTAGCTGGCACACTACTTGCTCTTCTGTAGGCAACTTTAAAAAAGATTGGCTTCCCGGGGTGGCCGGATCCGAACCTCGACTCGTTTCCGGTTTTGGGGCGTCAATTCAAAAAAGGGGGCTTGCACCAGCCCCCTTTTTTCATTTCTAGTCTGCTAATTTCCCACCAGTCCTTCACGGCTGCGAACAGTGTTTTCAGCACCAGTGTCCTCTTACATCTCGAGCTACCACGCATCTGTGATCTCCGTCCACGTACCTGGCTGAGTTCCTTACACGCCGAAGGTGTGTTCAGTCTCATGGGTTCCTTCCAGTTTTGCGATTCGAAAGAAGGACGCATCGCGTGGACAACGATGAACCTTGACGATCAGCGAGTTCGTTTCGCGGCGAATTTCGCCGCCCACCGGGTAAAAGTGGTTGCGGCTCTTCACCAGGGCGGTACCGCGCGGCCTACGGTCTCACCAAAAAAGTGAGCGGCCGGTGGGGGCACCGGCCGCTCGGGCGTGGGGATGGAGGGAAACAGTAACCTGAAGTTAGCTCAGCTTCCAGTCGTTACGCTGCGCTCGCAGCAGCAGTCACGAAACAGGGCAGTTTGAGCTGCTCAGAAGCCGCGACCAACTCCCGATCACAATTGCGATTGTGACCTTCGCCTCTCTGCTCGTCGATAGTCCAGTCGTCCCATCAGCCCCGGTACTTCTCGCGCCACGCTTCTGTACTCTTCCGGAAGTACTTTCGTACCGTCGCACATACCCGCAGTTCGCCTGTACATTCCCAACCACTAGCCATCACGCTCGCCACTCCCCACCGCGATACGTTATTCTTCCAACTCCATGCATGACCTTAGCTACTTTCGCGAGCATTTCGACCTTTTCGCCGACATGGCTCGGCACCGCGGCACGATTCTTGACCTCAACGCCTTCCGCGCTCTTGATAAAGAGCGCCGCGAGCTCATCACCAGTAATGAGCAGCGCAAAGCTCAGCGCAACAAAGCCAGCGAAGAAATTGTGCGCCTGAAAAGAGAAAAACGACCCGCCGACGCCATCATCTCCGAAATGAAACAGCTTTCTGATCTCATCAAGCAATCCGATGAGCGCATCAATCAGCTCGACGACACACAGCGCGATCTCCTGCTAACCATCCCCAACATTCCGCACTCCAGTGTTCCAGTGGGCTCCGGCGGCGCCGACAACGTGGAAGTTCGCCGTTGGGGCGCTCCGCCGAAATTCGACTTCACCCCCAGGCCGCATTGGGAAGTAGGCGAGCGCGCCGGCATTTTGGATCTCCCAGCAGCCACAAAAATTACCGGTGCGCGTTTCGCGGTTTACAAGAACTGGGGCGCACGCCTGGAGCGCGCCCTTGCGAATTTTTTCCTCGATGTGCACACGCGCGAGCACGGCTACACGGAAATTCTTCCACCGTTTTTGGTGAACAGCGCTTCGCTCACCGGCTCCGGCCAGTTGCCCAAATTCGCCGCCGATCTCTTCAAAGTGCAGGACACCGATTTCTGGCTGACTCCCACCGCCGAAGTCGAGCTGCACAATCTTTATCGCGACGAAACTCTTGCGGAAGATCGTCTCCCGATTTTTGTTACCGCCTGGACCGCGTGTTTCCGCTCCGAGGCTGGTGCTGCCGGCAAAGACACCCGCGGCATCCTGCGCCAGCACCAATTCCAGAAAGTTGAGCTTTTCAAGTTCACTCATCCGGAAAAAAGCTACGAAGAGCACGAAGCTTTGGTCCGCAACGCGGAAACCATTCTGCAGAAACTCGGTCTGCACTACCGGACCGTTCTGCTTTGTACCGGAGACATGGGTTTCGCCTCGGCAAAAACCTATGACATCGAGGTTTGGCTCCCCTCTGGCAATGAATTTCGCGAAATTTCTTCTTGTTCCAACTGCGAAGCCTTCCAATCGCGTCGCGCCGGCATTCGTTTCAAGCCAAAAGCCGGCGGCAAAAGCGAATTCGTGCACACTTTAAATGGCTCCGGTCTAGCCGTTGGGCGCACGTGGATCGCTATCGTGGAGAATTATCAGCAGTCCGACGGGTCTATCCTCATCCCCGAGGCACTGCGTCCTTATATGGGTATCGACCGAATTCCAGCCGCCGAGTCGCCTAA
>JRHI01001099.1_pt1 | contig 24754 bp, 29 predicted proteins | sample 215371 | NCBI WGS metagenome assembly JRHI01 (sample SAMN02929681, study PRJNA255918) | sediment metagenome | biome: cave system; feature: Ice Cave; material: Sediment; isolation source: sediment from deep within a dark volcanic ice cave with no known source of... ...
CCTTCGGGATTGATGTTGAATGCCAAAAAGGTAAACGGCTCATCGCCCGGATTTCCCCACTGATGCACCAGGCCGGACGGTTCATAGATCAGAGAACCCGGCCCTTTGGCTTCGGTTCTGCCTTGGACGGAGTTGGCGCCTGTCCCCGCGAGAATGAAATAAAGAGCTGCCCCCGACCGATGGTGGGGTGGGTTGGAAGGCATTCGCGTAGGAAACGTGATGCGCGTCAGGTTTAGATCATAGCTGCCCGGCTTCAGATCGGGAATTGGTGCCGTTGTGCGATATAGCTCCCTCACGGTGGCCGGTGCTGTCTCGACAGGCTGGTCCAGATCCGCCGCTGGGACAAGGAGGAAGTGAAGAAAGATGGACGGTTCGCCCGGTCCTGCCTTTAGCAACACCATCCGACCAGAAGCGATGAACAGCCCTTCACCGCCGCTTAGCACCCTAGCGTCTCCGTCGAGCGAAACTGCCGTCGATCCCGAGATCTGGTAAAGGATACCGTTGCCCGCCGCGACGCTGCTCCTCTCCCCTGGCGGAATGGTGACATGCACCGCTTTGAAATAGATCGGCACGTCGGACACTGTCGCCAATTTCGCCGTCGCCACCACAGTTCTCGCAGTCGCTTGTGGAACTTGCGTGGTTTGTGCTGCCGCGCGGCCAGCAAGAATCGCCGAGGAAAGCAGCACGATTGCAGTTATTCCGGGCTGCATGATGACTCTCTACCGGTGAGCAGTTGCAACGTGGTTGCGCGGAATCTCTCGCTTACTGTAATCATGTTAGATTCGTGATAAGTATACGCAAAGTTGCGCGCTGCGAGTTGTTGCGCCAGCCGGCATCACTCTGTACTGGCGGCCATGCGTGGCATGAACGCGCCTGGCCGTCATGCCGCCGGAGTATCTCTGCTTCTCATGCGGCGTTGCGCACGCTTCAGGCGTTGCATATCCAGTCGTGACCCTGATCCGGGGCCGCGCTTCACGCCGCGGGAAAGGTCGCGACGAGCTCCTGCAACCGCCTCTTCGCGTCCTTGAGAATCGGCGTCCCATCGCCCACCAGCAGCACATCGAAGTCAAGCCCGAGCAGGGCGCGCACGCTCCGCCTGAGGCGCGCTGGATCGTCCATCACCTTCTCGCGCAGCAGGGCGCATCGCCCCGGCGGATTGCCGATCATCACATCGCCGACGATCAGGAGTTTCCTCTCTGGCCAGTGCAGCGCGACCTCGCCCGGTGATTTTCCCGGGGCGGCTACGACCGCCAACGGACCCGTGTTCGCACCGATCTGCAGCTCACCGTCGATTTCCGCCCCCTGGGTTCGAACATGGGCGGCGTCAGCCGGGTGGATGAGCGTCCTGGCTCCGGTGCGCGCGCGGATCACATTGGGGGCCCGCGAATGGTTGCGATTGGTGAGAACAATTCTCGCGGCCCCCATCCTCGCGATCTCGGCAAGGGCCTCGTTGCTCGGCTGGACCGGATCGATGCACAGGTTGCCCTCGCCGTGGCGAACCACGTAGCCGTTGAAGTTGTAGCCATGCGGTTCGGAAAACCACGCCCAGGTGTAAATGTCGGTGACGATCTCGTGCAGGTTCGGTCTCCTTTCAAGGATCGCGCTTCGCCGGGCGGGCGCGAACCAACTTCCGGTGCAAGAGCGCCCGGTAAACACCGGCTGCAATCATCCCGAACGCCACGTGCGTCGCAATGGTGATCCAGTCGCGGGAGCCCTCAAACCAAGGGAAGGCGGTCGTGAAGCCGTACATGTTGACGGCATACAAGCATAGGCCGAACACGGCTCCGGCAAGCAGGGATGAGCGGGTGTGCAGACGCGATATGAGCCGGGACAGAATCAGGCCGTAGGCAACGGAAAGCGCGAAGTGCACAAGTGTGGCGACCAACATAACCCTCCCGTCAAGGCTCGCGGGTGGCGGTAACACGCCGCGGCCCATCACAATAGCGGCGACAAAGCGCGCATCCCTGAACACAATCGTCGGCAACGCGTCCGTAAAGACCAACCACAGAACGATCTGCACGACCGTGGCGAGGATGCCAGCGGTAATGCCGCCATAGACGGCAGCACGCCAATCCACAGGCTGGTCCATGCGATGGTTACGCGCGTTCAAGGGACCCGCAGGCGGCCAAGGGAAAGGACCTCACACGGGGACATTAAACCGCCCACTTGGCTCCGGTTGATTCAGGCGGGAACTCGCGGAGACTCCGAAGGGAACTCCCCGGCGACATTGTTGACTAAATCGATCGGGTATTGTATATTTGAGTAAATTGATAGCTATTCTGTCGATTGACGTAGGTATCTGATTTTTAATAGAGGTTCACGATGAGGCTGACCACCAAAGGGCGGTTTGCAGTAACGGCGATGATCGATCTCGCGATGCAGCATAGCAGCAGCCCGGTGACGCTTGCCGAAATCAGCCAGCGTCAGAAGATCTCGCTGTCTTATCTCGAGCAGTTGTTCGCCAAACTGCGCCGCCGGATGCTCGTCGACAGCGTGCGCGGTCCGGGCGGCGGCTATTGCCTCGCCAAGGACATGGGGCAGGTGTCGGTTGCCGACATCATCCTGGCCGTTGACGAGCCGATCGACGCGACGCAATGCCGCGGCAGGGAAAATTGCCACGACGACCAGAAATGCATCACCCACGATCTGTGGGCAAAGCTCAATGAGCACATTCTGGATTACCTGGGCGGAGTGACGTTGCAGCAACTGGTCGATGACCAGAGCGCGAAACTGACCGGCGTTGCGCCGGTACAGGACATGCGCGAGACGATGCCCAAACGGAACCGCACCCCGGTCTCCGCTTGATTATCTGAGGTGACTGGCGATGGCGATTACGTTGACTGAAAACGCGGCAAAACATATCCAGACGCAGCTTGCCCAACGCGGTACCGGACTGGGCTTGCGTGTCCGCGTGAAAAAGGTCGGGTGTTCCGGCTATGCGTACACGTTCGACTACGCCGACGAAGTGCGTGCCGGCGATCAATTGTTCGAGTCGCATGACGCCACCGTCGTGGTCGACGCCGACAGCCTGTCGTTCCTCGACGGCTCGCGCATCGATTTCGTCAAGGACGGGCTCAAGCAGGCGTTCGCATTCGACAATCCCAACGTCGACAACACGTGTGGCTGCGGTGAGAGCTTCAGCCTGAAAGAAAGCGTTAAATGAGTACCGTACTGCAAAAGCTCGTCAATCAGCCGTACAAGCACGGTTTCGTCACCGACATCGAGTCCGATGTCGCGCCGAAGGGGCTCACCGAAGACACCATCCGATTGATTTCGACCAAGAAAAATGAGCCGCTGTGGCTGCTCGAGTTCCGCCTCGAAGCTTATCGGCAATGGCTGACGATGGATGAGCCGAAGTGGCCGAACGTCAGGTATCCGAAAATCGATTTCCAGGCGATCAGCTACTACTCGGCGCCGAAGGTGAAGCAGAAGTTGAACAGCATGGACGAGGTCGATCCCGAGTTGCTGCGCACATTCGAAAAGCTCGGCGTGCCGATGAATGAACGGGCGGTGCTCGCCGGCGTCGCGGTCGACGTGATTTTCGACAGCGTATCCGTGGCGACGACATACAAAGAGAAGCTGGCCGAGGTCGGCATCATTTTCTGTTCGATTTCGGAGGCCGTACAGAAGCATCCTGAGCTGGTGCAGAAGTACCTCGGCACCGTGGTCCCGGTCGGGGACAATTACTACGCTGCTCTCAACTCGGCGGTGTTCACCGACGGCTCGTTCTGTTTCATCCCGAGGGGCGTCAAGTGCCCGATGGATCTGGCGACTTATTTCCGCATCAATACCCAGGACTCCGGGCAGTTCGAGCGCACGTTGATCGTTGCCGAGGAGGGCGCTTCGGTGTCCTATCTCGAAGGCTGTACCGCACCCAAGTTCGACACCAACCAGCTGCACGCCGCGGTGGTCGAGCTGGTGGCGCTCGACCGTGCTGACATCAAGTACTCGACGGTGCAGAACTGGTATTCAGGTGACGAGAACGGCATCGGCGGCATCTACAACTTCGTCACCAAGCGCGGCCTGTGCAAAGGCATCGACTCGCGCATTTCATGGACGCAGGTGGAGACCGGCTCGGCGATCACCTGGAAATATCCGAGTTGCGTGCTGCTCGGCGACAACTCGATCGGCGAGTTTTACTCGGTCGCGCTTACCAACAACTATCAGCAAGCCGATACCGGCACCAAGATGGTCCACATCGGCCGGAATACCCGCAGCACCATCGTCAGCAAAGGGATTTCGGCCGGTCATGCCAACAACAGCTACCGCGGGCTGGTCCGGATCGGACCGAAAGCGGAGAGCGCGCGCAACTACTCGCAATGCGACTCGATGCTGATTGGCGATCAATGCGGCGCCCATACCTTTCCTTATATCCAGGTGCAGAACCAGAGCGCCACGGTCGAGCATGAGGCGTCGACGTCGAAGATCGGCGAGGACCAGCTGTTCTATTTCGCGCAACGCGGCATCGGTGCCGAGGAAGCGGTGTCGATGATCATCAACGGATTCTGCAAGACCGTGTTTCAACAATTGCCGATGGAGTTTGCGGTCGAGGCGACCAAGCTGCTCGGTCTCAAGCTCGAAGGAAGCATCGGATGATTCGGCGGAACAGCAAGACGCTGCTCGAGGTGCGCGGACTGTGCGCGACCGTGAACGGCATCGAGATACTCAAAGGCATCGACCTCACCGTCAGAAGCGGCGAAGTGCACGCGCTGATGGGCCCTAACGGGTCGGGCAAGAGCACCTTTGCCAAGACACTTGCCGGCCATCCGGCTTACGTCGTGACGGGTGGAACCGTCTTGTACGAGGGCAAGGATCTGCTCCAGCTCAGGCCGGAGGAGCGTGCGCGTGCCGGTGTGTTTCTCGCCTTCCAGTACCCGGTCGAGATTCCCGGCGTCGCCAACAGCCAATTCCTGCGCCTTGCCTACAATACGGTGCAGGTGCAGCGCGGCAGGGACGAGCTCGACCCGCTCGAGTTCGATGATTTCGTGCGCGAAAAGATGAAGTTGCTCGAGATGAATCCCGATTTTCTCGACCGCAGCGTCAACGAAGGCTTCTCGGGTGGCGAGAAGAAGCGCAACGAAATATTGCAGATGGCTCTGCTCGACCCCCGGTTGGCGATTCTTGACGAGACCGATTCCGGTCTCGACATCGACGCGCTCAGAGTCGTCGCCGGCGGCGTTAATCAGCTGGCCACCCGTGACAACGCGATCGTGCTGGTGACGCACTACCAGCGTTTGCTCAACTATATCGTGCCCGATTACGTACATGTGATGGATGCGGGCCGCATCATCAAGACCGGCGGCAAGGAATTGGCGCTGGAGCTCGAGACGCGCGGGTACGACTGGATCGGCGCCGAGAACACGGCCGCGGCGAGGGCGACGGCATGAGCGCAACCACGTCGGTCGCGAAGGGTTACCTCGAAAGCCTGCTCGCGGGACAGCCGCGGCTGCCGGCGAGCCCGTTGGCATGGCTCAACGAGCTGCGCGCGGAAGCGGTCGACCGCGTCGGCGTGCTGACGGTGCCCACCCTCCGCGACGAGGATTGGCGCTTCACCGACATTTCGCCGCTCACCAAACTGTCGTTCCAATCCGTGCACGCGCCCGTCAGTCGCCAGGCTGCCGACGTGGAGCGGTTTTATCTCCCAGAAGCGACAACCCGACTCGTGTTCGTCGACGGCGTACATGCGCCGGAATTGTCCCGCGTTGCCCCGGACCGCGGCGTGGTGGTTGCGAACCTGTCGGCGGCGGCCGCCGTGCACGCAACGGCGATCGAACTCCACCTCGGTCGTCACGCGGAATTCCGCGACAACGTGTTTACCGCACTCAACACCGCGTTTCTGCACGACGGCGCTTTGGTTGTCGTGCCGCGCGACGCGTCGATCGCGGCGCCCGTGCATCTGCTATTCATTGCGACGCAAAAGGAGGCGGCAAGCCACCCGCGCTGGCTGTTGGTGGCCGAATCCGGCAGCGCGGTGACGGTTATCGAGGATTACGTCTCGTTGCAGGAAGAGAGCTATTTCACCAACGCGGTGGCTGAAATCGCGCTTGCCGACAACGCGCGCGTCAACCACATCCGCGTGCAGCGCGACAGCGGCCGGGCGTTTCATATTGCGAGCTGCACGGTGTCACTTGCGCGTGCGAGTCGCTATCAGTCGGTCAGTGTCGCGCTTGGCGCACGGATGTCGCGCTATGACCTGAATGTGCTCCAGGCAGCGGAGGGCGCCGAGTGCACGATCGACGGACTGGCGCTGATCGGGGAACGCCAACTTGCCGACACGCATACGTCGATCGATCACGCCAAGCCGCACGGCGTGAGCCGACAGCTGCACAAGTGCATTGTCGGCGGCGCCGCGCACGCGGTGTTCAACGGCAAGATCATGGTGCGCCACGATGCGCAGCGCACCGAGTCTTCGCAGTCGAGCCGCAACCTGCTGCTGAGCGCCAGGGCACGCGTCGATACCAAGCCGCAACTCGAAATTTTCGCCGACGACGTGAAGTGTGCGCATGGTGCGACGGTCGGCCAGCTCGACAGCGAGGCCGTGTTCTATCTGACGAGCCGCGGGCTGTCCGCTGCGGCTGCGCGCAACCTGCTTACTTATGCGTTCGGGGCCGAGATCATCGACCGCATACCCATCGCATCGCTGAGGCAACGGCTCGAACAGACCGTGCTCGAACAAACGACGCGCCAGCCATGACCGCCACCCAAACCGCACTGCGGTCCCAACCGGCGTCCGCATTCGCCGTCGAGCGTATCCGGACCGATTTCCCGATCCTCAAGCTCAAGGTCGGCGGCAAGCCGCTGGTGTATCTCGACAACGCCGCGTCGAGTCAGATGCCGCAGCCGGTGATCGACCGTCTGGTGCGCTATCAGACGACGCAGCACGCCAACGTCAATCGTGGGGTGCACTACCTGTCGGAGACTGCGACCTTCGAATACGAGGAGGCACGCCGCAAGTTGCAGCGCTTCATCAATGCGCCCGAAGACCGTGAGGTGATCTTCACCAGCGGCACCACCGATGCGATCAACCTGGTGATGCATGGCTACGGCCGCAGGTTCATCGGAGCCGGCGACGAGATCATCCTTACGACGCTCGAGCACCATTCGAATATCGTACCGTGGCAGATGCTGGCGGAAGAGAAAGGCGCGAAAATTCGCGTGGTGCCGATCAACGATGCCGGTGAGCTTCTGATCGACGAATACGAGAAGCTCTTCAACGCGCGCACCAGGTTCGTGGGCGTGACGCACGTCTCGAACGCACTGGGCACGATCAACCCGGTCAAGCGGATGATCGCGTTTGCGCATGCGCGCGACGTGCCGGTGTTAGTCGACGGCGCTCAGGCGGCGCCGCACATGAAGGTCGACGTAGAGGATCTCGATTGCGACTTCTATGCGTTCTCGGGCCACAAGCTGTGCGGCCCGACCGGCATCGGCATTCTTTACGGCAAGGCAGCGATGCTCGAGCGCATGCAGCCCTTCAAGGGCGGCGGCGACATGATCTTGTCGGTGACGTTCGAGAAGACCACGTACAACATGATCCCGCACAAATTCGAGGCCGGCACGCCCCCGATCGCCGCGGCGATCGGGCTTGGCGCCGCGGTCGACTACCTGTCGGCGATCGGCATGGACGCCATCGCCTCGCACGAACTCAACCTGCTCGATTACGCCACCGGGCAGATGAACCGCATGCGGGGCGTGCGCATCATCGGCACGGCCGTGAATAAGGCGCCGGTGCTGTCGTTCGAGGTCGACGGTGTGCACCCGCATGACATCGGCACCCTGCTCAATCAGGAGGGCGTCGCAGTGCGCACCGGACATCATTGCGCGCAGCCAGTGATGCAGCGTTTTCGCGTGCCGGCCACGTCGCGCGCGTCGTTTGCGTTCTACAACAGCATGGCCGAGATCGACGCGCTGATCGCCGGCATACGCACCGTGCAGAAGGTGTTTGCGTAATGACGGACCCCAGGGCGCTGTATCAGGAGGTCATCCTCGACCACAACAGGAAGCCGCGCAACTACGGCTCGCTCGAGCATGCGAGTCACCAGGCGGAAGGCCACAATCCGCTGTGCGGCGACCGCATCAGCGTGACGCTCGATCTCAATGGCGATCGCGTCGACGGGATCGCGTTTCAGGGCGAGTCGTGCGCGATCTGCAAGGCGTCGGCGTCGATGATGACGGTCACGGTCAAGGGCAAGACGCGCGCGGACGCGGAAACGCTGATCCACGAATTTCGCGATATGGCGACCGGAAAGCTCGACCTCGACGGCCTTCCCCACATCGGACGGCTCGGGGTATTCGCCGGCGTGCGCCACCTGCCGACGCGCGTCAAATGCGCCATCCTGCCGTGGCACACGCTGCACGCCGCGTTCAACTCGGTGGCCAGCACGTCGACCGAGGCGGAAAACGATCCGATGCACGCGCCGATCGGTGGAGCATGAGTTAAGCAATGCCCAGAATAGCCGACATCGAGGACACGCCCAATCCGAACGCGAAGAAGTTCATTCTTCAGGAGCCGTTGACCTGGGGGATAACGCGCTCGTACGAGAACGCCGGGCAGGCGAAGGACGACCCGCTCGCGGCGGCGCTGTTCGACATCGAGCACGTGACCAATGTGTTCTACGTCGACCGCTGGATCACGGTCACGCAGGACGGCGGCGCCGACTGGCGGGAGCTGAGCCGCGCGGTCGCTGACCCGATCCGCGCCGCGCCGGCGGCGGATGCGCAATCGGTCGCCACCGTTGCGGCGGCGACCACTGCCAATGCCGACCTCAGTCCCGAGGACCAACAGCGCGTCGATAGCATCAACGCGCTGCTCGATGAGCACATACGCCCCTATCTGCGGGGCGATGGTGGCGACCTCTACGTTATCGGTCTCGACGGCAACAAGCTCGCTGTGCATTACCAGGGCGCGTGCGGCAGCTGTCCGAGTTCGATTTCCGGTACGTTGATGGGCATCGAGAATCTGGTGAAGTCGATAGAGCCCGATATCGAAGTCGTCGCGGTCTAAACCCGGTCGACACCGCAGATAGAAGCCGATCATCTACGGTTCCGGTTTTTTGGAACAGAATGAGCGAATGGGTGACGGTAGCGCCAGCCGAGGAGCTCGCGCCTGGCGGGTGGCGGGTCGTGGATGTGGACGGCGAGCAGATCGCGGTATTCAACCTCGGAGGCCAGTACTACGCAATCGCGGACGTCTGCACCCATGACGCCGGACAGCTCACGGGTGGCACCGTCGAAGGCGACCAGATCACCTGCCCGCGCCACGGCGCACGCTTCTGCATCCGCACCGGCGCGGCCTTGTCCGCACCCGCTTACGAGCCGACCGCCACGTTTCCTACGCGCGTCGAAAACGGCGAGGTCCAGGTGCGCGACGACCGCTGGGATTAATTCGGCATTGCAATCGCCGCCCTCGACTTGGAGGACTGCTCAACTTTTGCTACCGCGAAGCGGCGTGATCGGCGTCGATCGAATAATTGGACAGTACGGGCGCGGGCTGCGCGGGCGCCTTTTGTCGTACTGCTAGATCGCTAGGTAAACTGCAAGTGCGAAACCGACGGCGGCGAGGAACATTGCCAGCGCGATGGGATAACGTGGGTCGTGGGATCGAGGCACATCGTCGGGTGGCAGGGTCGACACATAGCTCCGATGCTGGACCGCGCCCAGGATCATGCATGCCGTCCCGACCAGCACCAAAGCGATGCCAACGACGTTCGAAATGTTGTGCTGAGTTTGCGTGTAAGCGCCTCCTTGCTGCTGAACGGCAAGGAGGCGCAGAAACAAGCCAAACCGCGCAACAACGAATCCGAACGCCATAATCGTGAGGCCCGTACGCACCCAGGCTAAGAGCGTCCGTTCGGCGGCGAAAAAAACACGGGGATCGTGCATCAGAGATTCATGTCTTGTGCGGGTTGCTATGAGTCGGCCTTACGAGCGGACTGGCGCGAGGCGCCATTTGGTTATCGGGATTGCAGTTGATCGTAGACAGCCGTGGAGATTCGGGCGAGCGCGGCCTTATCGGCGCTGCCGGAGATCGCATAGCCGAACGGACCATCGATCCAGTAGAAAACGTTGATCGAGCCCTCCTGCGCGAAGCGAAACGCAGTGTCGCGATTGCTCGTGTTTTCTGCCGATACGTATAAGGTAAGTCGCTCGCCTGACGCGTCCTGATACATGAACTGGGCAACCGGGCCTTGGTCGCCTGGCAACAGACGCCCACCGATCAATTGGTAGTCAAGATCGGCCAGACGCGGGGGTCGCATCTTCGCGCCCATACGCTTCGATAGCCAGGCGACGAGCTGGTCCTCCTGATCGGCGCCGATTTCTACGGGCCGCCGCATATCGGGGCTGTACACGGCATGAGCCAAGGCTGCGCGATGCGCCAATCCGTTTTCCGCCACATTGACGGCCGAGGTCGTGGTGCTGCGTTGTGCCAGCGACGAAGGCCCTCCACCCTGCCCGTGCAGGCCCCAACCGGCTGCACCACTGACCAAGGCGATCGCCACACCGGCTGCGATCCGCTGCAAATACCACGGACGGCGCTTAGCCGCTGTCTCGACCAGGCGGGAAGGCACCGCTTCGTCCAGCACCGGATCGAACAGCGCCCGAATCTCGCGCTTCTGTGCCGCGTAGCTCTGCAGCCGCTCGGCTTCCTCGGGACGGGTGGTAAGGTAGGCTTCGATCTCGCGCCGCCGTTCTTGCGGCAATTGATCGTCGACATAGGCCTGCAAGTCGGCTTCGGTGAGGGGGAGCAGGTTCATCGCAGCATTCTCACTTGATGACTTTGAGTCGCACCGGCTCGGCCCGGCCCTCGATCAGCCCACGCAAACGTTCACGTCCGCGCGACAGACGCGACATGACCGTGCCGATGGGAAGACTCAGCGTGCGCGCGGCGTCCCCGTAACTCATGTCTTCCAGCGCAATGAGTAGTAACACCTCTTTCTGCTCGACAGGTAACTGATCGAGAGCCGCCTGCAGGTCCAGCACCGCCAGACGGTCGCCCTGCGTGGCTGCCACCGCGACTTGAGACTCGTCATCCTCCATCATGACGGTGCTGAGCTTCGGACGGCGCACTCCGTCCACATGCAGGTTGTGCATGATCCCGAAGAGCCRCGCCCTCATGTCCGTTACCCCATGCCAAAGCGAGGCCTTGGCCAACGCGCGTTCCAGTGTGTCCTGCACCAGATCGTCCGCATCGTCACGATTGCCGGTCAGCGCGCGCGCGTAGCGGCGCAGGCGCGGCACCCAGGTTGGTAGATGTGAGGAATCGACCGGCGCGGCTTGCATCAATGGGTCGCGTTCGGTCGTGGACGATTTGCCACGGCCAGCGCGCTCATCGAAAATTCACTGAACGCGATCGTGCCAAGCAGCATGGCGAGAACCGAAGTTTCACACGACCACCCGCGTTGAGAGTGTTGGCGCCAAAAAAGCGATTGCGGGTGATTTCCGCCGCGCATCGTATTTGTGATCGTAAACCACTCAGTATGCAGCAGTCACAACCAACTTGGGGTCGATCTGCCAAGTTTCGCTGGCAATCTTACCGTCGCGATAGGTCAGCACATAACGCACCTTGATCGGCTGCTTGCCCTCGAACTGCACATTGGCCGAAACGGTGGATCCCTTGGGGTTGGCTGACTCTTCGAGCTTGTCGACGGAGACCTTCATCGCGCCTTGGGACTTGGTAAACTTTTCCCAGACGCCGCGGATGTTGTCGGCGCCGGTGTAGGTGCCGTCCAGCGGGCCCCCCACCCAATTGAACTGGGCGTTGTCGGCGTAGCCGTGCATCAGCGTTGGCATGTCACCCGAGCCAATGGCCTGAAAGTGCATCTTGGCATCGTCAGTGGGTCCGGCGAAGGCGGTTGTGGCGGCGAACAAAAGGGTGGCGACGGAAGCGGAAAGCAGGGACTCTTTGAGCATGGCAGAACTCCGGGTTGATGTTTGGCGGGGTGGGTCGTCTTGCGAGCAAGTTGCTCACATCGAGGTGGACGTTGGCGCATTGCTGTCTATTCCCAAGCAGGTCGAAATTTTCTGGCTCGCTGACATGAGGGCCGTTAAAAGCGTGCTGCGGTTCAGGGTGCCAATGGTCATGGCCAGCGTCGGTGAGCCGGCGGCATGAGCCTGCGGCCACTGGTATCTTGGAAATTTCTGCAGCCCCGGCCGCCAGCAGCAGAACGTACTCAATGACGCCCTGTCATACAAACTCGTTGCTAGCTAGCGCACCAGAGCTAGCCCGTCATTGCACTCGTGGCGTCGGGTCACGCCATGTGACCTCGATTATCTGGAGCGCGAGATCAGGTTGTCTCCCGAGCGGCAGCGGAACTGGACTCAGCACTGGCAAATGCGCGGCCTGCGTGTCATGGAAGCACTACTCGGCGGATCCTCCGAAACGGGACCGTATTGCCACGGTAGCCAGCCCACGCTCGCCGACGTCTGCCTGGTTCCTCAGGTGTATACGGCGCTGCGCTTTGGTTGCGACCTGTCGGCCTTGCCGACCGTTCAGCGCATTTACGATCACTGTCTGGGCCATCCGGCGTTCCAGCGGGCAGCACCGGACAACCAACCCGATTTTCCGCGGTCACCATCGTTGTGAACCGCGTGCCGCGTGTCAGGTGATTGCAGGCATGGAATAAATGCGCTCGATCCACCGTCTGCCCATGGAAGCCGAGCACTACTCCAACGTGTGGCGGGTTCGAATGAGGTGCCGTCCACCCGGAGACGATCCGGCAAGCGCTAGCCGGCCACTCCGGGGTCAAGTCCAACCAATTACTGGGAAGCCATTGTGGCAATCAAATTAATGTCTCGAATGGGGGATCGCGGTTGCGCATTCCGCCGCCTCGGCGGCCTGCTGATCGCGGTGGTGATCCTGGTCAGTTTGCCGGCTTGCGCACAGGAAGGTCACCGGCACCCACACGAATCCCGGATCGGTGGGACCCCAGCGCCGTTCATCGCCAGCACAGCCGAGCCCTTTTCGCAGCTGATGGATGATGCGATGGCGGCAATGGACTACGGGATGCGCACCGCCTCCATGAACGGTATCCCGGAGCATGACTTCGTGACCATGATGATCCCGCATCACCAAGGCGCTATCGATATGGCACGGGCGCTGCTGCTTACCACCAAGGACCCGGAACTGCGCAATCTCGCCCAGGGCATCATTACCGAACAGCAAAACGAGATCCGGCTGATGCAGGCGTGGCTCCAGCCCAAGGCAGGGGCAGCCAATGAACGCAAAGCGCCGTAGTGGGTCCGCCCCCGGCGGGCCTCGCCGTCCGCGCTGTCTTATCGACTGACCTCGCCCCCCTCACTCATCATCAACGATTCATCTCATCACCCAACAAGGAACCCATTCGTGATCAAAGCATCTGCCCCCCTCATCGCGCTCGCGCTGGCCGCAAGTTTCCCTGCATCCGCCGATCCCAAACCGCAGGACCGTGTCTACACGGCCGATCAGAACAGCAACACGGTGTCGGTGATCAATCCGGCCACCAACATGCTGCTCGGCCAGATCCGGCTGGGCAATGTCCGTCCCGATATCCTGTCGCCGCTCTACAAGGGGGAGGTCAACGTCCACGGACTGGGTTTCTCTCCCGATCACAAAACGCTCATCGCCATTTCCAATGGTTCGAACTCGGTGGCGTTCATCGATACCGCCAGCAACAAGGTGAAGGGTATCGCCTACATCGGACGCTCTCCGCATGAGGGTTTCTTCACTGCCGACGGCAAGGAGGTGTGGGCCGTGGTGCGGGGCGAGAACTACCTTTCGGTCATCGATCCGAACACGTTCAAGGAAACGCGCCGAATCGAGACCGCGCCCGGGCCGGGCATGGTGCTGTTCCATCCCAATGGCAAGACTGCCTTCGTCGTATCGAGCTTCACTCCCGAGGTGGACGTCATCGATGTCGCCCGGCATGAAGTCGTCAAACGCATTCCCGTCGTCAGCCCGTTCTCGCCCTTCCTGCAGTTCACGCCCGATTTCAAGGAAGTGTGGATGACGCACAAAGACGTGGGCAAGGTCACGCGCATCGATACGGAAAAGCTCGAGGTCAAAGGAGTGATCGACACCGGGTTCATCACCAATCACCTGGGCTTTGCAAAAACGTCCCGCGGGACGCTCGCCTATGTGACCATCGGCGGCGAAAACGTGGTCAAGGTTTACACGCTCGACGCCGATCCGAAACTGGTGGCAACGATCCCGGTGGGCGCGCTCCCGCACGGCGTCTGGCCGTCGGATGATGGTTCGCGCATGTATGTCGGACTGGAGAACGGCGACGGGGTCGATGTGATCGACACCGCCACCGACAAGGTCGTCGCCCGCGCGCCGGTGGGCCAGGCCCCGCAGGCACTGGTCTACGTGTCGAACGCGGTGCCGGCGGGGGAGGGGACGGCAAACCTCGTCCCGCGCGTCAACATGGAGCCCATCAATATCGCACTGAAGCCCAATGGCGGCGAGGCCAAGGGTTTCGTGGTGGCGCGTAATCTTGGTCTGGTCGACTCGCTGGAAGTGTTTCTGTACAAGCTCAAGCCGCAGACCGTGTACAACGTTTATGTGGGTGAGCAGCGCACGCCGGTGGCAGCGTTCAAGACCAACCCGATGGGCATGGCCAATGGGACTGCTATCGGGCCGCTGCGCGAGGTGGTATCGACGTTGTCGACGAGGACCGTCTTGCCTTCGACCATCTTCGTGATGGAGGGCGACGGTGCCGCCGATCCTGCGAAAGCCGTTCTGGTGAGCTCAAGGTAGCCGATGCATTAGGACGACGCAGCGCATTCCGCTTTCGGCGCGTGGCGTTTGCGCGTCGAAAGCGTTTTCAGGGAGGACGATGATGCAGAACGGCAAGCGAAACGACGCAGATGCGTCACCACGGCGGAAATTCCTGCAGCGCGCCGGCGCCCTGGGGGTCGGCGCCGCGATGGGTAGCTCGGTGCTCGCCGCAACGGGCGAACAGGTCGCGCTGCCTTTCGATAATGGGGAGCGAAGTCTCGTTGCCTTTCCACAGAAGCGCCCGCTGATTGTTCTCACCAGCCGTCCGCCGCAACTCGAAACGCCGTTTTCGATCTTCAACGGAAACGTCATTACGCCCAATGACGCGTTCTTCGTCCGTTATCACTGGAGCGGCATCCCGACGGCGGTGGACCCGCAGACTTATCGGCTACGCGTCAGCGGTAAGGTCGCAACGCCGCTCGATCTTTCGCTGGCGGAGCTCAAGCGCCTCGCCGATCCGGTCGACATCGTTGCCGTGAATCAATGCTCGGGTAACAGCCGCGGCTTTTTCACTCCGCGGGCGAACGGGGGTCAGCTCGCCAATGGCGCCATGGGGAATGCGCGCTGGACCGGCGTGCCGTTGAAGCGCGTGCTGGAAAAGGCAGGCGTGCAGGCCGGTGCGATCCAGGTGACGTTCGACGGACTGGATCGGCCGCCGCTCGAAGGTGGGCCCGATTTCGTCAAGGCGCTCGATATCGACCATGCGCTGGACGGCGAGGTCATGTTGGCGTGGGCCATGAACGGCGCCGACCTGCCGATGTTGAACGGCTACCCGGTGCGGCTCATCGTGCCCGGCTACTACGGCACCTACTGGGTCAAGCATCTGTCGGAGATCCAGGTGCTCGACAAGGTATTCGACGGCTTCTGGATGAGCGCCGCCTACCGCATTCCCGACAACGCCTGCGCCTGTGTCGAGCCGGGAACGGCGCCGGCCAAAACGATTCCCATCAATCGCTTCAACGTGCGCTCGTTCATCACCAGCCTGACCGATGGCGCCACTGTCTCGGTTGGGCGCGAGACCGTCGTACGCGGGATCGCGTTCGATGGCGGATACGGCATTGCGCAGGTGGTGCTTTCCGCAGACGGTGGGCGCTCCTGGACCGAAGCGCGGCTTGGCGACGACCTGGGCAAGTATTCGTTCCGCGAATGGAAGGGATCGTTCCGGCCATCAAAGAGCGGGCCGCAGGAACTCAAAGTGCGCGCCGTGAATCGCATCGGGCAAAGCCAACCGATGACAGGACTGTGGAATGCGCCCGGCTATATGCGCAACGTGGTCGAGACCACCCGGGTCACCGCGGTATGAGCGCGCCAAACGTGAAGGCGGGCCAAAGGAAGGTGGCGCGGGACGCGCTTCTTGCAGGCTGCTTGCTCGCGCTCGCGTTGCCCGCCCACGCGCTCGAGATCAGCCTGCCTCCCGAAACCGCGACGTACAAAGCGAGCGAACTGTTGGGCTATCAGCTGGTGCAGCAGAATTGCCTGACTTGCCATTCTGCGCAATACGTCTTTTATCAGCCGCCGTCGTCGCCACGCGCTTATTGGGACGCCACCGTCAAGAAAATGAAGAAGCCGTTTGGGGCACCGTTTCCCGACCAGGATATTCCTGTCATGGTCGACTATCTGGTGAAGACCTATGGCGCAGAGCGGCGGGCGGCAGGCGCCGGAAGTCCGTCCACGCAGGCAGCGCCGACTGCCGCCGCATTACCCTCGAATCCATCGCGTGCCGATGCGGTCGTCGCATTGGACCCGCAGAGCCTCCTGACGGCCAACGGTTGTCTGGCTTGCCATGCTGTGGACAAGATGATCGTGGGTCCAGCGTTCAAAGAAGTTGCCGCCAAATATGCGGGCAAGCCCAGCGCAGCGACTCAGATTGCGCAAAGCATTCGCGCCGGCGGTGTGGGCAAATGGGGGCAGGTGCCGATGCCGCCGTTCCCGCAGTTGAGCGAGGCCGAACTCAACACACTGGCAGCGTGGGTCGTGGCCCGCTAATCCTGGCGCTGCGTGGTAGCAGTCGACGAAAGGGCCAAAGGCCTAACCGGACGCGTACCAGATGCCGGCGTCCTCCGCGTATGAAATGGTCGCGGAGTGTCGCGACTACCTGCCGAGGTGCGACCACGCACTCCAGGCAAGAACGGCGGCGCCGACCAGAATATAGATCAGCGGCAGGCTCCACTTCAGGTAGCGCAGCGCGATGAAGGCGAGTGCTGCGACGGCCACCGCAAAGGGTCCGGTCAATGCGTGCTCGCCCAGCCGGACCAGCACCATCACCAGCAGGCCGACGAACGCCGCCAGAACACCGCCGATGGCGCCCCGTATCCAATCGATGTGGCGAAAGCGTTGGTACGCTTCGGCAAAGATCAGCGTCATGCCGAAGCTCGGTGCGTAGATGGCAATACTTGCGGCGATCGCGCCGATGAATCCACCTGCGAAGAAACCCGCGAAGGTGGCCACGTTCAAAATCGGGCCTGGCGTGAACTGGCCGATGCCGATCGCGGCGCCCAGCTGGGAGGAACTCAGCCAATGGTGCTCCACCACGGATGCTTTCTGAATCAACGGAAGAATGGTGTATCCGTTGCCAAAGGCGATCGCGCCGATTTTCATGAACTCTGCCGTGACATCGCTCAGCGGCGAGGGATTCAGCCAACTCACGGCAGCGACGCCAAGCAGACCGGCACACACGGCGAGCGGTACGGCGAGCCGTCGCAATCGCAGAGGCGCGGGAGGCTCGCCAGGGGGCGCGTGCACAGCCCTGCGCTGCACGCTCGCCCCGGCCACGAAGCCGGCCGCCACGGCCCACAGCAAATTGATCCCGCTCATGGCGATCACGGCGGCGAGAATCGCCAGCAACACCTCGACAACGTTCCCGAGATGTTTCTTTCCATAGTCGAGCGCGACGCTGAGGACAGTGCCGACGACAACGGCGTTGAGGCTCCACAGCAGGGCCTTGGCGCCAGCGAACTCGCCGTAGAATTGAAACGCCGCCGCTGCGGCCAGCATCGCCAGCAACGATGGGAGCAGGAAACCTACCGTCGTCGCCAGCGCACCGGCATTGCCGCGCTCCCGGTAACCGATATAGGTGACAAGGTTCGCCATGATCGGCCCTGGATACAGTTGCACCAGGGCGAGCCCTTCATCGAACTCTTCCGCCGTCACCAGGCCCTGCTCGACCGCATAGGTGTGCACGTTGTGCAGAATGGCCGGCATGCCGAAAGAGGTCAGGCCGATCCTGAGAAATGCGATTAGCAGAGAAGGCAGCGACCTTGGGCTTAAGGTGGCAGAATCCAACGAGGCGGTCATTCAATGGCTACCGACAACACCTGGGAAATTCGCATCAAGGTTCACCGTTTCAGTCCGGCATTGGTGACCGGTTCGCGCTTGACATCCGGAGGCATCGATTACAACCGGGTGCTCGTCTCATCGAAGCCCTCACCCGCAAAGTGCGCTTTCGCCCAAACGCTGGCGGCGGCAGGCATGTTCACTTACCGTACGTAGACGAAGTCCCGGGAAGTTTTATTCCATGTCCAGGTTCCGTGGTCAAGGTCTACACCATCGATGCCGGGCCGAAGCTCATCGCGACAATCGTGCCAAGCGCTCTCCCTTACGGCGTTCGGCCGTCCGACGATGGATCGCCCATTTCCATCGGCTCGAGAACGACGGCGCCGTGAGCATGGTCGACCCCGCTACCGACAAGCTGGCCGCGCGCGTTCCGGTGGCGCAGGCGCGTCGACCGAGGGTTGCAGGGTTAACGCTATGAGAACGCGCGCCATACGTCTGGGCCTGCGCGAGAACATGGGGCAGTTCTCGCTGCTGGTGCTCGTCAACGCCTTCGTGGGGGCAATGGTGGGGCTCGAGCGCAGCATCCTCCCGGCAATTGCCGAGCAGGAGTTTCATGTCGCCGCGCGGGCGGCGATTCTGTCGTTCATCGTGGTCTTCGGTATCACCAAGGCGCTCACCAATTACTTCGCCGGACGCCTGGCCGACCGCTTCGGACGCAGGCAGGTCCTCATCGCCGGCTGGCTGGTGGCAATACCCGTGCCATTCATGCTGATGTGGGCGCCGGCGTGGAACTGGGTGGTGGCCGCCAACGTGCTGCTGGGCATCAGTCAAGGGTTGACCTGGTCGACAACGGTGATCATGAAGATTGATCTGGTCGGCGCGAAAAAACGCGGTCTTGCCATGGGACTCAACGAGTTTTCCGGCTATCTGGCAGTAGCATGCAGCGCACTCGCGACCAGTTGGCTCGCCGCACGTTACGGCTTGCGCCCGCAGCCCTTCTACCTCGGGGTGGTGTACGTGGTCATGGGCTTGGCGCTGTCGGTCCTTCTGGTGCGCGAGACGCGGCAGTATGTCGCGCACGAATCAGGGCTCGACGTCGGCGGCGTTGCACAGGATCTTTCGCAGCGCGCCATCTTCCTACGCACCTCGCTGACCGACAAAAACCTGTCGAGCGCCAGCCAGGCCGGCTTGGTGAACAACCTCAACGACGGCATGGCCTGGGGGTTATTCCCGCTCTTTTTTGCGGCGGCGGGCATGACCTTGGAGCGGGTGGGAATGCTGGCGGCCATCTACCCGGCGGTCTGGGGCATCGCTCAGTTGTTCACCGGCGCCTGGTCCGACCGGGTGGGCCGGAAATGGCTGATCGCAGCCGGCATGTGGGTTCAGGCAGCGGGCATCGCCATCACCGCCGCGACCTCAGCCTTCGCCAGCTTCGCGACCGGTGCCGTGCTGCTGGGCGTGGGAACCGCGATGGTGTATCCCACCTTATTAGCCGCGATCGGTGATGTGGCAAACCCGTCGTGGCGCGCATCCGCGGTGGGCGTCTATCGCCTCTGGCGAGATCTGGGCTACGCGGCGGGAGCCTTACTCGCCGGACTGCTGGCGGATGCCTTCGGCCTCGCGGCGGCGATCTGGTGCGTCGCGGTGCTCACCCTCGTTTCCGGAGCGATCGTAGCCGTACGCATGAGCGAGACCTTGCCCGCAGCGTCCCGGTAATTCGGATGTTTGCAAGTGGTGCTGGTACTCGACGGACTCCGAAAGATCCCCGCGGGCTCCTCTCTGATGCCAATACGACTTCAATAGGATGCAGCGTGTCAGACCAATTGCAGCACATCAGGAATGAGGTACGACCATCATCCCGTTGCACATCGAAGCCATTTTTGAGCCCATTCCTCCGGCCCCCATCATTCCCATCATGCTGCCGTGCATCGCCCACATACCGAGCAGTCCGATGACGGCGATTAGGCCAATGATGGCAAAAACAATGACTACTGTTCTCAGCGCCGGCGATTCATTAGCCATATTTCCTCCAATAGTGAATGAGACGTTCTAGCGGACTGCTTGCGTCACAAAGGTCGAAAATTCAGGAGACGTTTTCAGATCGAATCCCATTCTCTTTGCTTCGGCAAACGCTTGCTCGGTGGTCCAGTCATTTTGCCTTGCTCTGCTCAATGCGAGGAGCAGCGCGGCGCGCGCCCCGGTGGCGCAATGAAGCAAAAACGGACCTTCCTTGCTTCTCATCGCGGCATCCAGGTCGCCGATCTGGTTTGCTGAGAGGCCGGCTTTGTCGACCGGGATGTTGACGTACTCCAGGCCATGGCTTTTCGTTAGTGTCTCGTTTGATGTCGTCGTTTCGCTGGGCATTCGAAAATCGATGACTGTTTCGATCCCCTGCTGTTTTGCGTCGTCGAGATCCTGCGCGGTCGGTTGTGGGCCGATGAAGATGCCGTCTTCGACGGGTTTGAACTGGCTCATGGCAATCCTTTTCGGTTGAAGTGAACTAACCCTGCGGGCTTTCGGTCATTTGACCGCAATATTTTTCCAGGTTTTCAGGCAGGTGATCGGGACAGAGGCCGCACTCCTGGTTGCCCGGCACCGCGTAATCAATGAACTTGGGATACGGCAAATTGAGGTTTGCCATGATTTCCCTGAATTGGTCCAGCGTTCGCTCCTGGCCGAGTCGCGGATTGCGCTTCTTTTCCTGGGCAATGCAGGAGACGCGCCGATCCTTGTAGTCATGGGCGGGATACACAAGGGTTTCGTCGGGCAAGGCGAACAGTTTCTCGTGAACGCTTTTGTACAAGGCATCGGCATCGCCGTTCTGAAAGTCGGTACGACCACAGCCTTCGATCAGCAACGCGTCCCCGGTGAAGATCCTGTCGCCGAACCGGTAAGCGAAATGTCCGGCGGTGTGTCCGGGTGTATGGAGCGGCTGCAACTGAAGGCTCCCCACTCGCAACGGCACGCCTTCTTCGATGCCAAGGTCGGCACAGGGCAAGCGGTCGAAGGCCGGTGCGGCGATCTTGCTGCCCACCTTGTTTTTCAGTTCGCGTGCGGCCGTAATGTGGTCGGCATGGATATGGGTCTCCAAGCTGTAGGCCAGCGTCAGTCCCAGCCCGCTGATTGCGGACAGGTCACGCTCCATCGAGACGATCACCGGATCAATCAACACCGCTCGCCCGGTTTCCTCGCAGCCCAACAAATACGTGTAGGTACTCGACAAGGGCTCGAACAGTTGGCGAAAGATCATGGGGATTCTCCTCGTGTAGCTTCATACAACGGTATATTGAAGTATATACTATAATGATATAGAATGTAAGCGAATCGTCTATCTCCCGGAACGCGTCATGACTATCGCTACCGCAAAACTGGATATGCACGCCATGCGGCTTGCCGCTACGCAAGCCTGCGGCTTACTGAAAGCACTGGCCAATCCAGACCGGCTGCTTTTGCTGTGCCAGCTCAGTCATGGCGAACAGTGCGTGAGCGCGTTGGAGAACTTGCTCGGCATTGTGCAGCCGACGCTTTCGCAGCAACTCGGCGTCCTGCGTGAAGAGCGTCTGGTCAGTACGCGACGTGAAGGCAAGCAGATTTTCTACAGTATTGCGAGCAGGGAAGCATTGGCCGTGATGCAGGTGCTTTATCGGCAATTCTGCGCCCCTGGCAAACGAAAATGATTGATTGGGCACACTTCACACCCTGGTCTTCCTTCGCAGGTGGATTATTGATCGGTGTGGCTACAGCGATGTTCCTGCTATTCAACGGAAGGATTGCGGGTATCAGCGGCATCCTGGGCGGACTATTGCGGCCCATGGCCGGTGATATCGGCTGGCGCATCGCGTTTGTAGCGGGTTTGCTAGGCGCACCACTCGTGTATGGTCTTGTCGGCCCTCTGCCCTCCGTTCACATCGATGCCGGTATTGCCGCGCTTGTCGGTGCGGGTTTGCTGGTCGGTGTCGGCACGCGTTATGGCTCGGGCTGTACCAGCGGACATGGCGTCTGCGGCCTGTCACGCCGCTCGCCGCGTTCGATGGTCGCTACCGCCTCGTTCGTGCTGGCCGGCTTTGTCACCGTGTTTATGGTTCGTCATCTCATCGGTTAAGGAGAGCGTCGTGCAAGCGTTGATGGCATTGCTCACCGGTCTGGTATTTGGACTTGGCTTGATCATTTCAGGCATGACCGATCCATCCAAGGTGATCGGTTTTCTCGATCTCGCCGGCAAGTGGGATCCATCGCTTGCTTTTGTCATGGGTGGCGCGATTCTGGTCGGCCTGTTGGCATTCCGTTTTGGCGCGGCGCGCCCCCGCGCGATCCTGGGCGGTCCAATGCGACTGCCCACTGCCAGCCATATAGACTGGCGCCTGATCCTCGGGGGATTGGCATTCGGTGCTGGCTGGGGTCTGGCCGGGTATTGTCCCGGTCCTGCCTTGGCGTCGCTCGCGACAGGTGGTAGCAAGCCGTTGATTTTTACCATTGCCATGTTGGTGGGGATGACGATTTTTCAAATTCAGGACCGACTTTCCCGGTCCTCTGCAAAGAAAGCCGCATAACGGCGTTTCTCCTTTCGCCTGGTCGAAGTGGAAGTGCCGGAGGTGGGTCGTAACGGACGATGCGGCGATGAGTCAAGGCGAAACCACTTGCCGGGTGTATCTCGCCGCCGCGGCACTGACTCTCAAGCCATATCCCGCCAACGCGCCGAAACCGTCACCACCCCCATGAGTGTCCCGCCGGCGGCGAGGATTCCAAGGCATGGTCCCGGGATGCTGCACGGATCATTCGAATGTGAAGGCGGCAAAGAAGCTCAGGATTCCAATCGGCCGCAACGAACCGGAATGGCGCACGGTTCGTGCGGCGTTGACCAACGGGGGAGTCGTGCTGAAATCCAATCAGGGCGACGCCATGATCGGAATGGCTTCCATCAATTGGCTCAAGGTTATTTTGACCTACTGCGTTCCGTACGCCATGCGCACCTACGGTGCGGTGTCCTATCAAATGCGACAGTGCGCATCCAAGAGCGCTGTCACGGATTCGTCGCACGTTCCCACCAATGACCATCGGACCAAGTAGCGGTTCATCGATCACTATCGGATCCGCTTGGCAGGCGGCCCATGACCTCCACGGGGCGGACTGGGAGCGACCCCGCTGCTACTGAATCGACGAGCAAGCGACCGAGCCGTAGCTGCAGAACACGTGGCAGTCACCGGCGTTCGGGCGCAGCACTGCTCCGCAGTTGCGGGACCCATGGCAGAACTGGCAAGCATCGCGCCCTGCTGAACCCAACATGACAAGTGAGCACGCCATGAGAAGCGCATCTTGAGGCTATCTGCCGCAGCCGGGCCGGGCGTCCTGTTCACGGTGATTCAGGCTGCGCCCAGCGCCGGCTTGTCGGCCTTCCCCGGAACCAATAGAACCTCTTCTTGCTCAAACGAAGCTAAGCTACACGCCACTACAATTCGAAAACGAATCGACAAATGTTCCACGACAGGTTTACCGTGGCGGAGCTACGGCGACGGCGACCTGCCCTGGAATGAATCGTTCCCCATATTTGTAAGGTATTCCAACAAGAAGGAGATCCCTTGATACATCAGTGCAGTCGTCGCCGATTCGTACAGAGCGCAGCGGTCCTTAGCGCATTGGTTGCTTCGCTTGCGCTGTGGTTGCCACTCGCCGCTGCGGAGTCACTCGAACCTACAGTCGTTACTCACGCCGCTTTCTTCTCACAGGAATCCCATCAGCCACAAGCGCTGGATCCCCAAGTTTTCGTGCAGGATTCGTCGGCAAAAGCAGGGACAGGCCCGCAAAACATCGGTCACGTCGACGGTTATCGCAATGCCCTTCTCACCGATCCGATGGACAGTCCACTCTTTACCGCTCAAGGTAAGCGGTTGGAGGGTTTCACCCTGGGCCGTTGGCTCGGCGCGCGCGGAGAGGTCACGATCACGCCGCTTAAGACCCGCGGTGCGAAGGTCCTCGTTAAATTCACCGGATTGCGACCGCGCGGAGTTTACAGCCTGTTCGAAAATCATTTCGATCAGAAGCCGATTGGCTTTACTCCATTGGATGGCCACGGAACGAAGAATTCGTTTGTCGCCAAGGCCGACGGGAGCGCATCCATTACTGTAAACGCCCCGGAGATGCTAACCAGCGCTAACGCCGTCTTGTTGGTTTATCACAGCGACGGAAAGACGCACGGCACGTCGCGTGGCGACATCGGCGTCACGGCGCATCATCAGCTTATTGCGAAAGTAGCATGAAGGATCATCCGTATAGCGGTAAGTGATTTGATTATTACGTATTGGTTCAAGTACTCGCCGAACGCGTCGCAGTGCAGTTCTCGTGCGGCAGCGGTCAAATGTGCGCTGCTCCCGTCTGTTGGGTCACGCGGCGAGCTATTTTGTCACCGAAAGAGCCGCGGTCATTCCAGCCTTGTAGTGGCCCGGCTGGTTGCAGATAAGGACGTACGATCCAGGCTTCAGGTTGAGAGTCATCGAGCCAGAAGCAGCGGGTTTCAGGTCGGCGATCTAACCGAGGCGATGAATGCGCTTCTCCACAACTTTGGCCCGCTTGTCATCGTAAGGCAGCGCCGCCTGTCCTGATTCCGTCCGGACCACGATCAACTCGTGGACCTGGCTCGTCGACTGGTTAACCGCGCGGAATGTGACCCTGCCGGCCGTTACGGTATCGCGGTCTAGCCCGGATATTTCATACTGAAATGCAAAATGAGGT
>JRHI01001100.1_pt1 | contig 24748 bp, 19 predicted proteins | sample 215371 | NCBI WGS metagenome assembly JRHI01 (sample SAMN02929681, study PRJNA255918) | sediment metagenome | biome: cave system; feature: Ice Cave; material: Sediment; isolation source: sediment from deep within a dark volcanic ice cave with no known source of... ...
CCACGAGCGGCCACGTCGTGTACACCCGCCCGAGCGGCTCGTTCGACCCGGCCGTCAGCGACGGGACGCGGCTCTACCTGTCGGGGCTGACCGGGCTGTTCGGACTGGTCCCGACCGGGCACCGCCATCCCAAGGCGAGGCACTAGCGAGTGAGCGCTCAGGCCCGGCGGGCGGCGCGCAGCGGCGACCCCGTCCGAGGATCCGTTCGAGCGAGAAGTCGATCCGGACGCGGACGACCGCGGCGCGCGGCGCGGTGACCGCGGTGAAGCCCCCGGGAGCCGGCGCGACGCAGCCGGAGCTCGCCTGCCAGTACGGGCTGAAGCGGACCTGCGCCACGCTCGTGCCCTGCCGGCTGAAGCGCAGCGTGAAGGATTGCGGTCCGAGCCGCGTCAATCTCGCCGGGGAGCTCGCGAGCGGCTGGGAGTCGGCTAACTCGAAGACCCGCCACTGCGGGTCGCGGTAGACCGGTCGCAGGTAAGGCACCCCGCCGAGGACGAGGCGGACCTCCGCGCGGCTCGACGCATCGGCCGGAGCGTTGGCGATCGCCACGTAGCGTACGCCGAGGCCGCGCAGCCAGGCCTCGTAGGTCGCCGACGGCAGCGGCTTGCGAAAGAACAGCTCGTTGTAGCCGGCGTCCAGCTGCGTCTCCCAGCCTCGCGCCAGCGGGTAGCGCACGGGGATGTATGCGGCCTCCCAGTGCGACCGGGTGAAGGGGACCTCGACGCGGGCGTGGTTGGTGTCGTGAGCAGCAAGGAACGCGAACAGCCCGGTGTAGGTCCTCGTCCGCGCGAGCGGATCGTGGAAGCCGCGATACATCTCGCGCACCGGCGCGTACCACTGCCAGGCGAAGAGCCCGACCAGGACGAGCGCGATCGACGGCATCCGCCGCCGACTCGCGCGGGTCGGGTCGGCCCGTGTGCGCGCGTGGGCGCAGAGCAGCAGCGGACCGGCGATCACGGCGCCGAGCCTGGTCGTGTTGCCGCCGATCGGGGTCGCGAGCAGGTACGAGACGACGGTTCCGATCAGGTAGAGCGCCGCACCGATCCGCAGCACCCGTTCCCGTGCCGCCACCAGGAACGCGAGCGTCATCGCGAGCGACCCGATCAGCGCGAGAGTGCCGAACGGCTGGCGTCCCCCTTCGGGGAAGACGACCGCCATGATCAAGCCGACCCCGAGCGCCGGGACTGCAAGCAGGATCGCCGCGCGGCGCCGGCCGGCGACGAACAGGGAGGCCGCGGCCAGGCCCAGGAAGATGCCGGCCAGCGGCGTGGCGGCGGCCGTCAGTGCGGCCAACAAGGCGGCCAGAGCGCGCCGCTTGGCTTTGGCCGCGTGGAGCGCTGCGAGCGCGAGCGCCGTGCCCAGGGCATAGGTCAGGCGGCCGATCGCCAGGTCGGTCGCGGTCGCAACGGCAAACCAAAGGATCCCGGCGCGAGCCTGGCGACCGAAGTGGTGCTCGGCCAGGCGGGCGAAGCTGAACGCGGCGAGCACCGCGGCGAGCGCGGCGACGACCCGCATCCCGAGCTGCGCCGCGAGCGGCGGGAAGAGCAGGCTGTAGGCCGGCACGTGGTGGCCGCCGTACCAGCCGTTGTCCCAGATCGCGAACCCCTCGCGTTCGAACAGGCCGACACGGTAGGACTGCGCAGCGAGGTCGGGTGTGCGCAGCGCGACGACGAGCCAGACGAGCGCGGCGACGGCGGCAAGCACGCTCGCCTGGACGTCGAGGCGCTTGGCGAGGGTGCGCATCAGCGCAGACGCTAATGCGTCGGGCGGTGGATCAGCGTGCCGGTCCCGTCCGGCGCAGGTCGCGCAGGGCCCGCGTCAGTCCCATCGGCGCCCCAGTGTGCAGCACGCCGTCGCTGTAGAGTCGCGCCGCCAGCCGGATCAGGAACGCGGTGAAGAGGATCGAGATCGCCACCGACAGGGCGAGCTGCCAGAGCGGCAGGTAGCCGAGCGCCGCGCGGACCGGCACGACCATCGGCGCGACCGGCGGCACGAACGTGAGGATCACGGCGAGCGGCGAGGCCGGATCGCTGATCGAGACCGACACGCCGTAGCCGATGCCAAGGACGAGCATCAGCGGGAGCTGGGCGCTGGCGAGATCTTCCTGGCGCGAGACGAGCGCGCCGATCGCGGCGAACGCGCAGGCGAATAGGGCGAAGCCGAGCACGAACCACAGGGCGAGCAGGGCGGCGACGCCGACCGTAGCGTGCGGCAGCTTGACGGTCCCCGACCCGAGCCCGGCGGCCAGCCCGGCGAGCACGACGACGAGGAGCTGGCCGAGCGAGAGCAGGCCGACCCCCAGTACCTTCCCCGCCAACAGCCGTCGCGGCGCCATCGTGCTGAGGATGATCTCCACCACGCGCGAGGACTTCTCCTCGACGACGCCGCTGGCGACCGTCGCGCCGGCACCGAGCAGCGCCATGTAGAGCAGCACGGAGCCGACGGTCGCGAGCGCCCGGGCACCGTTTGAGACCTGATGCACAGCCGCGACCCGCTGTCTGGCGAACGGCGCCGGCGCGAGGATCGCGGTGGCTGCCCGCGGATCGACGTGGGCAGCCTCGAGCGCTGCTCGCAGCTCGATGTCGCGGTGCCCGGCTTCGAGCAGCGCGATCAGGGTGTCCGCAGGGCTCGGCCCTGTGATTAGCGTCCCATCGATCAACGCGGCGTCGAGCTTGCCGGTGCTCAGCCGCCGGCGAGCCTGGGCCCCCGTCAGGCTCGTCACGGCGAGACGGGCGCCGAACGCCGGCGCCGCCCGCGTGGCGTGAGCCAGCTCTGGCGAGGGCCCGTGCACGCCGACGTGGTAGGTGGTCGGTCCCGAGCTGCTGGTCAGCCCGATCACGACGATCAGCGCGACCACGGCCAGGGCCTGCACGACCGTGAAGATGCGAAACGCCCGACCGCGCGAGCGGATGCGCATCTCCCGCTCGGCGACGAGCCTGATCGTGCCGGCCGCGCCCGGGACGCTTGCCCGGCTCACGTGACCATCGCGTCGTGGAAGATCTCGGCCAAGCTCGGCTCGACTGGTTCAAAGCGCGTGACCCGCCCGGCCGCGCGACCTCGGTCGAGCACCGCCTGCTCATCGGCGTCTGGCTCCACGGCGAACACGACGCCTCGCCGATCGCCGGTGACCACCGCGACGCCGGCCAGGCCGGACGCACACGCCGCGGCATCGGCCCCGTCGAGCTCGAGCCGCCAGTGGCGTCCGGCGTGGGCCGCCCGCAGGCTCGTCACCCTGCCGCTGGTCACGAGGCGCCCGTCGCGAATGATCGCCACCCGCTCGCACAGCCGCTCGACCAGCTCGAGCTGGTGGGATGAGAACAGCACGGCCACACCGCGTGCGGCCTGCTCGCGCAGCACCTCGCTGAGCACGTCGACGCCGACCGGGTCGATCCCCGAGAACGGCTCGTCGAGCACGAGCAGGTCGGGTTCGTGCACCAGCGCGACCGCGAGCTGGACGCGCTGCTGGTTGCCGAGCGAGAGTCGCTCGACCAGCGACTCGGCGTGTTCGGCGATGCCGAGGCGCTCGATCCAGCGGGCGGTTGCTGCCGCTGCCGCGTCGGGCGCCATCCCGTGCAACCGTGCGAAGTAGATCAGCTGCTCGGCGACCCGCATCTTCGGGTAGAGGCCACGCTCCTCGGGCATGTAGCCGATCCGCTGCCGGCGCGGTCGGTCGAGCGAGCGCCCGCTGAGCAGGACTTCGCCGGCGTCGGGCGTCAGAACGCCGAGGATGATCCGCATCGCCGTCGTCTTGCCGGCCCCGTTCGGCCCGACGAAGCCGAACAGCTCCCCGGCCGGAACCGCGAGGCTGAAGTCGGCCAAGGCGTGGACTCGGCCGAATGAGCGATCAAGCCCGCGGAGCTCGAGGTCGCCGCTAACCGGGCGCTGGGCATTGCGCCCGGGTGTGCCGTTCACCTCACTGAGCGTACAGCGACACTCACCGCCGGGACTCGCGCCCGACGGTGAGTGTGCCGTCTGTGTCTGCGTGTGGTGGTGCGCCCTCGCTGTTAGGGAATGTTGACGAAGCGCGGGAGCGCTGCCGTCGGGAAGTCCTTCCTGCTGCGCGGGTTCTGGCGCACGAACGACACCGCTCGGTAGACGCCGACCTGACCTGAGGGCGGAGCGTCGAGCGTAGCGGCGAAACGGCCGCCCGCCGTGCCGTTGAGTGTCAGCACGTTGATCGTCTTCGTGCACGAGATGCGCCGCTGGATGATCACCTTCGCCACCGGCTTGGTTAGCGGCAGCGAGATGAACCCGCTGATCTGCACCTTGCCGCCGCTGCTGGTCAGGGTCGTGACGTGCATGCGGCGGAAGAACTTCAGCCGCAACGAGGTCTCACCCTGTGCCTTGGCGTAGTAGCGAGCCTTGTTGGTGAAGCGGATCCCGATCGGCGGCAAGGGCGCCGTCGTCTGGAAGAGGCCGTTCTTGTCGACCTTCGCCGTCGCGACCAGCTTGCCGGTCAGATCGAAGTAGATCGGAATCGTCTTACCGAAGAACTTCTTGTCAGCCGCGGCGCCCGCGATGAACGTGTGGTTGCCCTGCTGGAACACATCGAGCAATGCGAGCTTGCGGGTGCCGCAACGGCTCGGCTCAACCGTCGGCGGCTGGCAGCTGATGCTCGTCGCGCTGACGCGCGCCCGTCCGGCCACGACGTCGAGCAGCGGCTGGTTGAGCAACGTCACGTTGACGTGCAACGCCGTCTGCGTCAGCTGCCCGTTCGCGATCACCTGCGTGTTCGGCTCGACAGTGATCCTGATGATCGAGTTGATCAGCGGCTGGACGGCGGCCAGGATGCTCGTCAGCAGCGGCTGGGCCGTCGTGTCGAGGATGGTTGTCACGGCCGCGACAAGGTCCTGGACGGGCTTGAGGCTCCCGTTCAATCCGAGCGTGGTCAGGAGGTTGGCGACCAGCTGGTCGACCAGGTTCTTGAGGGTGAGGTTCTGCAGCTGCGCGGTGTTGAGCAGGTTGAGCACCTGGTTGGTGACCGCGTCGAGCGGAACATCCTGACCGAGGATCGAGAGCCCGGTGATCGACGAGCTCCCCTTGAGCAGCGGCTGGTTGTTGACGCATGTCGCTCCGGCCGTCGCGCCGGCGACCCCGATTCCGGCGATGCTCCCGTTCAGGACGTTGCTGAGCACGCTGTTGAGGATCTGCTGGAGGCCGCCGGCGAGGTCCCCTCGGGTGATAGTCACGGTGCTCGGGCCGAGGCCAAGTGTGGCGAGCAGCGCCGGCGCGAGCTGTGAGCCCAGCGGAATTGGACCGGCGCTGCCGGTCACCGCCTGGCTGATCGGACCGGTGATCTGCCCGAGCACGCTGCCGCCGAGGCCGACACCGAGACCGGTCACGGCGCCGATCGAACCGGCCGTGCGCAGGTCAGCGCTGACCGAGGTCTTCGCAACGAGGACCCCGGCGGTCAGCGGGAGGCCGGCGCTCGCAGGAATCGAGATCAGCGTGCCGTCGGCGTTCTGGCAGTCGGGAGCACCGGCGTTCGCGGTGCCGAGCACGAGCGGCGCGAGCGCAAGCAGCTGCGCGCGCAGCGCGAGCGCGTCGCAGTTGAACTTGCTGTCGTCGGCGGCGCTCGCAGCCGACGGGGCGACGAGAGCGCCGAGGCCGGCGACGACCGCGAGCACAGCGAGCACCCAAGACCGCGGACTCGTCCTAGTCCTAAACCCCACCCTATCCATGGCACTTCCTCCCGTTTTGCGCGCAAAAGTTTTGCCGATAGTAAGGCGCGCGGTTACGAAAAGCAACATTGAACCAACGCTCCGGTATCAGCTCGCGCGCGCCGCCCGGCTGTCGCGCAGCAGCGCCCGGAAGCTGCGGTAGCGAAAGATGAACAAGATCGCCGCAAAGCCCTGGATCAGAGTGAACACGAGCACCGCGATCTGCTGGCCGACCGAGAAGACCGCGACCGAGTCGGTCGGTGCCGTCGAGGAGAAGATCACAACCAGCAGCGCCTGCTGGACGCCGGCGCCGCCGGGGGTGAACGGCACGATCGCGGCGATCACCTGGACCGCGAGGACAAGCACCGCGCTGCCGACGCTCGCCCCGACCCGGAACGCGTCGAGCAGGTAGTAGAAGGCTGCGCCGCGCAGGAGCCAGCCGCACGCCTGCGGCAGGCACATGCCGATCAGGTAGCGGCGGCGATCGCCGAGGATCGCCCATCCCTGGCGCAGATCGATCCAAAACGCGGCGATCCGCCGGGAGAGCCCTGCGAATACGCCGAGGCCGAGGACGGCGATCGCCGTCACGATGAACAGCGTCAACGACGGATGGCGGGCGAAGAAGGCGATATCGAACGACGAGAGGGCGCCGAAGTCGCTCGGCTTGGGGAAGACACCGCGCGTGAACGCGTAGATCAGGATGCCGACGCAGACGACACCGTCGAAGAGCACGCCGACGCAGAGGGCGCTGGCGACGGTCGAGAAGCTCGAGCCGCGGATCGCGTTGCGCGTGAGGACCAACTGCACGACGCTTCCCCCGCCGGCCGGGACGACGCCGTTGAGGCCGAACGCCGCGACGTAGGCGCCCCAAACCTTGCGCCAGGGAAACCGCTCGTCCGGATAGGCGGCGCGCAGCGCGTTGTAGGAGGAGCGGGACCGGACGAGCAGGTAGAGGCCAAAGCAGGACAGCCCGATTGCGAGCGAGCCGAAGCGGAGTTGCGTCAGGTTGTCGAAGAACTGCTCGGCCGCCTGGGTGAACGCGCGCACCGTGTCGCCGATCGTGGATACGATCACGGGCATCGCGGGAAACTGTACGCGGACCGAGGCGTCCTGGAACCCGCGATCATCTAACCGGATGATCCCCCGTGTCAAGCAGATCGTGCTCCTAGCCGTGCTCGTCTGCGGCTTGCTGGCGCCTGCGGCGCCCGCCGGGCCGGCCGCAACTCGCCCGGCGGGGCCGCCGGCAGCCATCCCGCTCTCCGGCGGTTGGCAGTTCGCGCCGGACCCGCACGACCAGGGCACCGCGTCCGGCTGGCAGCTCGGCCGGACGGGCAAGGGCTGGCGCAGCGTGTCGCTGCCCCACGTGTTCGACGCCCGCCCGCTATCCGCGCTTTTCCACGGCAGCGTCGGCTGGTACCGGCTTCGCTTCCGCACGCCGTCCGCGCCGGCCGGCTTCGGCTGGGCGGCGCGATTCGAGGAGTCGCGGCGGCTCACCCGCGTCTGGCTGAACGGGCGCTTCCTCGGCTCGCACGGCGACCCGTACACGCCGTTCCAGCTCGGGCTCGGCGCGCTCGCGCCGGGTCACACGAACGCGCTGGTCGTGCGCGTCGACAATCGCAAGGGCGTTCAACCGCGCGAGGGCTGGTGGAACTGGGGTGGCCTCGTGCGCCCGGTCTCGCTCGTCCCGCTCGGGCCGGTCACCGTCTCACAGCTCGGAATCATGCCGGACCTGACGTGCTCGTCCCCGGGCGTCTGCAGCGGGCGCCTCGTGATCCAGGCACTGGTGACGAACCGAACCGCGGGCTCGGTCACGCCGACGCTCAAGCTCCTGCTCAGCCCGCCGCGGGGATCGCACGACGTGCTGCAGGCCGGCACGATCGCGCCGGGCACACTGCACCCGGGACAGAGCTTCTACGTGAACGCCGCGGTGCCGTTGAGCGGTCCCCTGCGGACCTGGTCGCCCGACCGGCCAAACCTGTACGGGGCGAGCCTGGATACGCTCGACGGCGCCGCCCTCGTACAGCGCGACCAGCTCGCGATCGGCATGCGCCGGGTCGAGAACCGCGGCGGCCTGCTCTACCTCAATGGCCGCCAGATCGACTTGCGCGGCGCCTCGATCGAGGAGGATGCCCTGGGCCGGGGGCCGGCACTGACGACCGCAGACCAGGTGCGGGCGGTCGACGAGCTGCGCGCGCTGCACGCAAACGTGACCCGCTCGCAATATCCGCTCAGCGAAGGGCTCCTCCAACGGCTCGATCGGGCTGGGATCCTCGTCTGGACGCAGGCGCCGATCTATCACCGGGACGATCTGCTCCACACCGCGGCCGAGCGGACCGCGGCTATCACGACGCTCGCCGACTCGGTCCTCGCGACCCGCAACCACGCCTGCATCCTGACCCAGTCGATCGCCAACGAGCTGACGCCGACGCCCGACACCGTGCCGGGAACGAAGGCCTACATCGACGCGGCGGTACCGATCGTCCACGCGCTCGACCCGTCGGTGCCAGTCTCGATCGACCTGCTCTCCTACCCGAACTTTCCGGCGCAGCAGACCTACCAGCAGTTCGACCTGCTCGGCATCAGCAACTACTACGGCTGGTACGCCGGGCAGCGTGGCCACTCGACGGCGAACATCGGCGGCCTGGCGCCGTTCTTGCACCTGACACACGCCCGCTACCCGACCAAAGCGCTCGTGATGACCGAGTTCGGAGCCGAGGCGACGCTGCCGGGCCCGGCGACTGAGAAGCAGACGTTCGCGTTCCAGAGCGGCTACATCGAGAAAACCCTGGCGACGGTCGCGACGCTTCCGTTCGTCAACGGCGCGATTTACTGGACGCTGCGCGAGTTCGCGGTCAAGCCGAACTGGGACGGCGGACCACCGCGGCCGGCGGTGCCCCACACGTCGATCCACCACAAGGGGCTGATCACCTACGCCGGCCGGCCGAAACCGGCATTCGCCGTGGCCGCGGGCCTCTTCGCGGCCACACCGCTCTACCGGTCACCGGCGGTTCCGGGGGGCGTCGCCTCGCCGGGCGGGAGCGGCCCGCCGGGCAGCGGCGACGCGACTGCGCTGTGGGCGCTCCTCGGCCTCTATGGGCTGCTCGCCGTGATCCGCTTCTCAAGCCGCGGCCGGCGCCACCGCGAGGGCGCCGACGAGGCCCTGCTCAGCCGCGCGCGCTGAGCTAATGGTAGGCGGAGAGCAGCAGTGCGTGCATCGTCCCGGCGGTCGAGGAGCCGATCGGCGTGCCGTTGCCATCCGCGAACCCGATCTCCAGATGCGGTCCGCTGGAGAGGCCGACGATCCCGGCGCCGACCTCCGAGATGATTTGGCCGGCCCCGACGTGGGTGCCGATGGCGACGGCGCTCCCGGGTCCGGCATGCCCGTAGTAAGCGTAGCGGCCATCGTCGAGGTGCAGGACCGGCGCATCAGCACCGAAACCGCCGATCCCGTGGAGCACGATCGTCCCGGACCCGATCGCCAGGAGCGGCGTGTGCCCGGCGGCCGAGATGTCGACACCCTGGTCGTCTGACCAGGTCCCGGGAGGCGATGCTGCTCCCCCGGGCAGGGGAAACACGATCCCGCCGCCTCGGAGGACGCTGCCAACAACGGGTGACGGTCCGCCGGCTCCCGCCCCGGGCTGGTTCGCCCGCTGGGCAGCCGCCTGTTGGCTTGCGATCCGGGAGACAAGGCGCCGGCGTTGGGCCTCGTCCTGGCTCAGGCTGGCGGCGTGCGCCGAGCGGGAGCGCTCGATCCTGATCGAGCGGTCGACGAGGACGAGCCGGATTCGGTCGATGTCGTCGCGGCGGGCGGCAATCGCGGCAACCAGCGCCTGCTGGCGCCGATCGAGCGATCCGAGCCGGTCGGCTTCGACGATCACCGAGCTTCGCGCCCGGTGGTCGGTCGCGATCACCTCCTGATCGTGCTGCTTGGCCCGGCCGACAAACTCGAGCCGATCGAGCAGGTCGGCGAACCCGTGCGAGCGGAGGATCACGCTGATTGCGTCGGGCGGATCCGACTCGTACTGAGCGCGGAGGTTTGCTGAGAGAGCACGGTCGGCCTTGGCCAGCTCGATCTGCAGCGCGAGCAGATGGGCGCGCTCGTGCGCGAGCGCCGCCTTGATCGCGCTCAAGCGCGTCTCCTTGGCTGCGAGGTCGGCCTCGACCCGGCTGAGGCGATTCTGCACGCTCGCGATCGAACCCTGCACGATCGCCAGGCGATGGTTCTCCCGGTCGATCGCCTGGCGCAGGATGCGAGCGTGGGCCTGGCGGTCGGCGAGCTGGTTGGAGAGGCTTGACGCCTGTGCCGGCCCACCGGCCCATGCACCGGCCCAGGTGGCCGTGAGGATCCCGGCCGCCAAGAGGCCGGCGGCCGTTCGACGTGCGGGTCGCATCCGCCCGATGAGTCTAGGTGGGATCGGAGGGGAGTCAACCAGCCCGGCCTCGTTATGGAAAGTGGCGCCAGATCTTGCGCGGCGCGAGGACGGCGTCAACCGCCGGCGAGGCCTGCCGGCGGCACCTCCTGCGAGGTCAGGGGCGGATCGTCGGCGAGCAGACGCGGAACCGTCACGAGCGCGTAGCCGCGGCGGCGCAGTCCGGCGACGATCCGCGGGATCGCTGCGACCGTCTGGGCGCGGGGTCCGCCGGCATCGTGCATCAACACGATCGCTCCCGACCGGGCACCGCTCAGGACGGTCCGGACGATCGTGTCGACCCCCGGCTGCTTGAAGTCGGCCGTGTCGATCGTCCAGAGGACCGACAGCATCTTCAGCTTCTTGGCGATCTCGAGCGTCGTCGCGTTGAACGAACCGTACGGAGGGCGGAACAGGTGAGGAAACGGCGCACCGAGACCACGGACCGCGGCGACCTGGTCGAGCAGCTCGCCGACCTGGTCCTTGCGCGAGAGCTGGGCCAGCGGCAGGTGGTTCTGCGTGTGGTCGCCGAGCGCGAAGCCGCCGGACAGCTCAGCCGGCACGGAAACGCCGAAGTCCTTGACGTTGCGACCGACGAGGAAGAACGTGGCCGGGACGTGGAGCCGCTGGAGGACGGCGATCACCTGCGGCGTGAATGGCCCGGGCCCGTCATCGAACGTCAGCGCAATCTCCCGCTTGCCGGCGCTCCCGGCGCTGACGTAGGCGGTGTAGCCGAGCGCGCTCTGGATCGCGTCGGCCTCGCGCGTCTGCTCGGCGGCCCGCGCGGCATCGCGACGGGCGCGCGCGGCGTCGGCGGCGGTGGGCGTCCCCAGGCCGAGCGTCTTGCTGACCGGCTTGCCCGATCCGCCGCCCGAAAGGAGGCTGCCGATCCAGACGAGCACGAGGAGCAGCGCGGCGGCCGCGGTGAGACGGCGGCGAAGGTAGCGCCGCCGGCGCATCTCGCTCGCCGGTATGTCCCCGGGGTCCTGGCTCCCGCCGAGCTCGTTGAGGGGGCCTGGGGATGGAGTCACGTGCGTCCATTCTTCCAACTCGGGGTGAGTGCAGAGCCAGCGAGCGCCTCCTAGCGGTTCGTCCTGTAAGTCTGGGTGCCGCTTGGCGAGGCCCGAGGGTCGCGCGGCAAGGACGCAGGAGCGACGGCATACCGGGGGTATGCCGAGCTTCGAGGACGCAGCCTCGTGGTCATCCGGGGACGCCAAGCGGTGCGCGGATTTGCAGGACGGGCCGCTACCGGAATACTTCGGGCGATGGACAGCACACGAATCCGGCGATTTGCACGGACGGCCGCACCGATCGCCGCGCTTCTGCTCGCCGGTTGCCAGACCCACCCGCCCGGCAAGATCGCCGCGGCGGACCTGCAGCGCTCGCGCGACTTTGCCCTCTTCACCTTCTACTGGGTCGGCGAGAACTTCCACGGAATCGACCTGACCGCCGCCGACTCGCCACGCGACTACGACAAGTCCGTCGGCATGCGCGTCTACTACGGCGACTGCCGCAAGCCGGCCTCGATCCTCGCCTCGAGCGGTTGCCAGCTTCCGCTCGAGATCGCGACTGTGTACTACGTGGCGCATCACAACGACGGCCTCGGGCCGAGGCGGGAGGCGGTGATCCGGGGCGTGCCGGCCGAGATCTTCAACAACGGGTCCTCAATCGAGCTCTACACCGGGCACCTGGCGATCGACATCTACGCGCAGAGTCCGAGCCTGGCGCTGGCGGCCGCGAACGGGGTGGTCCCGCTCAATCGCAGCAGGCCTCCGACGGCCAACCTCGCTCCGGCGACCTTCCCGCCAGACGTGGATCCTCGGATCAAGGCGCTCGCCGACAGCCTGCCGCCGCCGGGGACGACCGGCTCGCGGGGACCGGGGTTGCCGGCGCGGGCCTCGCAGGGGCCGGCGCGCCGCTGAGCCCGGCGATTCGCGCGCGCCGCCTCGAGCCTCGCCGGGCATGGCGCCGCGGCGCCATGCCCGTGCTGGCGGTGATCGGGGCGCTGGCGGCGCTGGGCGCCGGCCCGCCGCGACAAGTGCAAGCCGCCGGTGTGCCGACGGGCGGGCAGCGGTCACCGGCGCGCGTGGCCGTCATCGCCTTCCTCTCGTCGCCGCGCACCGGCGGCTCGGCGCTCCGACTACTGGCGGGCGACCGGCACGTCGGGGCGCTCGGCTTGATCGTGCCGTCGCAGGGCGCCTACGACGAACGGCAGGCGATCCTCGACCTGACCCAGGGAGCCTGGATTTCGGACGCGGGCTACCGGCCGCGCATGCCGCCGCGGCTCTTGGTCGCCGGAGACGGCCGGGTGGTTCACTGGCCGGCGATCCTGGCTCGTGCCGCCGGGGCGAGCGCCGAGATCGAACCGGGGCTGCTTGCCGGGACGATCCCGGGTGGTGCTGCCTACGGCGCGGGCGAAGGCCCGCTCGGGAGCGAGGCAGCAGTCGCCGCCGGTCGGGACGGGCGGATCGCGCAGCTCTCGCGCGGACCGGTCGGGACGCTCGCCGAGCGTATCTCGGGGCTGCTTGGGCGCTTTCGACTGGTCGTCGCCGGAGCGGCCGACATCGGCACAGTCGATCGACTCCTGGCCGCCCGAACTCCCAACGAGCTCGTGCTTGTACTCGAGCGTCCGCCGCCCGTGGGCCGCGTGACAGGCGCGCGGGTGTTGGCGATCGGGGCGAGCGGCATTCCGGGGAACGGCGGGACCCTGCGCTCCCGGACGACCCGCCGGCCTGGCCTGGTGACGGCACTCGACGTTGCCCCGACGGTGCTCGACTGGCTCGGCACGCGGTCACCGGCCGCCATTCGCGGGGCGGCGTTCACGCGCGGCGGCGAGCGCGACGTCGCGCGGCTAGAGCGCTTCGATGCCCGCCTCGGCGTGCTCGCCGGACGCCGCTGGCCGGCGATCGACGCCTTCCTGCTCGCGTGGCTTGCGCTGCTCGTGGTCGGCTGCGTCGTGCGGGGCCGTCGGGGCCTGCGTTTGGGACTCCGTCTCGGCGGTCTGACGGCACTCTGGACGCCGTGCACCGTGCTGTTGGCCGCCGCGCTCGAGCCGTCGCGGTACGCCGAGCTCGTGATCATCGTCGGCGGCGGTTTCGTCCTGGCTGCGATCACCGATCGGCTGGTGCCGTGGCCGCGAGGACCGGCCGTGCCGGGCGCGGCGATGGTCGTGGCCTATGCGTTCGACCTCGCCCTGGGATCGCCGCTGATCTCCTTGTCTCTGCTCGGCCCGAACCCGCTTGCCGGGTCACGCTTCTTCGGGATCGGCAACGAGTTGGAGGCGGCATTGCCGATCGTCCTGTTCGCGGGCCTGGCAGCCGGATTGCCCCAGCGCCGGCCGGGCCGGCGGGAGGCCGTGCTCTATGCCGCGGCCGGCCTGACCTTTACCGGGCTGATCGCTTCGGGGCGCCTGGGGGCGGACGTGGGCGCGGTGTTCACGATCGGCGGCGGCACGTCCTTTGCCGTACTGGCGCTCCGGGGGCGGCTGGGCCGGCGGGCGATCGCCCTGGCCTGCGCGGCGCCGCTGCTCGGGCTGGTGCTGCTGGCAGGCCTGGACCTGGCAACCGGGGCCGGCGGCCACTTTACGGGCACGGTGCTCCACGCGGGTTCGTTCAGCGATGTCGCCAACACGTTCTCGCGCAAGCTCGACTCGGCGGCCCGTCAACTTCGCAGGGGCGTGATGCCGGTCAACGCGGCACTCTGCCTGCTGGCGGCCGGGTACTCGATCCGCCACCCGAATCGCGTCCTCGAGCCGCTCGTGGGCGAGGCTACGGCCTGGCGCGGCTGCCTGATCGGAGGGTTCGCCGCGGGCGTGCTGGGATCGCTCGCGAATGACTCCGGGCCGGTACTGCTCGTCATCGCGACATTCGGCCTCGGCTGCGTGATCGCCTACGTGCGGGGCGGTCCGCGGATGCCGGCCGGAGATCGGGGCTGACGGAGGCCGCGTAGTCAGCTTCCGCCGCCGCCGCAGCCGCCGACGCGTACGCAGGCGACGACGCCGGCTGGGGTCTGCGAGCGGCCGACGTGGATGCGCGGCAGCGTGAGCGGTGCCGTCGATGACTCGGACGTGCCGCCCATCGTCGTGACGGCGAGGACGAATCCGGCCTTGCGCACCTCGGCGACGACGGCTGGACTGAACGCGCCATAGGGATATGCGAAAAAGTCGACGAAGTGACCGAGCACCCGTTGGAGGTCGCGCTTCGACCCTTCGACTTGATCGCGCAATTCCGTGGCCGAGACGGCATTCAGGGGAACATGGGTGCGGCTGTGCGCACCGACGTCCATTCCGGCATCGTCGAGCCGCCGGACCTGGGTCTCGTTGAGAAAGCCCTGCTCGTGGTAGCGGCCAGTGATCACATAGAAGGTGGCGACCATGTGGTGGCGCAGAAGGATCGGGAGGATTGTCCGGACGTCGTCGACATAGCCGTCGTCGACAGTGATCATCACCGGCTTGGTCGGCAGGCGGGCCCCGTCGAACAGGGCATGAAAGACCTGCGCCTGGCTGACCGTGTGGAAGCCGCCGCGGGCAAGCGCGGCGATCTCGGCGGCGAACACACCCGGCTCGACCGTCTCATCGGGAATCGACTTCGTGTACTCGGTGAGGAAAGTGTGCACGCGGTGGTAGGTGAGAATCGGGACGCGTACGCTGCGCGCCGAGGTGCCGGCGGGCAACGCGAGATGCTCGACCGGACGGGTTCTGACGGTGCCGGCCGCGGAGCGCTGGGATTGCGACGTGTGGGTGCCGTGGGCGACTGGTTCTGCCGGCGCGGCCGAACCGCAGCCGGTGATTGCAGCCGCGGCAAGCGCGCCGGTGACGGCTCTTCGGATCACTCTGGCGCCGGTGAGCGCCCGCTGCGGATCAGCGCGACCCCGGCGACCAGGAGGAGCAGGATGACCGGAGCCCCATAGGTCAGCAGCGATGAGGTGCCGCCTGAGCCTGAGGCGTTCGCGGACGCGACGGACGGGAGCGCAATCGGATGACCGGCGTGAGCGGCGAGGGCGCCGATCGCCGGAATCGCGGCGCGAGCGAGCCTGTCCCCGCCGGAACCGGCTGGGATGCTCCTGCCCGCGAGGACGCTGAGCGGCCCGGCCTGAGCTACGCCGAATCCCTGGGGCATGACGACCAGGAGCATTGCCTTGGCGTTGAAGGAGATCTCCTTATCGAGGAACTCGGCGTAAGCCTGGGGACGGCCAAAGTAGTCCGGCACGGCGCCGAGGTCGGTGATCGCTCCGATGAGCGCCACCTTGATGTGAAATCCGGCCGCCCGGGCGCGGGCGACGGTCGTGGTGAGCGCGGCTGCAACGTTGGGGCTGACGACGTTCGGCGGGAACGGGACGAAGGTCTCGCCCGTGAGCAGATAGTCGCTTGCCGGATCGCCATCGGCGCGGGCGGCGGCCGGGAGGAACAGGAGCGTCAGCGACACGACGAGGACCGCCAGGCGGTTCGGTCTGAGCAGCCTCATGCAGGCCCAGACTACCGGCCATCCGCGAGCCGGGCACCAGGCACCCACCAGCCGTGCTGGCCAAAAAGTGGGCCGCTAGAGACGGCCCGCGAAAACGTAGAACCGGTGCGGTGGAACGAAGCCGGCGCTCTCGAGCACGATCTCCTGATGGGGACGTATGACGATCGCTGCCGGATCGCCCGAAACGAAGCGACCGTTGACGAAAGCATGGACGGGTGCCGGCCCAAAGCTTGCGAGATGCGTAGGCGAGAGTCGCTGGCCCCAGAGCGCGAAGAACTCGCCGAGCACGAGCCGCCGGCCGCCGCTTCGAAACTCGACGACGCCGGTCGGGTCAAGCGTGACCAGTGGGTGGAAGCAGCGAGCGCCGGCAACACGCGGCCCGGCACTCCGCGGGTCGACGACGCCGATTCCCGGCGGGATTGCAATCACGTGGCGGTGGGCGAACAGCTCGAGGTGAAACGCCGGCCGCGGCCCCAGATCAGCGAGACATTCCCGACCGTAAGCAGGCAAGCCGGGGGACGGGCGATACCGCTCCCCGGCCCCGACCGTGAGCGGCAAGTAGCTTCGGTCACGCGCGGAGGGTCCGGAGCCTGGGAGATGGCTGACTCCGCCACAACCGGGCAACACGCCGAGGACGGTTGCCAAGATCGCGGTGGCAGCGACGGCGACGCCGCCGGCAACACGCGCGAGTTGAGCGGGCCGGCCCGCTACGGCTCGACCCGCACCGATCTTGGTCGACTGGCGGTCGAGGAGTAGGGGTAGCCACTCACGCCCCTGGGCGGGATCACCACCCTGAACGTGTAGACGATCAGCGCCGTCGTACGCTTGAAGGTGTAGTGGTAGAGGAACCGCCCGTCGGCTGTGCGAGCCCTCGTCTGGTCGAACGTCCGCCATCGTCGACCGTCCCGATACTGCACGTCAAGCGCCAGACCGGAGGCCGGAATTGAGCCTCCGAACACTCGACCGGTGTAGCTGATCGTCTGCCCGTTGTGCACACGCAGCGGCCCGATCGACAAGGCGATCGACGCAGCCACGTCAAGCCTGGCTCCGGCAGTGGCCGCCGGGACGGCGTCATCGCTAAACGCCCTGTAGCTGACCGTGAGTGAGCGTGACGGGCCGGGAGCGACCGCAAACATGTATGTGCCGTCCGGTGCTGTCATAACCTGGGCAACCGCGGGAGCGGCGCGATTCGCGCGGCTGGTGACTGCCACGTCCAGCGTGGCCCCGCCGATCGGGCGGCCGCCGCAGTCCAGTGCACCCTTGAGCGTCGCTCCACGGCCGGCGGAAACACGAGCGACTGGGCGCGCCCCAAAACCGGCCGTGAGCTTGGCCGTCTCGCAGGCTCCAGTCCCGTTGGCCACGTGCCCGCCGCCGGGAGCCGGTCCTGTAGACGGCGCGGCGGCGGCCGGACCGACGGTCGGGCCCCCGGCATTGTGCGTGACGATCGTTCCGGCAAAGACGGTGGTCACGTTGCCTGCGGCATCATCAACCGAGACCAGCAGGGCGTGATGTCCGTCGCGATAGGCGCTGGTATCGAGCGAGAGCCCGGCATTGACGAATGGCCTGCACGGGGCCTGGTATCGGAAGTCGCGAAGGCCGTCCGTAGCCTGCCCGACCGTCTGACAACGGCCCCCGTTTGCGTCGATGACCTGGCTCTTGACTTGCTGGCCGTCGATGCTCAGTTGCGCGGAGTAGACGCCACTGCCAAGATCGGAGGCGGTGAACGTCACGTCGGCGGAGCCTGTCAACGTGCTCCYCCCGACGAGCGAGCCGGCTAGATTCGCAGCGACCGGCGCAACGGCATCGTCGAGCGTGAGGTCGGCTGCGTATAGGTCGGCTTCTGCGGCGTTTCCGGGCGACGGCGGACACGTCTCGCCATTGGTTCCCCCACAGTAGGCCTCCATGAATAGGTGTTGTGACCCAGCGATATAACGCGGAGGCACCACCTCCCTGTTGCTAACATCAAACGCGTTGCTGTTGGTTCCTGCAAACGTGCAGCCGAGATTCGCCTGACAGTTGTCAAACACGTTAGCCGCATCGTGAACGAGATTTCTCGAGCCGAAGAAGGTCACGTAGGTTGAGTTAGGCCCCACGCCTCCCGGGAGTGCCTCACGCCGAAAGAGTGTCGCCCCGGCGAGCGCAACGTTCGATGCCGTCGTGAATGTCCAGATGGCGTTGCTGACATTCGTGGGGTGGCCGGTCTGTCCATCCAGGGCAGCCGTGAGCGCATACGACGTGTGACCGCCACAATCGTCGATGACATACGCGCCTGCACCGTTCGTAACCGCCGTCCAGCCGTCCGTCGGTGCAACGGCTTGGGTCGGAGTATGGCAAGTGTAGACGTGATAGGGCGCGGCTAACGCCGCTTCTGCTCGGATTCCGAATCCGAGCAGTCCGCACACAGCCAACAAGTACATCGCGGTTTGCGGCCTCCACACCATCCTCGACCTCCTCTGCTCGCGAACTGCCGTTTCCGGCTCCACAACGCCAACACCGGCTCGCTCATCTATCCGACGGCGCCGGACGAGCGGGACGGCATGCGTTCGACGACCGAGAGCGTGCGATGATAACCGTGGCTGGCCACACCGAGGACGCCATGGTTCGTCGCACTGCGCCACGCTCACCGCGCCTGTCGCCGCAAAGAGACGTGGCCGGAGGACATAGATCGACTGGGCGCCGGCGCGAGGGGCCGCGAACTCGCGACGACGCGAAACACCGACTGAGATAGGGTCGTCACGATGATTGCCCTCGCGAGACGGCGCCATCCGGCCGTTCTCGAGCCACGGCGGCCAATCCGCGGCGGGTTTCGCCGCGCGATGGCCCTAGCGCCGCCAGGGTCCGGCGCTTGACGGCAAGCGGCGCGTGTCCCCGGCCCCTCCCGCGAGGTTGGTGCTGCTGAAATGCGTACACGACTCGTCGTCGTCCTCGCACTTGCGCTCGTCGGGGTGGCGCTTTCCTTCACCCTCTCGCAAAGCCGCGCGCGCGATGCAGGCAGCGACCACATCGTTCCCGCGGGGTTTTCGGCGACGCTTCCGACGGGTGGCCTCCTCTGCCAGATCAACCCCTACCTTCCTGCGGGTGCGGCGAGCGCCCAGATCGTGGTCGGCACGTTCGGTCATCGCATGCCACAACTCGCGTTACTGTTCACGGCCGCTGACGGCGCGGAGGTCGCCACCGGCGTCGTGCCGCCTGGCGGCAGAGAGGGCACGGTCACTATTCCGATCAGCATCGCCAGAGACCCGGGGACCGCGACCAAGGTCTGCCTGACGGTCGCAGGCCGCGTGAAGACGGTTATCGCCGGACAGAGCATCCCGCCGGATCCAACCGACGAGACGGTAAATGGCGTGCCCCAACCAGGGCGGATCAGCGTGGTCTATCTCCATGCCAAGTCGCAGTCGTGGAGCCGCGGAGTTCGCGTAATAGCACACCGGTTCGGGCTCGGTAAGGCAAGCTTCTTCGGCGATTGGTCGCTGCCGGCCATGGCGGTGCTGTTGGCGAGTGCCTGGTCACTCACTCTGCGTCTGCTCTTGCGGGATGACGCCCAGTGACTCGCGCCGGATGGCATTGCCTACGGCGCATGCCCTCCACAGCCTGGATCGTTCTCCTTGTTACGTTCCTCAACGTCGCAATCTGGACCGTTGTCATACCTCCGTTTCAGGTCCCCGACGAGACGGACCACTTCGCGTACGCCCAGTATCTGGCGGAGACAGGCAGTCCGCCCCCGCAAGGGCCGCGCGCGCAGTTCTCGCCCCAAGAGGACGTGGCGCTGAATAGCCTCTTTTTCTTCAGCGTAATCGGTCACCCCTCCGCCCGAGGAGTCGGCACGCTCGCGGAACAGATGCAGCTGCGCTCCAGCCTCGCAGCGCACCCGAGCGCGAAAGGCCCAGGGGGTGCGTCGTCCGTCACAAACCAGCCCCCGCTTTACTACGCCTTCATGGCGATCGCATATCGCTTGTCGCCGCTCACGGACATCCTCGCTCGGCTCGAGGTCATGCGTCTCATCTCGGCGCTCATGGCCGGCTTCGCGACACTCGCCATTTTCCTCTTCCTGCGCGAAATCTTTCCCGCCAATCCGTGGGCGTGGAGCGTAGGGTCGCTGGCCGTCGGATTCCAGCCGGAGTTTGCGTTCATATCGGCCGGCGTGCACAGCGACTCCCTGCTCTTCTTGGCATCTGCGCTTACGTTCCTCGTACTTGCGCGCTCGTTTGCCGATGGTTTGACGCCCAGGCGAGGGGCCTTGATTGGCGTCATAGTAGCCGTAGGCCTCTTATCCAAGCTAACCTACGTTTCGTTGATCCCAGGGGTGATTCTGGCACTCGTCGTGATCGCCTGGCGCGCACACCCGGGGAAGCGTTGCAGCGCCTGGCTAAGCGCCGGGCTTGCAACGGTCGTCGCGTCGGTTCCGGTTGCTGCATACGGGTTGTTGAACGCAACAGTGTGGCACCGAGGCGGGCCGACAGCCGGAGGATTCGCCGGCGCCGCGACGGCATCCCTTCCCGGTAACCGCGTCGTGACGCTGCGCCAAACGCTTGACTACATCTGGGAGCTCTACCTCCCCAGGCTCCCGTTCATGAACCACCGGTATTTCTCGTACCTCCCGCTGCGGGACACGTTCTTTAAGGGTACAGTCGGAGAATTCGGATGGCTAGACTACGGCTTCCCGCCGCGCGTGTACAGTGTCGCCTCATACGTCTTTCTCGTCCTTGCGGCAATGGCGGCGGTCGGGCTGTGGAACCTGCGAGCCGAGTTTTCCAAGTTGTTGCCGCTTTTCCTTGCCTTCGCAATAATGGCGCTCGGCCTTCTCGCCGCGATCGGATATGCCGGTATCCGATATCTCACTGCGACGGGATACCGTTTCGAGCAGGCCCGCTATCTGTTTCCGCTGCTCTCGATCTACGCGCTGTGCGTGGTGCTCGCAGCTCACGGGGCACCCCGGCGATGGAGTCCGGCAGCGGGCGCTGCGCTTGTCGTACTCGCGATGGCGCATGGTCTATTCGCGGAGTTGCTCACGATTTCGCGGTACTACGGGTAGTCGACACCAAGCCTCCTCAGCCCAACCGCTAAGCCGGGAGCGCGCCTGAAGCAGGCGACCCAAACGCAGATCGTCGTGCCGCACGACGCGCCCGTTTGTGCCGGCGACCACCATCTGATACCCGCCTCCCCTACCCCCGCCCACCGTAGCGCGCCAGAATCACCTCCGCCGACGCGGCGTATCCACCGCCGAACAACGCGGCGTGTACCAGCAACGGAAACAACTGCCACAGCCCCACACGGTCTCTCCAACCCCCACCCAGCGGCGCGACCTCGTCGTAGGCGCTCGTGACCCGTGGCGACACCCCTCCGAACAACGCCAGCATGGCCAGATCGACTTCCCGGTGTCCGCCGTGGGCGACGGGATCGATCAGCCAGGGACGCCCGTCCTGGCCGGCCAGGACGTTGCCTGACCAGAGGTCACCGTGGACCCGAGCGGGCGGCTCGGCCGGGCCGGCCAGTTCGACGAGTCGGTCGCAGACCCGCTCGAGTCCTCGGACGCCTCGCGGCGAGAGTCCCGCGGCCGACCGCAGCGGCAGCAGTCGGCACTCCGCAAAGAACGCCGGCCAGCTGTCGTTACGATGATTTGGCAGCTCGAGCCGCCCGATCCGGATCGGCCCGTCTCCGCCGAACGTTTCGGCTCCGGCCGCGTGGACCGCCGCCAATCCCCGGCCGAGTTCCTCGAGCCCGGCTGCGTCGAGCCTCCCGTGCTCGATCCATTCGAGCTCCAGAAATCGGTCGCCCACGCCGAGCACTTCCGGCACCTGCAGGGCGCCGGCTGCTGCCAGCCAGTCGAGACCGGCCGCCTCGGCCGCGTACTCCCCCGGCCCTGGGTCGGTCCTCGTCTTGACGAACGAGACGCGCTCCACCGCCTGCCCGGCCGGCGGCGCGTGCCCGACCGCCGTCGCCCGGCCGACATCCCGCACGATCTGCCAGCCCTCGTTGATGTCGCCCCCGCCGACCCGCCGCACCTCACGGATCCCCGGGCCGAGCGCCTCGAGGACTTCAGGCGTCAGGCTCACGCCTGCGCACGTCGGCCAGCAACCCTTCGCACGCGGCCTCGACCAACTCCAAGACCTTGGTAAAGCCTCGACGGCCGCCCGAGTACGGGTCGGGCACGTCGAAATCGACCGCCCCGGCGCTCGCCGGGTCGTATTCCCGGAGCTGGTGCACCTTCATCGCCGCCTCACGGCCCGGTGCCATTCCGAGCAGCGTCAATCGGTTGAAACGGTCCATCGCCAGGATCAGGTCGAAGTCCGCAAAGTCCGACTCGGTGACCTGACGGCCGAGCCCGGTCAGCTCGTACCCCCGCTTCGCGCCTGCCGCGACCGCCCGTGGGTCCGGCGGCCGGCCGACGTGCCACGGCCCGGTCCCGGCGCTGTCGACCTCGATCTCCCCTTCGAGGCCGGCCTCGGCGACCAGTTTGCGCATCACCGCCTCGGCTGTCGGCGACCGGCAGATGTTGCCGAGGCAGACGAACAGGATCCGCACCCGAGCCGCCTACTTCCCACCGAGCTCGAGCACTGCCAGGAAAGCCTCCTGGGGCACCTCGACCCGGCCGATCCGCTTCATCCGCTTCTTGCCCTCCTTCTGCTTCTCGAGCAGCTTGCGCTTGCGCGAGATGTCGCCGCCGTAGCACCCGGCGATCACGTCCTTGCGGTACGCCTTGACCGTCTCGCGGGCGATTACGTGGGCGCCGATCGCCGCCTGGATCGGCACGTCGTACTGCTGGCGGGGGATCTTCTTGCGCAGCCGCTCGGTCAGCATCCGGCCAAGCTCGTAGGCCTTGTCCTTGTGCGTGATCATCGAAAGGGCGTCGACCTGGTCGCCGGCCAACAGCACGTCGAGCTTGACCATGTTCGACGGCTTCATCCCGGTCAGCTCGTAGTCGAGCGACGCATAGCCCCTTGTCCGCGACTTCAGCTGGTCGAAGAAATCGATCACGATCTCCGCCAGCGGGATCCCGTACGTGAGCTGGACCCGCTCGGGCGAGAGGAAGTGCATCGCCTCGTGGTTGCCCCGCCGCTCGATGCACAGCTCCATCACCACGCCGATGTACTCCTTCGGCGTGATGATCGTCGCCCTGATCATCGGCTCTCTGATCTCCATGATCCGCATCGGGTCGGGCATGTCCGAGGGGTTGTGGACCTCAAGCTCGCCCCCGTTCGTCAACGTCAGCTCGAAGCCGACCGACGGCATCGTCGCCAGCAACTCGAGGTCGTACTCCCGCTCGAGCCGCTCCCGCACGATGTCCATGTGGAGCAGTCCGAGGAAGCCCGCCCGGAAGCCGAAACCCAGGGCGTCGGACGTCTCCGGCTCCCACGACAGCGCCGCGTCATTGAGCGTCAGCTTCTCCAGCGCGTCGCGCAGATCCGGAAACCGCTCGGAGTCGATCGGGAAGAGGCCGCAGAAGACCATCGGCTTGACCTCCCTGTAGCCCGGAAGGGCCTCAGTCGCCGGGCGCTCCTTCGTCGTCAGGGTGTCCCCCACCCGCAGCTGTGTCACATCCTTTATCCCCGTGATGACATAGCCGACCTCCCCGGCTGCGAGCTCCCCGACGGAGACCATCTGCGGGCTGAAGAAGCCCAGGTCGTCGATCTCCGCCTGCGTTCCGCCCGCCATCGCCCGGATCGCCGCGCCCTTGCGGAACACGCCGTCGACAACCCGGACGTAGGCGATCACACCCCGATACTGGTCGAACTCCGAGTCGAAGATCAGCGCCCGCGCCGGCCCGTCGAGGTCGCCCTCCGGCGGCGGCACCCGCTCGACGATCCGCTCGAGGATCTCCACCACCCCCGCCCCGGTCTTGCCTGAGATCCGCAGGATCTCCTCGGCCGGGTCACCCAGCAGGTCGACGATCTCCAGGGCCACCCGGTCGGGCTCGGCCCCCGGTAGGTCGATCTTGTTCAGGCACGGGATCAGCTCCAGCCCGGCCTCGACCGCCAGGTAGGTGTTGGCAAGCGTCTGGGCCTCGACGCCCTGCGCCGCGTCGACGACGAGCACCGCGCCCTCGCAGGCCGCCAGCGACCGCGACACCTCGTAGCTGAAGTCGACGTGCCCGGGCGTGTCGATCAGCTGCAGCTGGTAGTCCTGGCCGTCCCGAGCCGTGTACTTGACCCGCACCGCCTGCGCCTTGATCGTGATCCCCCGCTCCCGCTCGAGGTCCATCGAGTCGAGGTACTGGGCCCGCATGTCGCGAGGATCGACGGCGCGAGTGAGCTCCAGCACACGGTCGGCCAGGGTCGACTTGCCGTGGTCGATGTGGGCGATGATCGCGAAGTTGCGGATGCGCTCGAGCGAAGTCACGGGACGTCCATTGTCGCCCACCCGGCGCCGGGACCAGGGACGGTGGGATGGGCGGCGACGACGCTGCTACCCTGACCGGGTTCCCCGGACAACTTCGGAGCCCTGACGCGCATGGCGAACATCAAGAGCCAGAAGAAGCGGATCATCCAGAACGAGAAGCGCCGCGTTCGCAACCTCGCGGTCCGCTCCGAGCTCAAGACCCGGGTCAAGCGGGCCCGCGACGCGGCCGCCACCGGGACCGAGGACGTGCAGGACCGCCTGCGGGGGGCCCAGAAGCGCCTGGCCAAGGCGGGGGAGAAGGGCATCATCCACAAGAACCAGGCCGCGCGCCGCACCTCCCGGCTGATGCGCGAGGCCGCGAGGCAGCTCTCGGGCGAGTAGCCCGCCCGGCCGGGGTCAGCGCCGCGTCGAGCGCGCCGCACCCCCGCCTCGGCTCCGGCCGCCCTGCGTGGCCGGGCGCCGACCCGAGCGGGCCGACAGGCCGGCCAGCCGGGCGACGAGCACCTCCATCACCACGTCCTCGGGGATGGCACGGGCACCCTTCAGGTCGAGGTCAGCCTGGTGCAGGCGGGCGAACGCCTCCCGGATCCCGTTGCTGCCGAGCGCCCGCGACTGCTCCAGCGCCTTCCGGGCCGGATACGGCTTCACCCTCCCGCCCAGGGCGGCCATTGCGGCCCGCTCGTCGACGACGTCAGGATCGTCGAGTCGCGCGAGCCGCCGATAGTGGTTGTGGAGCAGGCCCATGACCTGGAGCGGATGCAACGGCTTCGGCTGCCGTGGGCTGGTCACGGTGAGCAGACGGTGCAAGGTCTCGAGCGCCGCCCCGACGTCGCCCGCGTCGATGGCATTGGCGAGCATGTAGACCGGAACCGACCCCGCT